>Ga0079224_100001915_pt1 | contig 24666 bp, 22 predicted proteins | sample Stecom2015_FD_80414 | JGI IMG/M metagenome (GOLD analysis project Ga0079224, IMG submission 80414) | Agricultural soil microbial communities from Utah to study Nitrogen management - Steer compost 2015 | ecosystem: Environmental > Terrestrial > Soil > Agricultural land | place: USA: Utah... | reverse complement strand
GATCACCTCGGTGCTGCTCGTGATCGCCATCGTCGGCGCCGTGATGCTCTCCCGCCGGGTCCGGCGCGACGAGCTCGTCGAGGACCCGCTCGAGGTCGCCCACCGCGCCGAGCTCGAGGCCCGCGCCGCGGCCCAGGCCTCCGAGGGCGACGCCGCGCCCGCCGACGCCCACGACGAGGAGGTGCAGGCCTGATGCTGGCCGTCGCCGAGGTCACCCCCGCCTGGTACCTGGTCCTCGGGTCCCTGATCTTCACCGTCGGGGCCGTCGGCCTGCTGGTGCGCCGCAACCCGCTCGTCATGTTCATGTGCGTCGAGCTCATGCTCAACGCCGTCACCCTCACCTTCGTCACGTTCTCCCGGATGCTGAACGACGTGCACGGCACGACGGTCGTCGTCTTCGTGCTCGTCGTGGCGGCCGCCGAGGTCGTCGTGGGGCTCGGGATCATCGTGGCCCTCCTCCGCAAGCAGCCCACGGCCACCGCCGACGACCTGACCGTCCTGAAGGGCTGATCCCGCACCATGCTCGATCTCGTCTGGCTCATCCCCGCCCTGCCCCTGGCCGGCTTCCTGCTCCTGCTCGTCGCCGGGCGCCGCCTCGGCGAGCCCGGTGCCGGCTGGGTGGCCACGCTCGCCGCCGCCGGCTCGTTCCTCGCCACCGTCGTCGTGTTCGCCGGGCTGCTCGGCGAGGGCGAGCACAGCCGCAGCCACGTCGTCTCGCTCTTCGAGTGGATCCCCGCCGGCGGGTTCCACGTCGACATGGCGTTCGTGGCGGACCCGCTGTCGATCACGATGGCGCTGTTCGTCACGGGGATCGGCTCGCTGATCCACCTGTACTCGATCGGCTACATGCACGGGGACGCGAGCTTCTCGAAGTTCTTCGTCTACCTGAACCTGTTCGTGTTCTCGATGCTGATGCTGGTGCTGGGCGACAACCTGCTCGTCACCTTCCTCGGCTGGGAGGGCGTGGGCGCCTGCTCCTACTTCCTCATCTCCTTCTGGTTCGGCAAGGACGAGAACGCCTCGGCGGGCAAGAAGGCCTTCGTCACCAACCGCATCGGCGACTGGGGCTTCATGCTGGCCATGTTCCTGGCCTTCGCCACGGTCGGGTCGCTCAGCTACAGCACCCTCGCCGAGGAGGCCGGGAACCTCGCCCCGGTCACCGCCACCGCCATCGCCCTGCTGCTCTTCGTGGGCGCCACCGGCAAGTCGGCGCAGCTGCCGCTGTTCGTGTGGCTGCCCGACGCCATGGCCGGCCCCACCCCGGTCTCGGCGCTCATCCACGCCGCCACGATGGTCACCTCCGGCGTGTTCCTCATGACCCGGGTGAACCCGATCCTCGCCCAGGCCTACGACTGGGCCCCGGACGTCATCGCCTGGGTGGGGGTGATCACCGCGCTGTTCGCGGCCACGATCGCCGTCGCCCAGAACGACATCAAGAAGGTCCTCGCCTACTCGACGGTGAGCCAGCTCGGCTACATGTTCCTGGCCGTCGGCACCGGCGCCTACGTGGCGGCGATCTTCCACATGGTCACCCACGCCTTCTTCAAGGCGCTGCTGTTCCTCGGCTCCGGCTCGGTCATCCACGGCATGGGCGACGAGCAGGACATGCGCCGCATGGGCAACCTCCGCACGTACATGCCGATCACCGCCGGCACGTTCATCGTCGGCTGGCTGGCCATCGCCGGCGTGCCCCCCTTCGCCGGGTTCTGGTCGAAGGACGAGATCCTCCTCTACGCCTTCGACGCCAGCCCCGTGCTGTGGGCCCTCGGGCTCGTCACCGCCCTGCTGACGGCCTTCTACATGAGCCGCCAGGTGTTCCTCGTCTTCTTCGGGGAGGAGCGCTTCCGCCAGCCCGCCGCCGTCGAGGCCGCGGCGGCCGCGGACGCCGACGCCGCCGCCGAGGCGGAGGCCGCCGACGCCACCACCGACGCCCCCGAGCCCGTCCACGAGCCCCACGAGTCCCCGTGGCTCATGACCGTGCCCCTCGTGGTGCTGGCCGGCCTGGCCGTCGTGGGCGGCGCGCTCAACCTGCCGTTCACGCCGGACCTGCACTTCCTCGGCCACTGGCTCGAGCCGGTGCTCTACGGCAACGAGGCCCACGTGGACGTCGAGACCGGCACGAAGGTGCTGCTGGCCGTCATCGCCACCGCGGCCGGCCTCGCCGGGATCGCGGCCGCCGTCGCCGTCTACCTGCAGAAGCGGGCCAAGGCGGTCGAGCCCGAGGTCCTGGCCAACGGCTGGTACTACGACGCCACGATCACCGCCTTCATGGGGGGTCCCGGCCGGGCCGCCTTCCAGGCCCTGGCCGACTTCGACAAGGGCGTGATCGACGGTGCCGTCAACGGCGTCGCCACGCTCGTCCGGACCGGCGGCCGGGGGCTGCGGACCCTGCAGCCCGGCTACGTGCGGTCCTACGCCCTCGGGATCGCCGTCGGCGTCGTGGTGCTCCTCGCCTACTTCCTCACCCGGGTCTCGTTCTGATGCTCACCTCGATCCTCGCTGCCGAAGGCGCTCACGCCGTCGCCTCCTCGCCGCTCACCGTGGCGGTGGTGCTGCCCTTCCTCGGGGCCCTCTGCGTGGCGCTCGTGCCGGCCCGCCGCACCGAGCTCCACCGCGGGGTGGCGCTCGCCTTCACCACGGTCACCGGGGCGGTGACGGTGTGGCTGCTGGCCGCCTTCGACACCGCCGAGTCCGGGTTCCAGTTCGAGGTCGACCAGTCCTGGATCGCCGACTTCGGGATCTCCTGGCACCTCGGCATCGACGGCATCTCCCTGTTCCTGGTCGTGCTGTCGGGCCTCCTCTTCCCCCTGGCGATCGTGGCCGTCACCCCCAGCCACGACCCGAAGCCGTACTACGCCTGGCTCCTGCTGCTGCAGGGCGGCTGCATCGGCGTGTTCTGCGCGCTCGACCTGTTCGTCTTCTTCGTGTTCTTCGAGGTCGTCCTCGTGCCGATGTACTTCCTCATCGGCGGCTGGGGCTACGGCGAGCGGATCTACGCGGCGCTGAAGTTCTTCATCTTCACGATGGTCGGCTCGGCCTTCATGCTCGTGGGCATCGTGGCCCTGGCCTTCCTCCACCGCGACGGGGTGGCCGAGGAGCACCGGGTCCAGGTGGCCGAGATTCAGGCCGCCGCCGACGAGGAGATCGCCCAGCTCGCCGCCGAGGCCCAGCAGCTGGATCCCTCCGACCCCCAGTCCCAGCTCACCTTCGAGCGGCTCTCGGCCCAGGCCGACGAGATCCAGGCCGCCGCCGACGACGAGATCGCGGCGCTCGAGGAGCCGGCCCTCGACTTCGACCTCGTCCGGATTGCCGAGGCCCAGCACGTCACCGACGACTCCACGAGCGCCAACCCCTTCGACTGGAGCGCGGCCCGCTGGCTGTTCCTCGCCTTCGCCATCGCCTTCGCCGTCAAGGTGCCGCTCTTCCCGCTCCACACCTGGCTGCCCGACGCCCACACCCAGGCCCCCACCGCCGGGTCGGTGATCCTCGCCGGCGTGCTGCTCAAGCTCGGCACCTACGGCTTCGTCCGCCTCGGCCTCTACCTGTTCCCCGACGCCACCGTCTTCTTCGCCCCGGCCTTCGTCACGCTCGGCGTCATCGGGATCATCTACGGGGCCATCGTCGCCGCCATGCAGCGCGACCTGAAGCGCCTCGTCGCCTACTCCTCGGTGGCCCACCTCGGGTTCATCGCCCTCGGCACCTTCGCCCTCACCACCCAGGGCATCCAGGGCGGCGTCATCCAGATGGTGAACCACGGGCTCTCCACGGGCGCCCTCTTCCTGCTCGTCGGGATGATCTACGAGCGCCGCCACACCCGCGAGATCGCCGCGCTGAAGGGCCTGCAGAAGTCGGCGCCGATCCTCGCCGCGGTGTTCACGCTCGTCATGCTGAGCTCGATCGGCCTGCCCGGGCTCAACGGCTTCGTGGGCGAGTTCCTGATCCTCGTCGGCTCGTTCCTGACCCGCCGCTGGTGGACCGTCGTCGCCGCCGCCGGGGTCATCCTCGCCGCCCTCTACCTGCTCTGGGCCTACCAGCGGGTGTTCCACGGCGAGCCCGACGAGGACAACGCGGCCGTCCCCGACCTCACCTGGCGGGAGGGCCTGATCATGGCCCCGCTCGTCGGGCTGATCGTGTTCCTCGGCATCTACCCGAAGCCGATGCTCGAGCGCATCGAGCCGGCGGTGCAGCGGCTCGTCGCCCACATCGAGGACCACTCCGACTACGTCGAGCCCGAGGTGGCCTCGGCCGGCTTGGCCGGGGGCGCTGACCACCGCGACGACCAGACCGGCGACCACGAGGAGGACCACGGCTGATGGGCGCTCTGCTCGCCTTCGCGTCGCAGCCCACCGACCAGGCGCCCGACCCGATCACCGGGGTCGAGGTGGCGTGGTCCGCCCTCGCGCCGCTGCTCGTCCTCGTCGGCGGGGCCCTCGTGCTGATGGTGGTCGACGCGCTCCGCCGCGGGCCGGTGCTGCGCGGCACCTACGCGCTCGTCACCGCCGTGGTCGCCGGCGGGGCGCTCATCCTCGCCCTGCCCCTCTGGGACCGGGTGCAGGACGAGGCCCAGGGCCCGTTCTCCACGCTCGGGAGCGCGTTCGGGGTCGACGGGTTCTCCGTGTTCACCACGATCGTGCTGTGCGCGGCCGCCATCCTCGCCGGGCTCAGCCTCGACCCGTGGCTGCGCCGAGAGGGCCTCGACAGCGCCGAGCCGTTCGTGCTCGTGCTGCTGTCGGCGTCCGGCGGCGTGATCATGGCGTCGAGCAACGACCTCATCGTCACCTTTCTCGGGCTCGAGGTCCTGTCGCTCGCCGTCTACGTCCTGGCCGCGATGCACCTCCGCCGCACCACGTCACAGGAGGCCGGCGTCAAGTACTTCGTGCTGGGCGCCTTCGCGTCAGCGGTCCTGCTCTACGGCATCGCGATGGTCTACGGCGGCACCGGCTCGACGAACCTCGTCGACATCTCCGCGTTCCTGTCCGGCACCGTCCTCGCCGAGGCCGGGCTCGTGCTCGCCGGCCTCGCCCTCCTGCTCGTCGGGTTCGGGTTCAAGGTGGCGGCCGTGCCGTTCCACGCCTGGACCCCCGACGTCTACCAGGGCGCCCCGTCGCCCACGGTCGTGTGGATGGCCTCCGGGGTGAAGGTGGCGGGCTTCGCCGGGCTGATCCGGGTCTTCTACCTCGGCTTCCCGGCCTACCAGCTCGACTGGCAGCCGATCGTGTACGCCCTCGCCGTCGTGACGCTCGTGGTGGGCTCCGTGCTCGCCGTCGTGCAGACCGACGTGAAGCGGCTCCTGGCCTACTCGTCGATCAGCCACGCCGGCTTCGTGCTCGTCGGCGTCCAGGCGGCCAGCGACCAGGGCGCCAAGGCGGCGCTGTTCTACCTGGCCTCCTACACGTTCATGGTGGCCGGCAGCTTCGGGATCGTCGCCCTCGTCGGCCGCAAAGGCGACGTCGGCCACCACCTCGACGACTACCGGGGCCTGGCCAAGGACCGGCCCGGGCTGGCGCTGCTGTTCGCCTTCTTCCTCTTCGCGCAGGGCGGCGTGCCGCTCACCTCCGGCTTCTTTGCCAAGTTCTACGTGATCAGCGCCGCCGTCGACGCCGGGTCCACGATCCTCGCCCTCGTGGCCATGGTCGCCTCGGTGATCTCGGTGTTCATCTACCTGCGGATCGTCGTCTCGCTCTACATGGAGCCGGTGGAGGAGGGCCGCGAGCGGCGGACCATCCCGATCCCGTTCACGGCCGGGCTGGCCGTCGGCCTGAGCGCCGTCGTCACCCTCGTGGCCGGCATCTTCCCCAGCACGCTCGCCGACCCCGCCGGCGACGCCACCCCGGTCCTCGTCGAGGCCCCGGCGCTCGACGCGGCCGGCGACCCGCTCACCCTCCCGTAGCGCCGCCGCCGTCCGATCGCCCGTCGCTGGGCCCCGTCGGGGTCGGGGCCGGGGCCGGGCGGGCGGCCCGCTCGAGGCAGCCGACCACCTCGTCGTCGCTGGTCTGGCCGAAGTCGTCGTACCACTGCCCCACGGCGTAGAAGGGCGCGGGCGTGGCCACGCTGACGTACTCGTCGGCGGCGTCGCCGAGGCGCTCCACCCAGTCCGGCGGCGCCACCGGCACCGCCAGCACCACCCGCTCGGCGCCCTGCGCCCGGGCGACGAGGCACGCAGCCCGCGCCGTCGAGCCGGTGGCGATGCCGTCGTCGACGACGAGCGCGATCCGGCCGGCGAGGTCGGCGTGGCCGCGGTCGCCCCGGAACCGCCGGGCCCGACGGGCCACCTCGGCCTGCTCCCGCCGGGCCAGCGCGGCGAGCCGAGCGTCGTCGACGCCGGCCCGGGCGCGCACCTCCGGCTCGACGACGAGCACCCCGCCCTCGCCGACAGCGCCCATGGCCAGCTCGGGGTGGGTGGGCACGCCCAGCTTGCGCACCACGATGACGTCGAGGGGTGCGCCGAGCGCGTCCGCCACCTCCGCCGCCACGGGCACCCCGCCTCGGGGGAGGCCGAGCACCACCACCGGGCGGCCGCGGAGGTGCTCGAGCCGCTCGGCCAGCCGCCGGCCCGCGGTCGCACGGTCGGGAAAGCGCATCGGCCACCTCCTCGCCACCACCCTCGCCCCGGTGGGGCGGGTCCGCAAGGGACGGAGGTCCCGAGCGGTCAGGGCGCGACGACGATCTGGGTGGTGGGGGAGCGCTTCGCCTCGTAGAGGGCCTTGTCGGCCCGGCGCACGAGGGAGTCGGGGGTGTCGCCCGGGCGGACCTCGGCGATCCCGACCGACAGGCCGACCGCCACGGTCTCGCCGTCCACCTCGAACGGGCGCTGCGTCTCGGCCACCAGCCGCTGCGCCACCTGCTCGGCGGCGGCCAGGTCGCCGCGGAGCAGGACGGCGAACTCGTCGCCGCCGATGCGGGCCAGCTCGTCGCTCGGTCGCAGCCCCCGACGGAGCCGGGCGACCAGGTCGACGAGCAGCTGGTCGCCGGCCTGGTGGCCGAAGCGGTCGTTGACCGCCTTGAACCGGTCCATGTCGCAGTAGAGCAGGGTCGCCGGGCCCCCGGTCTCGAGCGCTCGGACGAGGCGCTCCCGGAACCGGGCCCGGTTGGCGGTGCCGGTGAGGGGATCGTGGTCGGCGAGGTGGCGGAGCTGCTCGTGCTCGGCCTGGCGGACGAGCACGAGCTGCACGTAGCGCAGGCACCGTGCGATCACCGACTCGTGGGCGGTCACCGGCGCGTGCTCGGTCTCGCGCCACACCGTCAGCACGGCCGGCGCGATCGAGGTGTGCGGCGGCACCGGCAGGACCCACAGGCCAGCGAGGCCCGCCTCGGCGGCGGCGGCCGCCGCCGGCGCCGGGAGCTCGATCGTGCGCAGGTACCGGGGCTCACCGGTGCGGGCCACCTCCTCCCACGGCGCGCCAGCCAGCTCGAGGCAGGCGTCGGGGACGCCCGCCGCCGCGGTGCCGGTGAAGCCCTCCTCCCCGAAGCCCCAGTGGATCCCCGCGCCCGGCGCCTCGAAGAACGCGGCCATCGCGAGGGCCAGCCGGTCCAGCACCTCGGTGAGCGGCTTGCCGGCCAGCAGCGCGGCGAGGGACTCGTCGAGGTGCAGCTGGGCGTCGAAGGCCATGAAGTACATGACGACGCCGCCGACATCGGGGTCGTCGAGCAGCGGCACGGCGCCGATCGACCGCCAGGTGCCGGTGCCGTCGCCGCGCACGATCTGGTACACGGGGGGCACGCCGAGGCCCACGTCCTCGTGGGCCACGAGGTCCCCCATCGTGGCGATTGCGTCGTCCACCTGGTCCGGGGGCAGGTGCTCGACGATGTTCGTGCCGACGATCTCGTCCGGTGCGGCCGCGAACTCCCGGGAGGCGGAGCCCCCGAAGTAGGTGATCGTGCCATCGGGGCCGATCACGAGGACCGGGATCGACAGGGTCTCGACGATCTTCCTGAACGCCGCGTCCGGAAGACCGCCCTTGTCACTGTCGCCCACGTTGCGCATGCTACCGGGCACGCTCCGCGCGGCGGGGGCCGCCCCCGGGAGATCCGGCGACGGATGGAAGGCCGCGGCCACCTCGGACGTAGAACCCACCGGACGGCATCGAGACTGTCTCCGCACCGATCGACGCAAGGACCCGCCCGTGCCCCGCACCCGCAAGCGCACCCGCCGTCGCACGCCGCGCCGCCTCCGGCTCCGGCCGCTGCCGGCGCTCGCGGTCGTGGTCGTGCTCGGCGCCGGCGGCGGGCTGCTCGCCTCCGGCCTCGTCGCCCTCGACGCCGGCCCCGACGCCGGCCCGGGCGCCGAGGTGCCCACCGCCCTGGCCCCGACGTCCACCACCGAGCCCCCCACCACGACGACGCTCCCCACCACCACCGAGCCGCCGACGACCACCACCACGATCCCGGAGGCCGACGCCGACGGGACGCTCGATCTCGGCGAGTCCGGCCCCGCCGTCCTCGCCCTCCAGGAGCGCCTCAGCGACCTCGGGTACTGGCTCGGCACCCCCGACGGCACCTACGGCCAGCTCACCCGCCAGGCCGTGATGGCCTTCCAGAAGGCGCAGGGCCTGGGCCGCGACGGCACCGCCGGCCCGGTCACCCTCGCCGCCCTGGAGGCCGCGACCCGGATCGCGCCCCGGGAGGCGTCGGGCACGCACCTCGAGATCGACCTGGCCCGGCAGATCCTCATCGTCGTGGAGGGCGGCCAGACCCGCTGGGTCATCAACACCTCCACCGGCAACGGGGAGGCCTACGCCGACCCGGGCGGTGGGACCGCCGTGGCCGCCACCCCGCCCGGGCGGTTCACGATTCAACGGGAGATCGACGGGCTCCGCCACGCCCCGCTCGGCACCCTGTACCGGCCGAAGTACTTCAACGGCGGCATCGCCGTCCACGGCTCGGGCAGCATCCCCGCCCACCCCGCCTCCCACGGCTGCGCCCGGGTCACCAACGCCGCCATGGACCTGCTGTGGTCGTCGGGGCTGGCCCCCGTCGGCACCCCGGTCCTCGTCTACTGATGGCGGTCGTCACCCCCGCTCGCGGCACCCCCAGGGTCACGGCCCGACGCCCCGGGTCGTCGACGCCCCGGGGGGACCGACGTGCGGCGCCGGCGGGCACCCCCGTACCATCGACCCTCCGCTCGGTGAGCCCCCGACCCCGTGGCTCCCGCGCGGCCGCCCACCAGATGCCGAGCGTCGACCACCTCACCGAACCGGAGCTCATCGATCGGGCGCGCGCCGGTGACCGGAGCGCGTTCGGCGTGCTGCTGCGCCGCCACGACGACCGGATGCGGGGCCTCGCCTACCGGCTCCTGGCCGACCGCGACGCCATGGACGACGCGCTGCAAGAGGCCTACGTCAAGGCGTACCGGGCCCTCGACCGCTTCCGGGTGGGCAGCAGCTTCGGCACCTGGCTCTACCGGATCACCTACAACGCCTGCATCGACGAGCTCCGTCGCCGCAAGCGGGCCCCGGTGGCCGCCGAGGAGCCCGACGACCCGGTGTCGGCCCGACCGGGCCCCGAGCGGGTGGTCAGCGCCGCGGAGGCGGTGCGGGCCGCGCTCGCCGACCTGCCGGAGAGCCAGCGGATCACCGTGGTGCTCGTCGACGGCGAGGGCTTCGACCACCAGGAGGTGGCGTCGATCCTCGGCGTGGCGCCCGGCACCGTGGCCTCCCGGCTGCACCGGGCCCGCGCCGCCCTGCGCAAGACCCTGGGGGAGGAGGTGGGATGAGCGACCGCGACGCCCCGGCCCCGGACCGCGTCGTCGAGACGGCCCTGCGGCTCCTGCCGGTCCCCGACCACGAGCCCGGCTTCTGGGAGCGGCTCGACGCCCGACTCGCCGCCGAGCCCGCGCCCACGGCGGCCGCACCGACCCGCGGCGCGGCTCCGGTGGAGGCGCGCGCCGCCGGGTCGGACGCCGCGCCGGTGCCGGTGGTGCCGCTCGAGCCCGCCGACCTCAGCGTGATCCCCTCGGCGATGCGACGGCCCTCGAACGTGGTGCTCAGCGTCCTGGCCGTGGCCGCCGCCGTGGTGGTCGTGGTGGCCGCCTCAGCCCTCGTGCGCTCCCGCACCGGCGGCGACCAGCCGGCCGACGAGGTGGCCGGTCCGGCCGCCACCGAGCCCGGCGACCCGGAGGCGCCGGGCGCCCCGGACGAGCCCGCCGACCCGCAGCCCTCCGCGCCCGCCGCACCGGCCGGCAGCCCCGAGACCCAGGTGGTCGTCGACTGGGTGCGAGCCCTCGCCGCCGGCGACGTGGACGCCGCCTGGGCCCTCCTCGGCCCGGGCTCACAGGCCCACTGGGGCTCCCGCGACGCCTTCGCCGCCCAGCGGACCGACTTCGCCGAGGGGTACGGCGCATGGGCCGGCACGAGCGCCGAGCAGGTGCTCGTCACGCCGCTCGTCGACGGCTCGCTCTCGGTGGTCACCCTCGTGGGCCCGGTCGAGCAGGAGGGCGCCCGCAACGTCCGGGCCGATGCCTTCCCCGTCCGGCGCGTCGACGGCGGGCTGCGCCTCGAGCTGTACGCCTCCGCCGGCCCGGTGGAGGTCGTCGTCCCCGGCGCGCCGCTCGACGACGGGACCCCCGCCACCGTCGCCCCCGGCGAGGAGCTGGTCGTCGTCGTGCCCGAGGGCGCCCGGCCCCCGGTGCTGCGGATCGACGACGGGACCGTGGTCACCTGCGGACAGGACGCCGGCACCTTCGGCGCCCTGGAGGGCAGCCCCGGGCAGCGCTGCGGCTACCGGCCCCCGACGCTGACCGCCGGCGACCACGTGCTCACGGTGGCCGTGTGGCGCGGCGACGGGGCCGAGGTGACCGCCCACTCGGTGCGCTTCCGGGTGCGCTGAGGCCGTGCCGGAAGGGCCCGAAAATCCCCTGCTGACGGCCATCTTGGACGCTCGTTCACGCCTTCACTAGGCTCCTTCGCCGTGTCCGATCTCCTCCGCGACTACCTCACGGTGGGCATCTTCGGCCTCGTGGGCGTGGGCCTCGTGGCCCTGCTCATGGGCATCGGGGCGCTCCTGCGACCCAACCGCCCGCAGGCGGAGAAGTACATCAACTACGAGTCCGGCGTGGACCCGGTGGGCACCTCGTGGGGCCAGAGCCAGATCCGCTACTACATCTTCGCCCTCCTCTTCGTGCTCTTCGACGTGGAGGCGGTGTTCGTCTTCCCCTTCGCCACCCGGGTGGACGCGTACGGATGGTTCGGTCTCGTCGAGATGGCCATCTTCATCGTGATCCTGGCGCTGGGGCTGGTCTACGCCTGGAGGAAGAAGGTCCTGCGATGGCTGTGACGCCTGGGACGGACGGCGCCTGATGGGCCTCGTCGAGAGCGGCAAGATGCCCAAGCCGCTCACCAAGCTGCTGAACCTGAGCCGCAAGTACTCCGTCTGGGCCTACCAGTGGGGCCTGGCGTGCTGCGCCATCGAGATGGGTGCGGCCTTCGCCTCCCCCCGCTACGACGTGATGCGCCTCGGCGTCATCCCGTTCCCGGCCAGCCCCCGCCAGGCCGACCTCGTGATCATCTCGGGCACGGTCACCGACAAGATCGTCCCGGCCATCCGCCGCCTCTACGAGCAGATGCCCGACCCGAAGTACGTGATCTCGATGGGCAGCTGCGCCAACACCGGCGGCCCGTACTGGGACAGCTACTCGGTCACCAAGGGCGTGGACCAGGTCATCCCCGTGGACGTGTACGTCCCCGGGTGCCCGCCCCGGCCGGAGGCGCTGATCGAGGGCATCGCGCTGCTGCAGGAGCGGATCCAGAACGAGGACATGGCCGCCCGCTGGAAGGGCGAGCAGGGCCAGGAGCCGATCGTCGTTGGCTGACGACGCCCCCACCACCGACGAGGCTCCGGTCGAGGAGGCCCCGCCGACCGACGAGCGCCGCGAGGCCGTCGTCGCCGAGCTGCGCGAGCTCATGGGCGACGCCGTCGTCGACGCGCTCGTGAAGCCCGGGCTCGGCATCTGGGTCCGGGTGGCCACCGACGCCTGGTCGGAGACGGCCGAGGTCGTCCGCCACCGGATGGACTTCCGCTTCTTCGACTTCCTCTCGGCCATCGACTGGCTGCCCTCGCCCTACGGGCGCTACGAGGACTCGGCCGTCGACGTGCCGTTCCCGCCGCCGATGCCCGACCGGGCCGACGCCGAGCCCGGCTACACCGGCGGCGACACCCGGTTCCAGGTCCTCGGCTCGGTGGCCAAGCCCGGCACCGACCTGCGGCTCCTGCTCAAGGCCGACGTGCCCGACGACGACCTGCGCATCGGCACCTGGGTCCGCACCTTCGCCGGTGCGGCCTGGCACGAGCGCGAGACCCACGAGATGTTCGGGATCACCTTCGAGGGGAACCCGGACCTCCGCCACATCTACCTCCCGTCCGACTTCGAGGGCCACCCGCTGCGCAAGGAGTTCCCGCTCCTGTCCCGGGTGGTCAAGCCGTGGCCGGGGATCGTGGACGTCGAGCCCATGCCCGGCGAGGCGGACGACGCCGAAGGAGGCGAGGACGCATGACCGACGTGCTCACCGAGGCCCAGCAGCTGGCGTACGCCAACGCGCAGGCCGCCGACGGCCGCGTCAACGTCGAGGTCGAGACCGAAGACGGCATGACGCTGAACATCGGTCCGCAGCACCCCGCCACCCACGGGACGCTGCGGGTCGTGGCCCGCCTCGACGGCGAGCAGGTGGTCTCCGCCGACGTGATCTGCGGCTACATGCACCGCGGCTACGAGAAGCTCTGCGAGGTCCGCTCGTACCCGCAGGTCACCACGCTCATCAACCGGATCGACTGGCTCGGCAGCTTCGCCAACGAGGTGCCGTTCATCCTCGCCGCCGAGCAGCTCATGGAGATCGAGGTCCCCGACCGGGCCAAGTGGATCCGCACGATCCTCTTCGAGATGAGCCGGCTGGCCAACATCAGCCTGTTCATCGGCGACCTGTCGCTCCAGGTCGGCGCCCAGACCCCGGCCTTCCTCGCCTTCCGCGACCGCGAGTACGTCCTCAACCAGATCGAGGCCGTCACCGGCGGGCGCTTCCACCCGAACTTCGACCGCATCGGCGGCCTCAAGGACGACCTGCCCAAGGGCTGGATCGCTGACACCAAGGCCGCCATGGTGCGCATCCGCGAGTTCTGCGACCTGATGGACGAGCTCGTCCTCGGGAACGAGATCTTCCAGATGCGCATGCGCGGCGTCGGCATCATCCCGCCCGAGGTCGCCCTGTCCTACGGCCTCTCCGGCGCCAACCTGCGGGGCTCGGGCGTGGACTGGGACCTCCGGCGCGACGCCAACATCGGCCTCGCCTACGACCAGGTCGACTGGAAGGTCTGGACCCACCCCGACGGCGACAGCTACGCCCGCTCCTGGGTGCGGGTCCAGGAGATCCGCGAGGCCACCAAGATCATCGACCAGCTGCTCGACACGATGCCGAGCGGCCCGGTGATGGCCAAGGTCCCCCGCATCATCAAGGTGCCCGAGGGCGAGGCCTACGTCGCCACCGAGAACCCGCTCGGCGAGATGGGCTACTACCTCGTCTCCAAGGGCGACACCGGGCCGTTCCGGGTCAAGATCCGCTCGGCCAGCTTCAACAACATCTCGATCGTGCCCTGGCTGCTGAAGGGCGTGTACGTGCCCGACATCATCGCCATCCTCGGCAGCCTCTACTTCATCCTCGGAGACATCGACCGGTGATCTCCTCGGTCCTCGCCATCGACTGGTCGAACTACTGGCAGCAGTCGATCTTCCGCGTCCTCGGCGCGGCCATCTTCGTCATCCTCGGCGCCGGCACGTTCGTCATCGCCTTCCTCTTCAAGATGATGAGCTACATGCAGAGCCGGCTCGGGCCGATGGAGGCCGGGCCCCACGGCACGCTGCAGCTCCTCGCCGAGGTCGGCAAGTGGCTCCAGAAGGAAGACCTGATCCCGAGCCGGGCCGACCGCACGCTCTTCAAGCTGGCCCCCTACATCGTCATGGCGTCCACCTTCCTGGTGGTCGTCGTCATGCCGTTCGGGCCCGACGCCTACTTCATCAACGTCGACACCGGCATCTACCTCGCCCTCGCGCTGGCCTCGCTGTCGGTGATCGGCATCATCGTCGCCGGCTGGGCGTCGGCCTCGAAGTACTCGCTCCTCGGCGCCCTGCGGGCCGCCGGCCAGCTCATCGCCTACGAGCTGCCGATGGTGCTGGCCGTCGTCGGCGTGGTCATCCAGGCCGGGACCCTCAACCTGCAGGGGATCGTGGCCGCCCAGCACCAGGGTGAGATCTTCGGCTGGGGCGGCATCGGGAACCCGTTCATCCTCACCCAGCTCGTCGGGTTCGTCGTCTTCCTCATCGCCACCCAGGCCGAGCTGGCGCAGCCGCCCTTCGACATGCCCGTGGCCGAGTCGGAGCTCGTCACCGGCTACATGACCGAGTACTCGGGCATGCGCTTCCTGCTCTTCTTCATCGCCGAGTTCGCCTCGGCCGCCGTCTTCGCCGCCCTCGCCGCCACCCTGTTCCTCGGGGGCTGGGCGATCCCCGGCGTCGACCTGGACGACAACGTCATGAACGTGGTCGGGCCGCTCGTGCTCTTCGTGAAGATGATGCTCGTGGGCGCCCTCATCTTCTGGGCGCGCTTCACGTTCCCCCGGTTCCGCGAGGACCAGCTGCAGGCCTTCGCGTGGAAGGCCCTCATCCCCCTGGCCCTGGTCAACATCCTGGCCACGATGGTCCTGAAGGTGGCGTTCTGATGGCTCGGCCCCCCCGCTCGTTCCCCCTCAAGGGCCTCTTCATCGGCCTGAAGAGGACGGCGATCATCTTCATGCAGACGATGTTCCCGAAGCGGGGCATCAAGACGGTGCTGCCGGCCCCGACGATCGGCGCCCACACCGTCCAGTACCCGTACAAGAGCCCGCCCGAGGTCCCCGTCACCCGGGCCCGCGGCGTGATCGCCCTCAAGTCCGAGAACTGCACGGTGTGCATGCTCTGCGCCCGCAGCTGCCCGGACTGGTGCATCTACATCGAGGGCCACAAGACCAAGGCGCCGCCCCGTCGCCCCGGCGGCAAGGAGCGCACGGTCAGCGCCCTCGACCGCTTCGACATCGACTACTCGCTGTGCATGTACTGCGGGATCTGCGTCGAGGTGTGCCCGTTCGACGCCCTGTTCTGGAGCCCGGAGTTCGAGTACTCCGAGACCCGCCTCGCCGACCTCCTCCACGACGAGGCCCGGCTGAACGAGTGGTTCGAGACCGTGCCCGAGTTCGAGCCCTACGAGGCCGGCTCCACCGCGAAGGTCCGGAAGGTCCCCCGCTGATGGTCGCTCAGAACGTCTTCTTCTACCTCTTCGCGGCCGTGATCGTGTTCAGCGCGATCCGGGTCGTGACGGCCAAGAACGTCGTCCACGCCGCCCTGTACCTCGTGGCCGTCCTGGCCGGGGTCGCCGCCCAGTACGTGCTGCTCACCGCGGAGTTCGTCGCCGCCACCCAGGTGCTCGTGTACCTCGGCGCGGTGATGGTGCTGTTCCTGTTCGGGGTCATGCTGACCCGCACCGAGATCGGGCGGTCCCAGGACCTCACCAACCGGCACTGGTGGTCCGGCATCGTGGCCGCCCTCGCCGTGTTCGCGGTGATGGCCTACGCCCTCATCGACGCGTTCGGCTGGACGCGCACGCCGCTGCCCGCCGACACCCGGATCGCGCCCGTCGACGGGTCCAACACCTCGACGGTCAGCGACGCCATCTTCGGGCAGTTCCTCCTGCCCTTCGAGGCGATCTCGGTCCTGCTGCTCGCCGCCCTCGTGGGCGCCGTCGTCCTGGCCAGAAAGGACTGAGCATGGACGATCTCCTGCTCAACCAGTTCCTCCTGCTCGGCGCCGTGCTGTTCTGCATCGGCGTCTACGGCGTCATCGCCCGCAAGAACACGGTGCTCGTGCTGATGTCGATCGAGCTGATCCTGAACTCGGTCAACATCAACCTCATCGCGTTCGGGGCGATGTGGGGCGACATCACCGCCTCCGTGTTCGCGCTGTTCGTGATCGCCGTGGCCGCCGCTGAGGTCGGCGTCGGCCTGGCGATCGTCCTGCTCATCTACCGCAACCGCCGCACCGTCGACCTCGACGACCTGGCGCAGCTGAGGGGTTGACGAGGACCTGATGCTCGAGAACGCCTGGATCATCCCGCTCATCCCCGCGGCGTCGTTCCTCCTGATCCTCTTCTTCGGCAAGCGCCTGCCGCGGAAGGGCTCCGAGATCGGCATCGCCGCGCTGGCGATCTCCTTCGTGCTCGCCCTGGTCGTCAACGTCCAGTGGTTCCAGCACGTCGAGGACAGCGGCCACCACGGCGTCGAGCCGTTCCACAAGGCGTGGACCTGGTGGTCCTCGGGTGGCACCGAGTTCACCGCCGGCATGCTCCTCGACGGCCCCGGCGTGCTCATGCTCTTCGTGGTCACGCTGATCTCGCTGCTCGTGCACGTCTACAGCACCGACTACGTGCACGGGGACCGCCGGTACACGCACTACTTCGCGTTCCTGTCGCTGTTCACCGCCTCGATGCTCGGGTTCGTGATCAGCGAGAGCACCCTGCAGCTGCTCACGATGTGGGAGCTGGTCGGCCTCTGCTCGTTCGCCCTGATCGGTCACTGGTGGGAGGAGAAGCCGAACTCCGACGCCGCCCTCAAGGCGTTCCTCACCAACCGCGTCGGCGACATGGGCCTGATCATCGGCGTGATCATCCTGTTCTTCGCCGCCGACCAGTCCTTCGACATCCTCACGATCAACCGGATGGCGATCGCGGGCGACATCAACCACCTGCTGCTGCTCGTGGCCTCGTGCTCGCTCCTCGCCGCCGTGATGTCGAAGTCGGGCCAGTTCATCCTCCACACCTGGCTGCCCGACGCCATGGCCGGCCCCACGCCGGTGTCGGCGCTCATCCACGCCGCCACCATGGTCGTGGCCGGCATCTTCATGATCGGGCGCCTCTACGGCGTGTTCTTCCAGGGCCTGTCGATCGGCGTGTCGAGCGTGAACCTGCTCGCCGTCATCGGCGGCGTCACGGTCATCGGCGGCGCCGGGCTGGCCTTCGTCCAGACCGACATCAAGAAGGTCCTCGCCTACTCCACGGTCTCCCAGCTGGGCTACATGGCGATGGCGCTCGGCGTGGGGGCCTGGACGGCGGCGTTCTTCCACCTCTTCACCCACGCCATGTTCAAGGCCGGCCTGTTCCTCGGGTCGGGCTCCGTGGCCCACTCGGTGCACTCCTTCGACATGGTGAAGGACATGGGCGGCATGCGGCGCTTCATGCCGAAGACCTACGCCACCTTCCTGATCTGCACCGGCGCCCTCATCGGCATCTTCCCGCTGGCCGGCTTCTGGTCGAAGGACGAGATCCTCGCCGGCGCCAGCCAGCTGGGCGGCGAGGGCGCCTACACCGCGTTCCTCGTCGTCGGGATCGTCGGCGCCTTCATGACCGCCGCGTACATGACCCGCTGCATCTACCTCACCTTCTTCGGTGAGCCGCGCGGCGCGGCGGCCGACCCGCACCACCCGCCGCACGAGTCCGGGCCCCGCATCCTGGTCCCGCTCTACATCCTCGCCGGGCTGGCCGTCGTCGCCGGGTTCACCAACATCCCCCGCTCGGGCGTGCTCGAGTTCGTGCCGGAGTCGATCGCCCTGCGCTTCGAGCACTTCTACGAGCCGAAGGGCGACTACTTCCCCTCCGTGCTCGACACGTTCCACCACCCGAGCTTCTCGATCGGCATCGCCCTGGTGTCCACCGTCGTGGGCCTGCTCGGCATCGGCCTGGCCTACGCCTGGTACTGGAAGGGCCTCGGCCCCCAGGGCATCACCCAGCGCAACCGCTTGGCCAAGGCCGGCTACACGTTCCTGGTGGAGAAGTACTACTTCGACCACCTGTACACGAACATCATCGCCGGCGGCGTGAAGGGCCCGATCGCCCGGGCCGCCAACTGGACCAACCAGCACGTCATCGACGCCGTCGTGAACGTCGCCGGCAAGGCCACCGTCGGCGTCGGCCGCTGGGTCTACGACCGCATCGACCAAGGCGTCATCGACAAGATCGTCGTCGGCAGCGGCGTCGCCGCCGACGGCACCGGTGAGGGCCTGCGCCAGGTGCAGACCGGCCGGGTCCAGCAGTACGCCGCCCTGCTCTTCATCGGTGCCGCCGCCCTCGCGGCCGTCTTCATCATCGTCATCTAGGAACCAGGACCGAGAACGGGACCATGGACAACAATCAATTCCTGACCGACTGGGGGCTCAGCCTCATGGTGTTCCTGCCGCTGGCGGGCGCACTGGTGATGATGCTGATCCCGAAGGCCGACGAGGGCGCCCACAAGGTGGTGGCGCTGGTGGCCTCGCTGGCGTCGGCCGCCTTCGGCCTGGCCATCCTGTTCGACTTCGACTACGACCGAGCCAGCGAGCTCCAGTACGTGGTCGACAAGACCTGGATCGAGGTCATCAGCTCCCGGTACCAGCTGGCCGTCGACGGCCTCGCCCTGCCGCTGGTGGCGCTCACGCTGCTGATCACCCCGCTCGTGATCATCTACAGCTTCGAGCACCTGCCGGAGCCCCGGAACGCCAAGTCGTTCCTCATCCTCATCCTCGTCCTCCACACCGGCATGCTGGGCAGCTTCGTCGCCCAGGACCTGATCCTCTTCTTCGTCTTCTTCGAGGTCGTCCTGCTGCCGATGTACTTCATGATCGGCGTCTGGGGCGGGGAGGACCGCCAGTACGCGTCGATCAAGTTCTTCGTCTACACGTTCTTCGGCTCGGCGCTGATGCTCGTCAGCTTCGTCGCCCTGTTCTTCCTGACCGGCGGCGAGACGTTCTCGATGACGGGCCTGGCCGAGGAGGTGGCCAGCCGCAACGCGGCCGGCACGCTCGCCCTGTCCACCCAGGTGCTCGTGTTCGGCGGCATGTTCATCGGCTTCGGGATCAAGGTGCCGATGTTCCCGTTCCACACCTGGCTGCCCGACGCCCACACCCAGGCCCCCACCCAGGGCTCGGTGATCCTGGCCGCCGTGCTCCTGAAGCTCGGCACCTACGGCTTCATCCGCATCGCCCTCGGGATCCTCCCCGAGGCCGCCGTCGAGTGGGCCCCGTGGATCGGCCTCCTCGCGGTGATCGGCATCATCTACGGCGCCCTCGGGTGCCTCGCCCAGACCGACATGAAGCGCCTCATCGCCTTCTCGTCGGTGGCCCACATGGGCTTCGTGATGCTCGGCATCGCCACCCTCACCGACTTCGGCCTCAACGCCGCCGTCTTCGGCTCCGTGGCCCACGGCCTCATCACCGGCATGCTCTTCTTCCTCGCCGGCTCGGTGAAGGAGCGCTGGCACACCCTCGAGATCCGCCGCCTCGGCGGCATCCTGCTCAAGGCCCCGAAGCTCGGCTGGATCCTCGGGTTCTGCTCAATGGCCTCGCTCGGCCTCCCCGGCCTCGCCGGGTTCTGGGGCGAGGTGCCCGCCATCCTCGCCTCCTACAACCCGGCGCCCGGGCTGCCCGAGGAGGTCTTCCGGGTGTACATGGTGGTCGCCGCGGTGGGCACCGTCCTGGCCGCCGGCTACCTGCTCTGGCTCTACCAGCGCACCTCCTTCGGCACCCCCACCGAGGAGTTCGCCGACGCCGAGATCGCCGACGTGAGCACCCACGAGTGGATCGCCTGGGTGCCGCTGCTCGTGCTCGTCCTCGTGCTCGGCGTCTACCCCCACCTGCTCTTCCAGGTGTCCGATCCGGCCATGACCGCGCTCGGCGACGTGTTCGCGGCGCTGGGCAAGTAGGGACCGATGCTCGCCACGCTCCTCCAGCAGGGGACGCCCTTCGTCCGTCCAGAGGTCGACTGGCACGCGTTCGCCCCCGAGCTCGTGCTCGTCGGGGCCATCGTGGCCGTGCTGCTCGTCGACCTCTTCACGCCGGAGAGCTCACGGGGCGTCGTCCCGCAGGTGGCCGGCATCGGCCTCCTGGCCAGCCTCCTGCCGGTGCTGACCCTCGCCGTCGACGGCGCCGACCGGGCGATGTTCGGCGGCGCCTACGCCGTCGACAACTTCGCCCTCGTGCTGAAGGTGCTGTTCATCCTCGCCGCGTACGTGGTCGTGCTCCTGTCGACGAACTACATCGCCGAAGGCGACTACCACGAGGGCGAGTACTACTTCCTGCTGCTGGCCTCCACGCTCGGCATGACGCTCATGGCGTCGGCCCGGGACCTGATCTCGATCTTCATCGCCCTCGAGCTGCTCTCGATCCCGGCGTACATGCTCGCCGCCTGGCGCAAGCGGGACCCCCGGTCCAACGAGGCGGGCGTGAAGTACTTCCTCATGGGCGTGTTCGCCTCGGGGATCATGCTCTACGGCATGTCGCTGCTCTACGGCCTGACGGGGAGCACGCTCCTCACCGAGATCGGCGCCGCCATCAGCGGCGCGGAGACGATGCCGGTGCTGGTCCTCGGCGTGCTGTTCGTGCTGATGGGCTTCGCCTTCAAGGTGTCCGCGGTGCCGTTCCACACCTGGGCCCCCGACACCTACGAGGGCGCCCCCACGCCGATCACCGCGTTCCTCGCCGTGTCCTCCAAGGCGGCCGGCTTCGTGGCCCTGCTCCAGCTGGCCCTCATCGCCTTCCCCGGCCGGGAGGACGTCGTGGAGCCGTTCTTCTGGGTGGTGGCCACGCTGACGATGACCGTCGGCAACCTCATCGCCCTGCGCCAGACGAACATCGTCCGGATGCTCGCCTACTCGGGCATCGCCCAGGCCGGGTACATCATGGCGCCGCTCGCCGTGATGGGCTCCAACCCCGACGGCGCGCTCACCTCGATCGTCACCTACCTGCTGATCTACGCGGCCACCAACCTCGGTGCCTTCGCCGTGGTGATCGCCGTGGCTCGCAAGACCCGCAGCGCCGAGATCTCCACCTGGGGCGGCCTGTTCGAGTACGCGCCGGTGCTGACCGTCGTGATGACGGTGTTCCTGTTCAGCCTGGCCGGCGTCCCCCCGCTCGGCGGCTGGCTCGGCAAGTTCGTGATCTTCCGGGCGCTCGTCCAGCCCGACCTCACCGTGGCCGGGGTGACCCTCGCGGTGATCGTCGGCGTGAACTCGGTGATCGCGATCTACTACTACGCCAACGTCGCCCGGGAGATGTGGATGAAGCCGGTGCCCGACGGGGACCGCACCACCGTCCGGGTGCCGTTCTCGATCAGCGCCGCGCTGGCGATGACCGTCGTCGTCACCCTCGTCTTCGGTGTCAGCAACCTCGCCACCCGCTTCGGCGACCTGGCCTCGTTCCTCTGACCTCGGGGCTGGCTCGCAGCCGCGCGGGCGGCTGCGGCGCGCCGGCCCGGCCCTAGGCTGCCGGCCGTGGAGCACGAGTTGATCGCCGCCATCGCCACGGAGGGGGCCCGCCTGGCCGCCCTCCCGGTCGACGCCCTCGACCGACCGGTCCCGTCCTGCCCCGGCTGGACGGTCGAGGACCTCGTGAGCCACGTCGGCCGCGTCCACCGGTGGGCCGCGCGCCACCTCGCGGCCGCCCCCGGGCAGCCCGAGCGCGGTCCCCGCAGCGACCCGCCGGCCGGACCGTCGATCCTCGACTGGTACCAGGCGTCGCTCGACCTGCTCCTCGCTGAGCTCGACCGCCACCACCCCGACGAGCCGGTGCACAGCTTCATCGGTCCCGCGACCGCCGCGTTCTGGGCCCGTCGCCAAGCCCACGAGCTGGCCGTCCACCGCTGGGACGCCGACGCCGCGCTCGGCGACGAGCCGACGCCGATCGCCGCCCCGCTCGCCGCGGATGGGGTCGACGAGTGGCTCTCCGTCTTCGTGCCCCGGTTCCTGGCCCGGCGCGACGAACCGGTGCCGGCCGAGCTGGTGGGCGCCAGCGTCCACCTCCACGGCACCGACGAGGGCCAGACCGAGCCCGCCGAGTGGCTCCTGCGCCTCACCCCCGACGGCGCCGAGGTGGCGCGCGTCCACGCCAAGGGCGACGCCGCCCTGCGGGGACCGGCGTCGGACCTCCTCCTCGCCGTGTGGCACCGCGTGCCGCTCGAGCGCCTCGACGTCGTCGGCGACGCCGACCGGGCTCGCGCCGTGCTCGACCTCGTCCACGTCAGCTGACCCGTGACGCGCGCCCCCCGCCCGCCTGCCCCCCGGCGCCCGGCGGCCCCGTCGCGATGACGCCGGTCGACCGGGCCGTCCGCGCCCTCGTGGCCCGGCACGGCGCGCTGCCCTTCGACGAGGTGATGGCCGCCGCGCTCTACGACCCCGACGGCGGCTTCTACACCGGCGGGGGACGGGCCGGGCGGCGAGGCGACTTCGTCACCAGCCCCGAGGTCGGCGCCCTCTTCGGCGCCGTCGTGGCCCGCACCATCGACCGGTGGTGGCAGGAGCGGGGCCGACCGGAGGTGGCCGTGGTCGTGGAGGTCGGCGCCGGGCCCGGGACCCTCGCCCGCACGGTGCTGGCCGCGGCACCGGCCTGCGCCGAGGCGCTGCGCTACGTGCTCGTGGAGGTCTCGGAGGCGCAGCGCGCCCTGCACGGCCAGCACCTCACGCTCGAGGACCCGGCGGTTGCCTTCGCCGCGGCCCCGGAGCGGGACGCGCCCGGGCCGGCGCCGCTGCCGCCGGGACCGATCGTCGTGTCCACGGCGTCGATGCCCCGCGTCCCGGGGCCGTGCTTCGTGCTCGCCAACGAGCTGCTCGACAACCTGCCCTTCGGGATCGCTGAGCGTACCGCCGACGGCTGGGCCGAGGTGCTCGTCGCGGCGGACGGCGACGGCCTCGTCGAGGTGCTCGGACCGCTCGACGACGCCACCGCGTCGCGCCTGGCCGGCGCCGCGCCCGACGCCGAGCCGGGGGCCCGGCTGCCGATCCCGCGCGGGGCCGACGCCTGGGTGGCCGACGCCCTGGAGGTGGCCGGTTCGGGCGGGACGGTGCTCGCCTTCGACTACGCCCGCACCGCGGCCGAGCTCGCCGCCGCGCCGGCCGAGGCCTGGCTGCGGACCTACCGGCAGCACCAGCGAGGCGGGTCGCCGCTGGAGTCCCTCGGCACCCAGGACATCACCGCCGACGTCCCGGTCGACCTGCTCCGCACGCCACCGGACGTGGTCCGCACCCAGGCCGACTGGCTGCGCCACCACGGCATCGACGAGCTCGTGGCCAGCGCGCGCGCCACCTGGCACGAGCGAGCGGCCATCGGCGATCTCGCCGCCCTGCGCGCCCGCAGCCGGGTCAACGAGGCAGAGGCCCTCCTCGAGCCCGACGGCCTCGGCGGGTTCCTCGCCCTCGAGTGGCGCCCCTGACCGGCAGTCGGGCGCGCACCGGCACCGCCAACCCTGGCGTGCGACCGGCCCCGGTCAGCGAGGCGCGTAGGGTGGGCGACGCTTCCACGACGTGCACTGAGGGGGATCTGCCATGGCCGAGCCGACCGGCGCCGCCATCGAGGGCTACCTGATCGAGGACCGGACCTTCCCGCCGCCCGAGCATTTCGCGCGAGACGCCCTGGTCACCACGACCGAGCTGTACGACGAGGCAAACGAGGACTACCAGGGGTTCTGGGCCCGCCAGGCGGCCGAGCTCCTCGACTGGTACGAGGAGTGGGACACGATCCTCGAGTGGGACCCGCCGTACGCCAAGTGGTTCGTGGGCGGGAAGCTGAACGTCTGCCACAACGCGCTCGACCGGCACGTCGCCGCGGGGCGCGGCGACCGGATCGCCTACCACTGGGAGGGCGAGCCCGGCGACACCCGCATGATCACCTACGCCGAGCTCCACGCCGACGTGCAGCGCTTCGCCAACGTGCTGAGGGGCCTCGGGGTCGGCAAGGGCGACCGGGTGTGCATCTACATGCCGATGATCCCGGAGCTGCCGGTGGCCATGCTGGCCTGCGCCCGGATCGGTGCGCCCCACTCGGTCGTCTTCGGCGGGTTCAGCCCCGACGCGCTGATCGATCGCATCAACGACGCCCAGTGCAAGGTCGTCGTCACCGCCGACGGGGGCTTTCGCCGCGGGGCCCCGTCGATGCTGAAGCCCAACGTCGACACGGCGCTGGCCTCCACCCCCAGCGTCGAGCACGTGGTCGTCGTGAAGCGGGTCGACGAGCCGATCCAGATGCAGGACGGCCGGGACCGCTGGTGGCACGACCTCATGGCCGAAGCCGACCCCGAGTGCCCCTGCGAGCCGATGGACAGCGAGGACCTCCTGTACCTGCTGTACACCTCGGGCACCACGGCCAAGCCCAAGGGGATCATGCACACCACGGGCGGCTACCTCACCCAGGTGGCGTTCACCCACCGCTACGTGTTCGACCTGCACCCCGAGACCGACGTCTACTGGTGCGCCGCCGACATCGGCTGGGTCACCGGGCACAGCTACATCGTCTACGGGCCGCTCACCAACGGCGCCACGTCGGTGATCTACGAGGGCACCCCGGACACGCCGGGCCGGGACCGGCTGTGGGACATCGTCGAGCGCTACGGCGTCACGATCCTCTACACCGCCCCCACCGCCATCCGGACGTTCATGAAGTGGGGCGCCGAGGAGCCGGCCAAGCACGACCTGTCGTCCCTGCGGCTGCTCGGCTCGGTGGGCGAGCCCATCAACCCCGAGGCGTGGATGTGGTACCACGAGCACATCGGCGGGGGCCGCTGCCCGATCGTGGACACCTGGTGGCAGACCGAGACCGGGGCGATCATGATCAGCCCGCTGCCCGGGGCCACCACCCTCAAG
>Ga0079224_100001914_pt1 | contig 24668 bp, 23 predicted proteins | sample Stecom2015_FD_80414 | JGI IMG/M metagenome (GOLD analysis project Ga0079224, IMG submission 80414) | Agricultural soil microbial communities from Utah to study Nitrogen management - Steer compost 2015 | ecosystem: Environmental > Terrestrial > Soil > Agricultural land | place: USA: Utah... | reverse complement strand
TCGAGGAGGAGCGCGGCGTCGGCGACGGAGCTGGTCAGCACCCCGACGTGGTCCAGGCTCCACGCCTCGGGATAGCAGCCGACGCTGCTGATCCGTCCGTACGTGGGCTTCAGTCCGACGATCCCGCAGGCCGCCGCCGGGATGCGGATCGAGCCGGAGGTGTCCGTGCCCAGCGCCGCGAGAGCCATCCCGGAGGCGACGGCGACGGCGGAGCCGCCGCTGGAGCCGCCGGGTGTGCGCGAGGTGTCCCACGGGTTGCGACAGATGCCGTGGTGCGGGTTCTCGGTGGTGACTCCGAGGGCGAACTCGTGGAGGTTCGTCGCCCCGAGGCGCACCGCCCCGTGCTCCTCCAGACGGTCCACGACGGCGGCGCTGCCGGTGGGGACGTGATCGCGGAAGATCTCCGACCCCATCGTCGTCACCCTCCCGGCGACGTCGAGGTTGTCTTTCACCGCCACGGGGAGACCGTCGAGGAGACGCGGCGGAGCTCCCTCCGCTCGTCGCGCATCGCAGGCATCGGCCGTGCTCCGCGCCGTGTCGTGCTCGACCGTGATGAAGGCGCGCAGCTCCTGGTCATGGGCATCGATGGCGGCGAGGCAGGCGTCGGTGAGCTCGCGGGAGGTGGCCTGGCCCTCGGCGAGCAGCTGCGCCGCCTGGGTCAGCATGGTCGGGCGGGCAGGCGTCATGTCGTCGGGGTCCTCGGGTCGAAGGTCATTGCGGAGGCGGTGCCCGCGAGCCGGTCGAGGTCGACGGACTCGCGGAGCTCGTCGAGCAGTGCGGCGTGCTGCTCCAGGGCGGGGCCGTCGGCGTCGGGGATGTCGGGGAAGCGGCGACGGGCCTCGGCCAGGGCGTCGGGTGTCGTCATGCGGGGTCAGTCCACCTTTCCGATGTCCTCGGGGGTGAGGACGAGGGGTGAGTAGTCGCCGTCGGTCCGTGAGCGGTAGGCGCGCATGGCGACCGGGATGAGCGCGCCGATGACGATGTAGGCGATGATCGGCGGCCAGGCGTTGGCGGGCAGCAGGGTCACGCCGATCACCGTGATCGCGGCGGAGACCGCCATGCCGAGGATGAAGATCGGGGTGCCCAGGGGAGCGCGGAAGGACCGCTCCCAATCCGGGCGCTTGCTGCGCAGGCGCAGCGCGGAGAGGCAGCCGAGGAAGTACACGGCGCCGGCGGCGACCACCGACAGCGAGTACGTGTACTGGACCCAGTTCGTGCTCGTGAACGCCGCGAAGAAGATGCCGAAGCCGAGCACGACGAGGTTCGCGATGTACGGCTGGCCGTGGCGGTTCGTGCGCATGAACCACGGCGGCAGCTGGCGCAGCTGCGAGGCGCCGTAGAGGACCCGGGCCGAGGAGGTCCAGAACCCCATCAGGGTCGTGAACGCGTAGAGCAGGCCGGCGCCGATCGCGAGCAGCCCGATGATCGAAGGCATCCCGAGACGGTCGACGAGCTCGGGCTCGGGAACGCTCAGCGAGGCGATGACGTCGTGCGGCGCGAGCCCGCCGATCGCCACGGTGGCGAGCATGTACACGACGGCGGGGATGAACAGGCCCGCGAGAATCACGAGGACCATCCTCTTCGCCGCGAAGCGCGTCTCCTGCACCATCGTCGGCGTCATCGCGAAGCCGATGTACTTCAGCACCAGGGCGGATCCCGCCGCGATCGCTCCCATCATCCCGTGCGGGAAGAGCCCGCCGTGCTCGGAGATGTTCGTGAACTGCCAGTGCCCGCTGGTCAGGTAGTAGACGGAGGTGCCCGCGGTGATCCCGACCATCACCAGGAACAGGATGATCGCGAGCACGCCGGTGAGCCGGATGTTGAAGTTCGAGAAGACGTACCAGACCACCATGATCGCGATCGCGATGAGCGGCTGGACCGGCACCGGCACGTCGACGAAATACCCCGCGGCGGTCACGAAGATGAAGGCGACCAGTGGCGGCTCCACCACCTGCACCAGGAAGAACAGCCACTGCGTCGCCCATCCTGCCGTGGGGTTCATGGCATTGGAGGCCCACACGTCGACCGACGAGGAGAAGGGCAGCATCGAGGTGAGCTCGGCGAAGGCCAGGCCGATGGGCACCAGGATGATCGCGAGGATCGGGAAGATGAGGGCTGCGCCCGCACCGGTGAGCTCGAACCAGTAGGGCGCCTCGGCGAGCCAGCCGCCGAGGACGGCCCCGGCGGCGAGGGCGATGAGGCTCAACAGCCCCAGCTGACGTTTGAGACCTGCAGAGCTGCCAGACATCACGTCTCCTTCGACGGTGAAGTGCCTTTCATCGTAGGTCGCGGTGGACAGGCGTCAAGGGCACGTCGGGGGCACGCCGCCCCACCCGCTCACCCGTCCGAGCGCGAGAACCGGTTGGTCATCCCCTCGCTCGCGAGGAACAGCACCTGCCCCAGCAGCGCCTCGGTCGCCTCGCGCACCTGTTCGGCGATCGCGGTGTTCGCCTCCGCGAGCAGCGCCGGGACGTTCTCGTCGTCGCCTGCAACTGCGGCCTTCCCGTCGGCCGCTCGGACCGCCGCGCGGCCGAGCGCCATGGTGCGCTGCTGGTAGCGCTCGATCAGCGGGATCACCTGGTGGAAGTGCGGATCGGCCAGCGCCGCGATCATCCGCGACGTCCAGTAGAAGGTGTCGGTGGAGACCGTCTCGCCGGTGGTCGAGAGATAGGCGGGGGCCTCCTCGACGTTCGTGAACATCGGGATCAGCGTCGTGAACGGCAGTGAGGCGTAGGCGATCCACTGCACGGAACGGTGCGAGGCCGGGAGATCGCCGCGGATCTGCAGGATCGCCAGCGCGTTGTGGCGGTTGATGCCGATGGGGCGGAAGGCGCGGCGCTCCGCATCGGTGCCGCGCGGCGAGTAGGGGTCGAAGACGGTGCCCTGGTAGTGGGAGGAGAGCACGTCCTTGACATCCTCGATCGTCAGCAGCCGCTCCGGGCGACGGCTCCAGGGAAGGTCGTCGGAGTCGGGGCTCGCGCCAGGGCGCACTGCGTCCCAGTCCCCGGCGTGCGGGCTGAGGGTGCGCTGCATGTACCAGGCGCGGGGCGTGTTGTAGAGGTGGTCGTGCTCGGTGTGGGAGCCGAAGGCCTCGCGCGGGTTGAACGCCGTGTCGCCGGCGGTGGAGCCGCTGCGCAGGGTGAGGTCCAGATGGTGCTCCCGCAGGAAGGCGCGCAGATCGGGGCTCGCGAGATGATCGCGGCCGGGCCCCTCGGCGTCCTCGAGGTCGAAGGAGTCGATGCCCAGCTGGTTCGGCATCGTCACGTAGTGGTCCTCGGGCACGCGTCGCGCGATCCAGTGGTGCCCGCCCACCGTCTCGAGCCACCAGATGTCCTCGGCGTCGCTGAACGCGATCCCGTTCATCTCGTAGGTGCCGTGCTCGGCCAGCAGCGCGCCGAGCCGCAGCACGCCCTCGCGGGCCGAGCGGATGTACGGCAGCACGAGGGTCACGAAGTCCTCCTCGCCGAAGCCGCCCGGCGTCTCCCCGTCGCGCTCGACCAGCGGGTCCGCGGCCAGCACGCGCGGGTTCGAGGTGATCGTCTCGGTCGCGCTCATCGCGACGTCGGCCGCGTTGATACCGGCGCAGCCCCAGATCCCCTCGTCGGGCAGGGCGTTCGGGATCGCGGTGTACCGCAGCGGGTTCTCGGGCAGCTCGATCGTGCGCCCGCCGAGCACCGAGGTGTAGCGGCGCGGCTGGTCCTCGGGTCGCACCACCACGGCCCGCTTCGGATCGAAGCTGCCGGCCGAGGAGTCCTCGGTGCGGGCGACCAGCGGGGAGCCGTCGGCGCTCGCGCGGCGGCCGACGAGAAGGGTGGTGCAGGGCATGAGCGGGTGACTCTTTCGGAGGCGCGGACGGGGACGGCGCCCACGGTAGTCCTCCGCCGACGTCGGTCACGTCCGCGTCGAGGTGCGCGCCGCGGAGAAGCCAGCGAGCTGCGCGTCGGACTCGTCGCCGTGCGATCCCCTTCCTGCGCAGTGGCGAGCCGTGAGTCGGGCGTCGTCACAGGCCGGTCGCGCTCGGCCCGATCACCTCGACATGCGGTCGAGCGCGTCGATGGCCGGGGGCAGCCAGCCAGAGTCCCAGCGGTGCTCGCGCCGGGTGTCGTCGGAGTACAGATGGGGTATGCCGAGCTGCTCCATGAGCTCGTGGCCCTCCCCGAGGTGGTCCTTCGACCACTGAGGGGGATCCGCTCCGAAGTTCGCGTGGCCGAAGAGCGCGATGCGAGGGTTCGGGCCGAGCAGCCCACCCCGCGTCCTCAGCAAGTGAGGGATCGCGAAGTCACGGAAGTGCTCCGGGTTCGGCCAGTAGTAGGGCATCTCCCACTGATCCGGCTGCTCCTTCATGACGGGCGAGTCGAAGGCCGCGGCCGCGCGGAAGAGCTCCGGGTACCGCAGCAGCAGCTGCAGGCTCGCCGAGCCTCCCTTGCTGTAGCCGACCAGCAGGCGGGGCAGATCCGGGTACTTCTGGTCGATGAAGCCCACGACGTCCTCTACGAAGTAGAGCACCTGCTGGAACATCTGCCGGTCCGGCAGGTCAGTCATCCAGGGCCAGTCGGAGAAGGTCGGGGCGACGGCGATCAGTCCGTGGCGGTCGTGGAGGCCGTGACGCAGGACCTCGTCGAGCCCGTCGCCGGAGCGGTGGCTCAGCTCCGGGGTGGCCGGGAGCAGGAAGAGCAGCCGGGGGTTCTCCAGCTGGTCCAGACCGGCCGGCTCGAGCACCCGGATCGTCGTCTCGAGCATCTGACGGTCGGATCTGACGGTGTACTGGTCATAGGCGAGGCGGAGCGGCGCGGAGTACGTGGCGGGCATGGGACACCTCTCGAGGGGACGGGAGCGCGGCGGTACGGCTCAGGACTTCAGGCCACCGGCCGTGAGACCGGAGACCACGTGCCGCTGCGCGAGGAAGAAGACGAGCAGCACGGGGATCACCGACAGGGTCGTCGCCGCCATCTGCACTCCCCACAGCGGGCCGGCCAGCGGATCCTCGTAGTGCGTGAGCGCCACGGGCACCGTGAGCTTCTCCGGGGAGCGCAGGTAGATGAGCGGCTCGAGGAACTGGTTCCAGCTGTACCAGCAGGAGAGCACCACGACCGAGGCGATGGACGGCCGCACGAGCGGCAGATAGACCTGCACCATGGTGCGCCATCTCCCGGAGCCGTCGATTGAGGCGGCGTCCTCGAACTCGGCCGGCAGCGTCAGGAACGCCTGCCGCATCACGAACGTCGCGATCGGCGCGGTGACGAGCGCGGCCGTGAAGATGATCAGCGGGTAGTGGGTGTCGACCCAGCCGAGCGTCGCCGCGTACTGGAACAGCGGGATGATGGTCGCCTCGGGCGGGATGAAGATGACGCTCAGCAGCATGAGGAACACCGCGCCCGCGGCCACGGGACGGACACGTGCCAGGGCGTAGCCGGCGGGGATCGACATGACCAGGGTGAGCACCGCGACGAGCGCCATGATGACGACCGAGTTGAGGAACTGCTGCGCGAAGGGCTGCAGCGTGAAGACATCGGCGTAGTTCTCCCAGCGGACCTCCTCCGGGAGGATCGTGGGCGGGTACCTCAGGATCTCGCCCGGCGTCTTCAGGGAGGCGCTGACCATCCACAGGATCGGGGCGAGCGCCACGAGGGCGAGCAGGACGAGCACCAGGTAGTTCGCGCCCCGGGCCACGGTGCGGCGCGGATCAGTCGTTCTCATGGAAGACCACTCGCTTCCTCGCCTGCCACAGCGCTGCGGTGAGCAGCAGGATCACGGCGAACAGGAGGACGGCCAGCGCACTGGCGTAGCCGACGTCGTTGAGCAGGAACCCCTGCTTGTAGATCTCGAAGGCCAGCACCGAGCTCTGCACGCCCGGCCCGCCCTCGGTCAGGAGCATGACGACCTCGAAGACCTTGAAGGAGCCGACGATCATCAGCATGAAGACCATCATGATCGCGGGCGAGATCTGCGGGACCACCACGCTGCGCAGCACGCGCACGCGCCCCGCGCCGTCGATCCTGGCCGCCTCGATCAGCTCCTGCGGCACCGCCTGCAGCGCGCCGAGCAGGATCATCACGTTGATGCCGACGTTCTTGGTCAGCTGGATCACCGCGAAGACGACGAGCGTGAGCCAGCCGCCGCGGAGCCAGGGCGGGCCGTCGGCCCCGACCGCGCCGAGCAGCGCGTCCAGGAGCCCCCCGGGCTGCACGATGCAGCTCCACACCAGCGCCCACGCCACCATCGTGACCAGCGCCGGGATGAAGACGATCGAGCGGAAGATCCCGATGCCGCGCAGCGTCTGGTTCAGCAGCACGGCCAGGAGCAGCGCGATCACGGTGCCGGCCACGCTCAGCACGCAGACGAAGAAGAAGGTGTTGGGCAGGACGGTGATCATGCTCGGGTCGGTGAGGATCCGGGCGTAGTTGTCCAGGCCGACGAAGTCCTGCGAGCCGGCGAGGACGTTGACGTCGTGGAGGCTGAGCCAGATCACCCACACGATCGCGACCAGCCCCACCGCGGTGAAGCCGATCATCTGGGGTGCCAGGAGCAGGTATCCGAAGCGGTTCCTCCCCCGCGTGCGGAGGGACCGGCGGGGGCGGGAGGGTGCGGCCTGCGTCGCGACGCTCATGCCGAGATCACCGGATCGATCGCGGAGCACACGCGCGGCAGGGCCTCGTCGAGGTCGGCCTCCGGCGTGTACACGAACTCGTCCAGGGAGGAGTCCAGGGCGTTGGCGACACGGGCCCCGTTCGGGGCGACGGGGAAGATGTGCCCGTTGCCGGAGATCGCCTCGACCACGGGCTCGAGCTGCTCCGCGGAGAGCAGCCCCGAGGACTGCGCGAGGACCTCCGCGCTGAGCAGGCTCGCTCGGGACGGCGGGAAGAACCGGGAGATCTTCTCGGCGTTCGCGCGTGCGGTGAGATGGGCGAGGAAGGCCAGCGCGGTGTCCTGCTGCCGCCCGGCGCTGAGCGCGACGATCGCGGACTGGCCCACCGACTGGATGTCGCCGGCGGGCCCGCCCGGGGTGGGCAGCACGTCCCAGTCGAAGCCGGCGCCGTCCAGGAGAGTGCTGGAGCCCAGGAAGGCGGTCGTGCTGCCCGCCTGGCCGCCGAAGAAGTCCACCTGCCGGCCGGGCACCGGGGAGGAGCCGTCCTCGTACACCATCGAGTGGAAGAGCCCCAGCGCCTCGGCCATCTCGGGGGCGTCGGCGGTGCATCGCACGGCGTCCTCGTCCCAGGGGGAGGCCCCGTAGGCCTCCATGATCGGGAGCAGCCGGGTCCAGTTCTGGAAGTCGAAGTCGTTGACGACGTAGCCGGGCAGCCCGGTGGCCTCGGTGAGCTGACGGGAGGTCTCCCGGAACGACTCCCAGGTCCAGTCGCCGGCCGCGAGGAGATCTGCGGGCGAGGCCACGCCGGCCTCGGCGTAGAGGGTCTTGTTGAAGTACATGATCAGCGGCCCGGTGGAGAACGGGACCCCGTACTGCGCCTCGCCCGCTCGCCAGCGCTCCTGCAGCTCGGGCACGAGGTCGTCCACGTCGTAGTCGGGGGTGGACGCGAGCATCGGCGCGACATCGAGCAGCGCTCCCGCGTCGATGTACTCGCGGCTGGACTCCACCGGGAGCCAGGTCAGGTCCGGCGGGTCGCCCGCGGTCATCCCGGTGGTGAGCACCATGTCGAGCTGGTCGAGGCTCAGGCTCTCGAACTCGATGCCGGAGACCTCCTCGTGCTCGGCCAGGAAGTCGTCGGCGATCTCCTGGAACAGGGCGAGGTGATCCGGGTTCGAGGACCACATCGTCATCCGCAGGGTGATGCCCTCGGAGCCCGGACTCGTGCGGGAGAAGCCCGGCAGGCATCCGGTCGACCCTGCCGTGACGCAGGCGAGGCCCGCCCCGGTGAGGAAGGTGCGTCGTCGCATGGCAATGCCTCCTGTCTGCGCAGCGCGCTGCGTCGCACCGCTGTCGCCCCACGAGAGTATGACGTTATACTTCTGATCGCAACGGGGCTCGATCGAACGGATCGGCCCAGGTGATCGCCGCCTGGGAGAAGGAGCTTCGGGTTACGACGATTTAGCGAGGCAGGCATGCACAGGACACTGGCCCTTGATCCGCAGCTCGCACGCTTCCAGCCGCTGGAGCGCGTGGTCACCTTCGACGACTTCGATCGCGGGTTCAACGGATGGATGGATCTGACGCCGAACTTCGTCTACGAGGACTACGAGTCCTTCGACAGCTCCGTGGACCTCACCAGCTGGGCGCCCTGCATGCTCAGCTCCGCCCCGATGCGCTTCGCGGCCTCGCACGGCTCGATGGAGGGGACGTATTCGCTGAAGCTCACGACGGGGGCGGCCGCCGCCCCGGCCACCGAGCCGCCCGCCGACGGCTCCATGGGGGTGGCGGTCAAGCGCCTGTCCCGGTTCGGCGATCCCTCGAAGATCCAGATCGAGACCTGGTACGCGTACACCCCTGCGCAGGACCGCGTCGGCATCGGCGAGGAGGACATCCGCGCCTTCGGCTTCTACTTCGACATCCAGGACGGCGAGCACCGGTACATGCCCGGCGTGCGCTACGTGAACTCCCTGGACGGGAAGCTCGTGAAGCGATGGCAGTACTGGAAGGCGGAGGAGGGCGTCAGCCACGCCGACTGGAACTTCGGCGTCGAGAAGGGCTGGTGCGCCCCGGGCATCGACAACCTCTGGTACGGGCGCCGCCACGAGGACGGCTCCACCGACGGCTATCAGTGGGTGCCCGGTGGCGAGCAGGACCTGCTCTACAACGAGAGCCCGGACAAGATCAACTGGCTCTACCTCCGCCTGCTCGTGGACGTCGACAAGCGCGAGTACGTGGAGCTGCAGAGCATGGACAGGGTCTTCGACCTGCGGGGGATCCAGCCGACGCTCGCAGACCGCTACCGCGCCATCGACAACCTCATCAACCCCATCTTCTACGTGGAGACCGACACGGACCGCCAGGTGCACCTCTTCCTCGACTCGGTCCTCTACTCGACCGAGTGATCCCGTCCGGCACGTCGAAAGGACCCGCTGTGCTGACCACCCATACCTCCGTCCTCGCCCGCAGGATCCGGATCCGCTCCGAGCACGTCACCCTTCCCCACGAGGCCGGGTGGGCGTCCGAGGCGGTGTTCTTCACCCAGGTGGAGGGGGCGCATCCGCCGCTGACCGTCACCACCGAGATCTCGCCGGACGGGATCACCTGGGCCGAGTGCGGCCGGGCGAGCACCCTCCCGGCCGACGGGACGATGGCGGTCAACCGCCTCGAGCTCTTCGGCAACTGGCTGCGCCTGCGGATCACGGGCGCGAGCGAGGCCGAACCGGCCCGTATCCTGGTCCATCTCAACGTCAAGGGCTGAGACCGACGCGTCCGCCCGAGGGCGGCACGGCGCAGCGGAGGGGAGGGACGGTGTCACGCAGAGGTGCCCGGCTGTCCGACGTGGCACGACTGGCCGAGGTCTCTCCCGGCCTCGTCTCGCGCATCGTCAACGACGACCCCACCCTCAAGGTCCGCGCCGCGACGCGCGAGCGCGTGCTCGAGGCCGTCGAGATGCTCCAGTACATCCCGCACGCCTCGGCCCGCGCGCTGCGCAGCTCGCGCACGGGACTGCTCGGCTTCGCACTGCACCGCGTGAACGACCCGATCTACGCCCAGCTCGTCGACTCCGCACAGGCCGCGGCCACCTCTCGCGGGTACTCGGTCGTGCTGCTCAGCGCCGAGGACCTCATGGGCCGGCCGAGCGCCCATCGCGCCCTCGTGCGCGGGCATCGCGTCGACGGACTGCTGATCCAGAGCGGGTTCCAGGCGGTGGACGCCGGCCTGCAGGACGTCGCCCGGCAGGTGCCGTCCCTGGTGTTCAACGCCGACGAGACGCCCGGGCTGCGCACGCTCCGGCTCGACGACGCTGCCGCCGCGAGGGCCGCGACGCGGCACCTGATGGACCTCGGGCACACGCGGATCGCCTTCGTCGGCGCCGAGGGCGCGACCTCCCGCAGGCGCTTCCAGGGCTATGCCGAGGCGCTCTCGGGCGGCGGGCTCGCCCCGCTGCCGATGATCGCCGGCGGCTGGGAGGCGGAGTCCGCGCGCACGGAGATCGCCTCCTCTCTCGCGGCCGGAGGGGACGCCACGGGGCTGGTCGTCGCGAGCTCGACCAGCGCGCTGGGCGTGCATGCCGGGGTGCTCGCCTCCGGAGCGGCCATCCCGGAGGACATCTCCGTGGTGAGCATCCACGACACCTGGTTCGCCGAGCACCTCACCCCCTCGCTCACGGTCGTCCAGCTCCCGCTCGCGGATATCGGCAGCACCGCGGTGGACCTGCTCATCGAGCAGATCGAGGAGTCGAGCGAGGGCGAGACCGTCCTCGACGACCAGCCGCCGAGGCTGATCCAGCGCGCGTCCTCGGCACCGCCGCCGCAGCGGTGAGGGCGGTCCGGTCCCGGGACTCTCGATCGCCGAAGCCCACCTCCCGGTCGGTCAGCGAGGGAGTGCGTCCGCGCTCCATGGATAGGAGGCCTGCGCTCCGTGCCGCGTGACCGCGAAGGCGCCCACGCGGGCAGCGAAGTCGCTCGCGGCGAGAAGGGCCTCGCCGCGTGAGATCGCGACGCCCAGCGCGCCGACGAAGGCATCGCCTGCTCCTGTCGTGTCGAGGGCGGAGACCGATGGCGAGGTGACCTCGTCGAGAACTGCGCCGCCGGCGATCTCCTCGTCACCGGGCTCGATGTCCGAGGCGCTGACGATGGCGCCCTGGGCGCCGCGGGTCATGATCACCGACGGGACTCCCGCCCGCCGGAGCTCGTGCACGACGAGGGCGTCGTCCTGCGGCATCTCACCAGAGGTGAGCATCTCCAGGACCAGGCGGCCTTCGTGCTCGTTGACCACGAGCGGGTCAGCACTCAAGAGCGTCGAGCGCGCGACGTCGATGACCGGCGCGAGGTTCAGGACCAGACGCGTCCCGGCGAGGATGCAGAGCCTCGCGACCTCGTCGACCGCCTCTGCCGGGATCTCACCCTGGGCGATGACCACGTCGCTGGAGGCCACGGCGTCCGCGAGTGCTCCCACCAGCTGCGGAGTCCAGGTGGCGTTCGCGCCGGGGGCGAGCACGATGCTGTTCTCCCCGGCGCTGTCGAGCGTCACCACTGCCAGCCCGGTGTCGACGCCCTCCACGGCGGTGACGTCGTCCAGCTCCACGTCTGCCTCGCCCAGCAGCGAGAGTGCGAGCTCTGCATCGTCATCGGCGCCGGTGCGACCGACGAATCTGACCCGTCCGCCCAGGCGGGCTGCGGCGCAGGCCTGGTTCGCACCCTTCCCGCCGGGGGAGCGCCGTGTGCGGGTGCTCGAGAGCGTCTCGCCGGGCAGCGGATGACGCGGGACCTCGAGCACGAGATCCACGTTCGTGGACCCCACGACGAGGATCCTGCCCGGCGAGGCGTCGCCCTGCACGGCCACGCCGCGCACAGATCCTGCCTCGATCACGACGTACCTCCGGCGAGGTACCGCTGAGGATTGTCCGTGATCAGCTGTCGAGCGACAGATCGCTCGACCCCGCGCGCCACCAGGAGATCCAGGAACACGGTGGGCACGAGCACGAATCCGTTCCCACCCAGGCTGCTCCACATCTGCTTGAGGAACAGATCGTGGCTGAGCAGGATCTGGCCCGCGTATCCCCGCTCGATCAGTCGGGCCACGGCATCGGCGGTCGCGGCGATGGCCGGTGATGCCCCCTCGCCGGGGAAGGTGATGTCCAGCCCGATCATGTCGAACTCGAGCCAGACCCCGCGGTCCATGAGGCGCCGCTGGTAGTCGAGATCCTCGCCCGAGGGATCGCTGTGGGCGAGAGACAGACGGGTCGGATCAGCACCCATCTCTCCGACGGCGATGTCCAGCACCTCGTCGCCGCGGCGCTGCCATCCGGGCATGTGGATATTCATCGCCGTGCCCGGGCTCTCGTGCTGGGCGAGGGAGGCGGCGCGGAGGCTCGTGCGCTCGCCGGCGGTGAAGCCCGGGGAGACCCCGACCTCGCCGATCGCCCCCGCGCGGAGACCGGTGTCCCCGACCCCGACGTGCAGCTCGTCGAGGATCTCCTGCGCGAGAGCATCCACTCCCGCGCCGGTGATTCTCTCTCCCTCGAACTTCTCGAGATAGGCACCGGTGGACATCACCACGTGGAGTCCCGTCTCCTGCGAGAGCCGCAGCAGGTCCGCCGGGCTGCGGCCGATGGCGGCCGAGCCGGTGGCGTCGACGATCGTGCCGCCTCCGGTCGCCTGGTAAGCGGCGACCTCGCCGCGGACGCCGTCGAAGCTCTTCGGTGCGACGTTGTCGCGGCTGCAGTACGGGTCCTGCCGCAGGGCCCACAGCAGCGATGGCTCCACGGCACGGTCCGGGAGAACGTGGCTGAACTCGTAGGAGGGCGACGCGAGGCACGGGCTCAGATCGTTGAAGAGATGCTCATGGGGGAGCACTGTTCCGAGGTCGGACGCGGCGACGGGGCCCTGGACGGTCTGGACGACAGGGCCCTTTCCGCTCATGAGCGCACCTCGTCCGGCTCGGACTCCGGTGCGATGCCGTCGTGGGGGCCGATCTGGCGGGGTGTCTCCTCCTCGCGGACACGATTCGAGGGGATCATCGCGATGCCGGAGGCGGACAGGGCGACCAGCGCGCCGAGGATGGTCACCACGTGCACGGTCCCCATGCCGGGGATGATCGAATCGATGAGAATCGAGCCGACGAGCTGACCGGCGGTCGAGGCGAGGGCGAGCAGAAGCAGGCCCAGGCGGCGGACCAGCAGCGCCATCAGGGCGATCGACGCGAGTCCCAGCGGGCCGCCCAGGTACATCCACCAGATGTCCGGCAGGGCGAAGCTCGCGTTCCCGGCGGCGACCCGACCGAGGAAAGCGATGGTGAGGGCGACGAATCCGATCAGGAAGTTCCAGGTGATCGAGACGAGCATCGAGCCGGAGAGCCTGCCGATGTTCGAGTTGCCGGCCGGCTGCCAGCCTGCCAGGAGACCGCCGGCGAACGGCAGGATCACGAGCGCCAGGGTGTGCGGGGTCTCGAAGTTCGGGGAGACCACGAGCACCGTGGCGACGACGGCGAGCACGGCGCCGATGATGCGGAAGATGCTCAGGGCCTGCTTGAAGGGGACACCGATCCCGAGGCGGTCGCAGACGACGCCGGAGATGACCATGCCGGAGATGAGGGCGGTCTGGAAGGTGGCGACGCCGAGCGCGCCGACCGAGATGCCCTCGGAGAGCACGATCACCGCGCCGCACAGGCCGGCGAAGAAGTTCGGCCATGGAATCGTTCCGCGGCGGAGGTGTCCGGGCAGCGACAGGAAGGCCTGTCTCGTCGAAGGTCGCGGCAGGATGATCACGAGCATCAGCACGAGGCCGGATCCGAAGCTGACGATCGCTGCGAGGTGACCGTCCCCGAGCTCGGTGCCGAGACGACCGTTGACGGCCGACTGCATGGGGCCGAGCATGCCTGCCAGGACGGTGAACAGGACGAAGATCCCGACTGCTGCGGTCTTGGCGGCCGGCGGGCGGGTGTGGACGACGTTGTCCGTGGTCTGGGGCATGGTCAGTCCTCCTTCTCCGTCTCGCCGGCCAGCCAGGACATGGCCTGGGAGAACAGCAGGCCGTAGCCGGCCCAGTCCATGAACTCCGTCGGTGCCCAGTGCGGGGAGACGTCCGAGGCGAATGCCAGCGTGCGGCCCTCGCCGACGCTGCGCACGGCCAGGAGGGGATCTCCGTCGACCTCGGCGAGGACGGTCGCATCCTCCTTCGCCACGAGCTGCTGATAGCCGAGGAGGATCGGCCAGGACCTCTCGAGGCCCGCGACGACGGGGTGCTCGACACCGGTGAGGGTGCCCGTGACGCCCTGGGGCGACTCGACGCGGTCGTCCCATCGGTGGATGTCGACGGGGAGGATCTGCTCGACAGCGGTGCCGGCGTAGTTCGCCTTCGCGCCGAAGCCCTGGAAGGAGAGGTAGCCCCCGGCCATCATCAGGCCGCCGCCGTCCCGCACCCAGTCGCGCAGCAGGTGGAGGCGATTCGGAGTAGGACGCCCGTGGTCGAACACCTGCGGAGGGAGGAGCAGCGTGTTCGCGCCGACGTCCGAGAGGAGGACGACGTCGTACTCATCGAGCTCCTCGCGCGTGAGCGGGAAGAACTCCGCGACATCGTGAGAGCGCATGTGCGTGACCTCGTGCCCACCTTCGCGCAGCACGTCGAGGAGACGTGCACATCCGATCTGCACCTGCGTGTGGGGGAAGGGGTCGTATCCCTTGTGGTCAATGGTCGCACTGACCCACGACTCGCCGGCCAACAGCACCTTCGCCATCTTCGTTCCTCCTCGAACAGTTCTCGTAGAGTGTTGCGCAACGATTGCGCAATACATGGTGTGACCGACCATAGGGCCGTGACGTGCAGATGGCAACCCGATCACGCGTAGCCTGTCGGCGCAGCACCACAGGAAGGGAAGGGGACTCATGTCGATCTCAGCCGTCGCCCGTGAGGCCGGTGTCTCGACATCGACCGTCTCGCGCTTCCTGAAGGGGGAGCTGCGGGTCAGTCCCGAGACCGAGGCCCGCATCCGGTCGGCGATGGGCGCCACCGGCTTCACGTCGCCGCGCAGCTCCGTGAGGCACCTCGCCCTGATCATCCCCGAGCTGTCCAACCCCTATTTCGCGCAGCTGACGCAGGCGATCACCGATGCGGCGCATCACAGGGATCTCGAAGTGTCGGTCCTCGTCTCCGACGGCCTCGAGGCGCGCGAGCACAGGATGGTCTCTGCGTGTGCACAGAGCGCTCGCATGGGGGTGGACGCGATCCTGTTCGCCTCGATGACGGGAAGCGGCGCCCTGCTCACCGAAGTGCCGGAGGGCTTCCCGTTCGTCGTGATCGACGAGAAGCTCGACGGGCCGCTCGCCGACTCGCGACACTTCGTCGGTGCGGACAACTTCGAAGGCGCCTACCGGGCGACGACCTACCTGCTCAGCCAGGGACATCGACGCATCGCGCATCTCGCGGGACCGGAACGCCTGGGCTCGGCGCGCGACCGACTCCGCGGGTATCTGCGGGCGATGCGGGACGCCGGCCTGGACACCGATCCCCAGCTGGTGCTCGAGGGGCCGTACTCCGAGTCCTTCGGTGCGAGCGCGCTCTCGCGGGTCCTGCGCCTCGACCAGCCGCCCACTGCCGTCTTCGCGGCGAGCGACATCGTGGCCGTCGGCCTGTCCTCGGCGGCTCCGATGCACGGCGTCAGCATTCCGGGCGATCTCTCGCTGATCGGCTTCGACGGGATCGAGCAGGGTTCCTGGGTCACGCCGAAGCTGAGCACCGTCGCTCAGCCGGTCGCCGAGATCGCCAAGCAGGCGCTCGACCTCCTGACCACCGACGGTGCCCCCGCGGAGCCGGCGGCCCGGCTCCTGCCGATGGAACTGCGGATCGCAGGGTCGGTCGGGACGGGCCCCTCACCGTCGTCCTGACACCAGCACCTGCTCGAACAGCTCAGCGGCCCGCAGCAGCTGGGCGAGCTCGAGGTGTTCGTCCACGGAGTGCATCTGCGCCGGATCGCCCGGGCCCCAGATGACCACCGGCAGGTCCGGACGGAACTGCTGAAGGACGGACCCGTCGGTGAAGTACGTGACCGGGGACGGATCGACCTCGGCAGGCAGCGAGCGGACGAAGTGCGAGTCCGGGTCGGTGCGCAGCGCGGAGAGGTCGAGGAGCGTCTCGACCTCGTCGATCCCCTCGGTCCCGGCCCAGTGCTCGAGCAGCGGCTCCGGCTCCGCGATCGTCCGCAGATCGACCGTCGCAGCGGCCGCGTCCGGCACGATGTTCGTGGCGTCCCCGCCATGGAACGTGCCGACGGACGCCGTCTCCGCACCGAGCGCGGGGTCGTGTCGAAGAGGTGCGGCGGCCAGGGCCGGGCCGAGGGCCGAGGCGAGCCTCGTCACCGCGTTGATGCCCCGCTCGGGGGCGGATCCGTGCGATGACCGTCCACGAGCGACCAGCCGGAGCCAGAGGGCCCCGCGATGCGTGCACCGCACGGTGAGGGACGTGGCCTCCGGGATGACGATCCCGGTGAGCGCCAGATCGGTGATCACGTCGCGGGTGTGCTGAGCCCCGAGCGAACCGATCTCCTCGTCCGAGGTGAGCAGCAGATGCCCCGCGGCCCCGCGGTCCGAGGCGCGGAGAAGGGCGGTGGTCGCGGCGGCGAGTCCGCCCTTCATGTCGACGGAACCTCGCCCGTGCAGATGCGAGTCGTCGATCTCGCCGCCGCGCGGAGGCCGGGACCACTGCGCCTCGGCTCCCACGGGAACGGTGTCGACGTGGCATGCGAAGAGCGGTGCCGGGCCGTCCGGGCCGAGGGAGATCAGGGTCCACGGGCGGTCTCCTCCGCCGGTGGAGACGCGCGCGTCGTCGGCGTGGTGCCGAATCACGTCGGCGACGCGCTGCTGGACAGAGCGCATGCCGTCGACATCGGCGGACGTGCTGGGGATGCGGACGAGGTCCGCGGCGAGGTCGATGGTCTCGAGCATCGTCAGTCCCCGTACACCCGGAATCCGACCACCCGCGCCTCGGGCACCCCGTTCGTGTCCTCGACGACCAGCCGCAGCGCGTCCGTGACGACCGGCGAGTCCAGGCGCAGCACCCGGTGGCGCTCGCGGTTCTCGCGCAGCGAGGCGAGGTGGTGCCAGGCCCCGTCGGACCGGCTCTCGAGCCGGGCGTTGCGCACCAGGGTCGGCATGATGTCGTCGGGGGAGCGGTGGTGGTGGAGGTTGATGAGGTCCTCGTTGAGGTCGTCGTCCAGCAGCAGGTCCACCTCGGTGATCGTCTGCGGCACCTCCCAGGTGAGCTCGAGCGTGGGCTGCGGGTCCTCCGCCGCGGGGCCCGAGACCCACATGTTCGGTCCGCCGTAGGGGCGGGCGAATCCGCCGAGCGCGCGGGAGGGGGCGAAGGCGCCGGTCGGCGAGGCCAGGCGGAAGCAGATGCCCTCCCCGTGCAGGGTCTCCTTCCACTCACGCCATTGTTCGGTGAACTCCTCGTCGCGGGGCAGGAGGCGGCGGTGCATGGTGACGGTGCCGGGCTCGGAGTGGTCCCCGCGATGCACCTGCAGCAGCGGGTTGCTGTGCAGCACCACGACCACGTTGCGCGGCTCCGCGGGAGTGTGCGCCAGCGGCAGGCGCACCCAGGAGCGTCCCCGCGGGACGGGGACGCGCACGGTGTCCAGCTGCGCGTGTGGGAGATAGTTCTGCGGCTTCGACGTCGTGTGCAGGGCGGCGGAGAGTTCGGTGTCCTCCGCGGCGTCCATGAGCACGTCGACCCCGTCGATCCCGGGATCGGCGGGCAGCACGAGGCTGAGGTCGTTCTCGAGCACCTGCTGCCCGGTGCTGGTCGTGGAGGCCAGTCGCGTCCGGGTCGAGGAAGCGCGGGCGCTCGCCGACAGTGCGAGGTTCGCGGGGTCCTCGTCGGGGATCCCCAGGGTCGAGGCGTCGGCGCGGACCAGGGCGCGGCGCAGTTCGGGCAACCTCTCTTCGGCGAGCGCGCGCGGGGCGACGTCGAGGGTCTGGGAGAGGGCCGCGCCGATCCCGGCGGCCTCGCCGAGGATCGCGCAGGTCGCCATCACGCGGGTGGAGCCGAAGGCGACGTGGCTGGCGCTGATGTCCCGCCCGGCCATCCACAGGTTCTCGACGTCGCGGGAGTACAGGCAGCGCAGGGGGATGTGGTAGTTCCCGTCGGGGTGCCAGTGGCGCGAGCCGCGCTCGGAGGCGTAGACCCCGCCGACGGGGTGGAGGTCGATGGACCAGCCGCCGAAGGCGACCCGGTCCTCGAACTCCGTCTGGCCGAGCACGTCGTGCTGGGTCAGCACGTGGTCGCCGACGAACCGGCGGTACTCCCGCTTGCCGGGCACCGCGCCGATCCACTCCAGGGAGAGGTTGTCGGCGTCGAAGAGGCCGGAGTTCTTGATGTGGTCCCAGATGCCGTAGCAGACGGCCTGCAGCTCGTCGCGGATCCGCTCGTTGTCGCGGACGACGTCGAGGTCGCCGCCCCATTCGATCCACCAGTAGTCGCAGCCGTTCATCTCCTGGCGGATCACGCGGTTCTGCGGGATCGAGGTGGCGGAGATGTCGATCGCGAAGGGCGGGGGCACGAAGCGCTGCGGATGGCCGACGTCCTTGGTGTAGAAGAGGATCGTCGAGCCGAGCATGTCCTCGCCCGGGTGCTCGGGCGCCCAGGACTCGTCGAACTCGCTGCGAGGCTCGCTGCCGCGGCGGGAGGAGGCGCCGGCGAGATGGCCGACGAGCCCGTCGCCGCTGCAGTCGATGAAGGTCGCCGCCTCGAAGCGGAGGCGCCGCTCCGAGCCGCTCATCCATCCCGTGACGGAGCGCAGCCGTCGCTCGCCGGCAGGGCCGTCGGCCTCGACCTCGGTGACGTCGGTGTTCAGGAACAGGTCGAGGTTCTCCTCGGCCCGCACCTTCTCCAGCAGCAGCAGGTCCCAGTAGTAGGGGTTCCCGTCGGGGTTGCGGTACTGGTTCTCCACGAACAGCTCGCCCATGATCCCGGTCTCGCGGGCGAACATGTGGATGCCGTGCGCGGTCGCGCCGCACACCCACACCCGCACCTCGCTCGAGGAGTTCCCGCCGAGCACGGGCCGGTTCTGGACCAGGGCGACGCGGCGTCCCTGGCGGGCGGCGGCGATCGCGGCGCAGACGCCGGCGAGGCCGCCTCCGACGACGACGATGTCGTACTCGTGATGCTCGGTGTTCATGCCTCGTGTCTCTCGTGCTCGAAGAGGATCGATGTGTCCAGGAAGGAGATCGCGGCATCGCGTGTGCGGCGCTGTGCGACCAGCACCCACAGCAGGCTCGACACGAGGGTGTCGCTGGCCCGGCCCGCGAAGTACTGGGTCCACACCGAGCCGTTCCGGATCCCGGTGAACAGCGGGATGTGCACCGTCCGGGCCAGCCGGGACCCGGGGTCGCCGTGGAGGGCGATGGTGGTGCCGGCGGTCTCCCTCATGGTCTTCGCGAGGGTCACGGCGGCATCGCTCTCCCCCGATCGGTTGCCCAGCAGCAGCACGTCTCCCTCCCGCAGCAGGGTCGAGACGACCAGCCCGGCCTCCTGCGGGCTCTCGTGGAACCAGGCCGGCACCCCGATGCGCAGCAGCCTCATGTGCAGCTCCCGCATCGCGGGGATGTCCCCCCATTCCGCGAACAGGTGCACCCGGCCGGCCTCGGCGACGGCGGCAGCGGCGCGCTCGATGGCGTCGACGTCGAGGACGCTCGCGCTGTCGCGGAGGGCTCGCGCCTGCGTGCCGGCGAGGATGCCCAGCACCTCGTCGGGGGCGTGGTCGGGACGGATCTCCGTGCCGATGTCGTGCTCCCAGCCGGACTGGACGCTGCGGCCGTTGTCCAGGGCGATGGCGCCGCGCAGGGCGGGGTAGCCGGAGTAGCCCATCATCACGGCGAAGCGAGTGACCGTGGTGGCCGAGGCGCCCGCCCGTTCGGCCAGTGCCGTGATGGACTCCATGCCGGAGACGGCCGGGTCCTCGAGCACCGCCTCGGCGACGCGGGACATCGTGGGGTTCAGCGAGGGCAGGACGTCGGCGATCCTCCGCAGCGGGGACTGCGGAGCGCCGCCGTCGGACGGGCCGCCGGCGTCAGGTGCCGGAGGGGTGTTCACGGTGGAGCTCCTTCGAGAGGGGGTGAGGACCGCGTGCGCGAGCCGACGCACCGCCGGCCCGCGCACGGCGGTCACAGGAGAGAGTTGATCGCCTCTCCGGCGCCGGTCATCGCCTCGGCCGGCGTCTGCTCACCGAGCAGCGCCTTCTGGACCGCTTCGGCCAGTTCGGTCTCCAACTGCGCGTACTCGGGGTATGCCCACAGCGGGCTGGTCGAGGCGGTGGCGGTGATCTTCTCGGTGAAGGCGGCCAGGAAGGGGTCGTCCTGGATGGCGGCGTCGGCCAGACCGGTCTCGGTCACAGGAGGGCTGCTCGTGACCTCGAAGTACTCCAGGGCGATCTCGGGATCCGAGGTGATCCACTGCGTGAACTCCGCCCCTGAGACGGCGCCGGGGCCGTCCATCACCACCAGCAGGTTCCCCCAGGCGAGCGCACGCGGCGTGTCACCTTCGGCGAGGATGGGGCGGGACGTCGGCACCATCTTCGACCGGATCTCGGAGTCGGGGGAGTTCGCGACCACGATGGAAGCGCCGATGGGGGCGTCGTCGTAGAAGGCGGTGCGGCCCTGGCTGAACAGGTTCCGCGCGGAGTTGCGGTCGGTGCCGGCCGCGATAAGGCCCTCGTCGTACATCTCCTTGTACCACTCCATGGCCGCCACGGAGGGGTCGTCGCCCAGCGTGCAGGTGCCGTCCTCCATCAGAGTGGCGCCGAAGGTCTCGAGCCAGAAGATGAAGTCCTTCAGCTGGGCGACCTCGGTCGAAGCGGCGTAGGGCACCATGTCCCCGCCGAGTTCCTTGACGGCCCGCAACGCGTCGGCGAACTCGTCGAGGGTCACCGGCGTCTCGGCGACTCCTGCCTTTTCGAGCAGCTCGGAGTTCGCGATCAGGCCGATCGCCGCGGTGGTCCAGGGAAGTCCGTACTGAGTGTCCTCCAGCTGCCCGGTGGCCAGAGCGGCCTCCGTGTAGTCGACGTCGGAGGCGTACTCGGCGAGGTCCACGAGCTGCCCGGTGGCGACCATGGGAGCCAGCCACTCGAGGTTCAGCTGGACCACGCCGCTGATCTCGCCACCGCGGGCGCGCAGCAGGATCTGGTTGAGCGCGTCGTTGTAGGCGTCGGTCGTCGTGGTGATCGACAGGCCGTTGTCCTCCTGGTAGCCGGTGATCGTCTCCTCGAGCCATGAGCTGGGAGGGTCCTCGGACAGGGCGAAGGAGGTGAAGTGGAAGTCCTCTCCGCTCTCGCCGGAGGGTGCCTCGCCGCCGTCGTCCGATCCTCCGCAGGCGGAGAGGGCGAGTGCTCCGAGGCCGAGGCCGGACAGGCCCAGGGCCTGGCGGCGGGACACGCCCGGTACGGGGCGCCGGGAGGGGAGGTGGAGTCGGGAGTGCATGGTGGGTTCCTCTCGGGTGTGCGTGACAGCGTTGTCGGGCGGGGGAGGGACGGGCGGATCAGCCCTTGACGGCGCCGGCGGTCAGGCCGCCGGTCAGGAAGCGCTGCAGGGCGATGAAGGCGATCGCCACCGGGAGGGCGACCAGGAACGATGCGGCCATCAGCTCGGGCCAGTCGGTCCCGGCCTCGCCCATGTACTTGTTCACCAGCGCGGGCGGCAGGGTGCGCTGGTCCTGGCTGGTCAGGGTCAGGGCGAAGATGAAGTCGTTCCAGCCGCGCATGAAGGCGAACAGTCCGGCGGCCACCATCCCGGGGATGGTCAGCGGCAGCACCACCGCGTGGAGCGTGCGCCACCTCGACGCGCCGTCGATGGCGGCCGCCTCGATGAGGTCGTCCGGCAGGGTGTCGAAGAACTCCTTGAGCATCCACACGCACAGCGGGAGGGTGAACGTCGTGAACGAGACGATCAGCGAGATGCGATTGTTGAGCAGGCCCAGGCTCGCGAAGACGGTGTAGAGCGTGACCAGCAGCAGCGCGGAGGGCAGCATCTGGCTGAACAGGATGAACAGCAGCAACGGCCGTCGGCCGCGGAAGCGGAACTTCGAGATCGCATACCCCATGTACGCCGAGACGAACACGCTGAGCACGGCGGTCGCACTCGCGACGATCAGCGAGTTGGTGAGCCAGCCGTAGATCTGGGGATCGGTGAAGACGGAGACGTAGTTGTCCAGGGTGAAGCTGGTGGGGAAGAACTGCGGCGGGTACTTGTAGACCTGGCTGTCCGGCGTCACCGAGGTGACCAGCAGCCAGTACGTCGGGCCGAAGGCGAAGACGCCGATCACGATCACGGTCAGCCAGGGCACGATCCGAGGGCTGGAGCGGCGGGGGCGCCGGGGGGTGGCGCTGTGCTGCGTTGCGTCGCTGGTGACGGTCATCTGCTGCGTCGTGCTCATGACGGCTCCTCGCTGCGCTCGGAGAGCTGGACGTAGACCACGACCATGGCCATCAGCAGGATGATCCAGAGCACGCCGATCGCTCCGGCATCCCCGAGGTCGTAGGCGCTGAACGCCGCCTCGTAGAGCGCGGTGGCCAGGGTGCTGGTGGTTCCGGCGGGTCCGCCGCCGGTCATCACGTAGATCAGGTCGAAGTGCTGGAAGTTCCAGATCACCTCGAGCAGCAGGACGATCCCGGTGACGCCGGCGATGTGTGGCCAGGTGACCGTCCGGAACCTGCGGATCGCGCCGGCGCCGTCGATGGACGCTGCCTCTTTCAGCTCGGAGGGGACGGTCTGCAGCGCGGCGAGCAGCATGACCATGATCCACGGGAAGCTGTTCCAGGTCTTGGCGAGGATCAGCCCGGCACGTGCCGCTTCCGTGTCGAACAGCCACGCGACCGGGGCGTCGATCAGCGACAGGGACTGCAGCAGCCCGTTGAGAACGCCGTAGTTCGCATCGAAGATCCACGACCACAGGAACGAGACCACCACGCTGGGCAGGAGCCAGGGGAACAGGAACATGCCCCGCATCGCTCCACGGCCGCGGATCCCCGTGTCCAGCGCCAGGGCGAGGGCGAGTCCGATCAGGAGGGGGAGCACCGTCGCCCCGACGGTGAAGATCAGCGTCTGCCACAGCAGCTGCGGGAAGTCCTCGCTGAGCACGGCGGTGAAGTTCTCCAGCCCCACGAACTCGCGGCCCGGGTACAGCAGGCTCTCGTCGAAGAAGGCCATGGCGATGGAGCGCAGCAGCGGATACAGGACCACTGCGACCAGCATGGCCAGGCCGGGCAGCACCAGCAGCCACACGAATCCCGTTCCCCGGATGCGGCGTGGGGACCGGGTTCGCTCGCTCACGAGCTCAGGGGTCGCGGTGCTCATCGTCGAGAAGCTCCTGACGGGCGGGGAGGGGTGGTGAAGCGCAGGGCCGACACGCTCAGTCGGCGAATGGTCGACAGTGACCAGGGCCGGCGGCGGTGCCGACATCTGTGAAAAACTATCGCGCTCGCTCGGCGGCAGTCAAGAAATTCTGTGAAAGATTCTCATGCCAGGGTCTGGCGCAGTGTTCGCCAGATGAACTGCGCGAGCGGGCACCGGGCGGAGTGCTCCGGCGTGTCCAGCCATGGGTCACCTGCTTCACTTGTGGGCTTCATACGTGGTCGTGTCCGCGATGATCCTCACCGGACTCGTCCTCGGCGCTGTGCTCGGCTACGTCCTGCGACGGTCCTGGTTCTGCGTCACCGGCGCGTTTCGAGACCTGTGCATGGCCCGCTCGGCGGCGTCACCGAGGTGGCCCGTGCCCGCACGGTCGGCGAAGCGGCGGGCGTCGAGCGGGGAGCCGGCGGTGCTCGCTCGGCGGCCGACGAGAAGGACAGTGCTTGCCATGGCGAGGTCTTCTGGAACGCAGGGGACGGTGGGCGCTCTTCTCCGTAGAACTGCCCTCGGCATAGGGTTGCCCGCACCACGGTGCGGCCTCCGGCGGCGCCGATCAGTCGAGGGGAGCGGGGCAGCGATGGGACGACGACGCACGCGACGATCACGATGCTCCAAGAGCGAGGGCGCGTCCCTGTTCCTGGAGCTGTTCGACCTCATCGCCGGCGTGGCACAGCTCCTGCGGCGCCTGCCGGTGCTGCTCCTGCGCCTGTTCAGCTGAGCGTGCAGGGCCCCCGGGGTCGCCTCAGTCGTGCTGGAAGGTGTACTCCCCGCTGAACCCGTCGATCTGCGGATCGGCGATGACCCGCAGGTTGACCCAGGTCTCGTCGTCCCGCTCGATCACCGGCAGCGTCAGGCCCTCGACCACCACCGGCTCCTCGGCGCTGATCGGGAACTCCTGGCTGGCGTCGTCGCCCTCGAGGATGAGGGTGCCGCTGCCGGACTCGACGGTGAAGGTCCCGGAGATGGTCATCTCGTCGCTGTACTCGTCCGCATCGAGCTCGGTGTCCCAGCGTCCGTCGGAGGTCTTGTAGCTGACGGTGCAGCTCACCTCGCCACCGCGTCCGCTGCAGCGCTTCTTCACGTGCTCGGTGCATCCGGTGAGCACCAGCGATCCCAGCAGCAGCATGGCCGCGCCCCCGCGCGTGACTGTTCCCCTCATGGGGAGAAGGGTACTCGCGGCTCGGGCCTTCCGTTCAGCCGGCGCCGTCCGTCATCGCCGCCTGCGGCAGCCAGTCCGCGCCGAGCAGCGCGGCGACGTCGATGAGGCCCTTGGTGTCGCCGCCGACGGTGTCGGAGGCGGCGGCGATCCGCTCCACCATCAGCTTGCTGACCTGCTCCTCGACGGTGTCCTCGGCGTAGGCGATGTTCCAGGGGGAGACCTGGTGGTCGCGGTGGGTGCGGCCGGTGACCTGCCTGCCCGCGATGCCGGAGAAGCGGGCCTGGTGGAAGATCCCGACCCGCGGCTCCGTCGATGCCCGCCGCCCGCCGGGGAGGGTCTCGCCGGCGTGGAGGCTGATCGAGGCGACGGTGGTGAACACGCAGACCTTCGCCTCCCCGGTCTGGAAGCGCAGCCGCTGCTCCTCGACGTCGAAGCGGTCCCGGCCATAGATCGTCGCGACCTCGATCCCCGAGTCCCGCAGACGCTCCGTGATCGGGTCCGCAGCGGTGGTCACGAACTCGACCGAGCAC
>Ga0079224_100001913_pt1 | contig 24669 bp, 24 predicted proteins | sample Stecom2015_FD_80414 | JGI IMG/M metagenome (GOLD analysis project Ga0079224, IMG submission 80414) | Agricultural soil microbial communities from Utah to study Nitrogen management - Steer compost 2015 | ecosystem: Environmental > Terrestrial > Soil > Agricultural land | place: USA: Utah... | reverse complement strand
TGGACGCAGATCGCGTGCACCTGCAACTCGCGTCCCGGAACGTGCAGCACGCAATGCAGCAGGCCCCGACGCTCGCGTCCGTTCACCGACACGTCGCGGTTCTCGAAGCGGACGATCGGGAACTTCGACAGCAACGCGTTCCCGTGATGGCCGCCGCGGTGCACCGCATTCTTGCCGTATGCGTACTGCGGCCAGATCGAGTCGGCGAGAAACTCGTATTGCGACGTCGGCCAGTGGCCACTCCGGTGCCGTGCCGGCACGACCGCCTCGCCCAGCACTTCCTGCAGGAAGACGATGTCGGCCGACACCGCCCGCACCGCCTCGCGCAGCTCGTGCAGGACGAAACGGCGGTTGAAGGCCGTGAAGCCCTTGTGCGTATTCACGGTCAGTACTCGAACCCGCTGCGGCGGTGCGAGCGGACGCTCACTCTCCGCGGAAGCGCCGCCCGTCGCCGGCGTTTCGTGCCTCGTCCCCATCGACCTCAGCGCGGGGGAGGCTGCGGCGGCGGCCTCTGCGGATCGGGTTGTGGTTCGGAATCGGGATCGTTGGGTACCGGCTGCGGATCGGTGACCGGCGGCGGATCGCCGACCGGCTGCGGGACGGGATCCCCGATCGGTCCGACGGGCCCATCGGGCGTCTGCGGGTCCGGCGTCGGCACCGTGCTCATGCCACACGCACTCGGATGCGGTTCTCGACGTCCTTCGCGCCCCACGCGGTGCAGGCGACGTCCTCGATCGCGTACTTGCTCAAGCGGTCGCCCACTTCGCCTTCCAGCCGTACGTGTCCGTCCTGCACGTAAACCTCGACTTCGCTCAGATCGGCCCACGCCTGCTCGCTCAGCCGTTCGCAGATGTCGTCGCGCAGCCGCTCGTCGGAGCGGACGTAGCCCTTCGGCCCGCGGCGCGCGGCGCCCGCGCGATGGCCGTAGCGCTCGATACCGGCGGTACCGCTCGGCGTGGCCGCGCCGACGACGCTTCCGTACAGGCGGCTGCCATGTTCGCCGCGCCGCCACGGCGCGTCGCGATCGTCGGGATCCCACGAGCGGTTCTCGTATGGCCGGTAGTCACGCGCATCGCGCCGACCCGACGCTTCAGGATAGCGCCCGCCGCCGGGATAGTGATAGCCCCGGCCGGTGAAACGCGTGTCGACCTCGCGGTCGGGCTGCCCTTGCGACGAACCCCGCTCGCCCGGCCGCCCCGGTTCGGCGTGGCCCCGGTCGTCCCCGTAGCCTGCGTCGAAGTGGTCGCGTCCGCGTCCGGCGCCCGAATAGGGCTCGTACGCACCGGGCGCTCGATGCGGCGCGACGCGCTCGCCGGTACGCGGGTCGTGCAGCTCGCGTGTCGCCCACTCGCGCTCGGGACGGTCGTCCCGGCGCTCGGGATGCTCGCCGCGGTATCGGGAGTCGTTCGGTCTGGGGCCCTGCATCGCTGCTCTCCAAAGGTCTGCGGAACGGACGTCCGCCTCGATCGAGCCGAAACCCGCAATCGACATGCCCCGTTCGGCGACCCGGGCACGAAGGCGGGCACCGCCATTGCTTGAGGGTGCCCCGGGCGCCACCAGCGAGGCGCGCCCTCGAGGAGTAGGATGGTTCCCATGCCCTGCACGCGCACCGCGCGCGTCCTTCCGGGCGCGCGCAACGGGCACGCCTGATGCCGCGAGCCACATCGCCGGTTCGGCGACGCCCGGACGAACCCGTCGACCCAGCGCTGGACACGGTCCTGCGCGCACGCCTCGTCGAGACGCGGGGCGCCACCGCCGCACTCGCCGAGGGCCTGTCGGACGCGGATGCCACCGTCCAGTCGATGCGCGACGCGAGCCCGACGAAATGGCATCTCGCGCACACGACCTGGTTCTTCGAGACCCTCGTCCTGGCGGCGCACGACGAAAGCTACCGACCCTTCGATCCGCGCTTCGGTTATCTGTTCAACTCGTATTACGAGACGCTGGGCGAGCGCCACCCCCGTCCGCAGCGCGGCATGCTCACGCGACCCGACCTCGCCACCGTGCTGCGCTATCGCGAGCACGTCGACGGCGCGCTCGATTCGCTGTTCGAGCGGCTCGACACGCTCGCACCCGAGCGCGCCGGATCGGTGCGCGAGCTCGTCGAGCTGGGCATCCACCACGAGCAGCAGCACCAGGAGCTGCTGCTCACCGACCTGCTCCATCTGTTCTCGCTGAACCCGCTCGCTCCGTCGTACCGCGACCCTTCGGCCCGTGCCGCGCCACGGCCGCGTTCCGCCGGGGCCGCACTGGAGTTCGTCGAGTTTCCCGGCGGACGCGCGCGGATCGGGCACGACGGCGGGAGCTCGTTCGCCTACGACTGCGAGACGCCGCCGCACGAGGTCTGGCTGCAGCCGTTCGCGCTCGCGAATCGCCCCGTGACCAATCGCGAATGGCGCGCGTTCATCGAAGACGGCGGCTACCGCGACCCATTGCTGTGGCTGTCGGACGGCTGGGACCGCGTGCGCGAGGAAGGCTGGGAGGCTCCACTGTACTGGCGTCGCGACGGCGACGGCTGGAAGACGATGAGCCTGCACGGCGAGCGCACGCTCGATCCGGACGCACCGGTGGCGCACCTCAGCTACTACGAGGCCGACGCCTACGCGCGCTGGGCGGGAAAGCGCCTGCCCACCGAGTTCGAGTGGGAGACCGCCGCGCGAAGCGTGCTGCGCGATGCGGCGGCCACGCCGACGGCCGCATCCACCGACGACGCGCCCGTCGTCGACGGGCACTTCGCCGACGACGGGCTGCTCGTGCCGATGCCGCCCTCGGGCCGGGGCCGCGTGCAACAGCTGTTCGGCGACGTCTGGGAATGGACCTCGAGCGCCTTCGCACCCTACCCGGGCTTTCGTCCCGCGCCCGGCGCCGCCGGCGAATACAACGGCAAGTTCATGTGCGGCCAGTACGTATTGCGCGGAGGCTCGTGCGCCACGCCGCGCGGACACGTGCGGGCCACCTACCGCAATTTCTTTCCACCCACCGCGCGCTGGCAATTCTCCGGCGTGCGCCTCGCCGAGGATCGTTCATGAGCACGCAGCACCTTCGCACCTCCGCGCCCGGCGTCGAACCCCGTACCCCACGTCCGCTGCTGCGGCCGCCCTCCGAACTGGGCCGCGGCACGGCGCAGCTGCGCGTCGACGCGGTCGACGAGCTCGCGGCACACGACGAGCGCATCGAACGCACCGGCTGGACGAGCTACGACCCGCGCTTCGCCGGCGACGTGCTCGAAGGACTGAGCAAGGCGCAGAAATCGATCCCGTCGACGTGGCTGTACGACCAGCGCGGCTCGCAGCTGTTCGAGGCGATCACCGAGCTCCCCGAGTACTACGCGACGCGCACCGAGATCGCCTTGCTGCGACAGTGCGCCGGCGCGATCGCCGAGGAAGCCGGACCGGACGCGACGATGATCGAGATCGGCAGCGGATCGAGCCGCAAGACGCCTCTGCTGCTCGGCGCGATGGCACGCCCCTATGCCTACGTGCCGGTGGACATCTCCGGCGCGTTCCTGATGCATTCGGCGGCGCTGTTGCGCGGACGGTTCCCCGACGTCCGGATCCTGCCGGTGGTCGGCGACTTCAAGCGTCCGGTGCAGCTGCCGCATGCACTGCGTTTCGCGCCGCCGCGCGGACGGCGTCTCGTCTTCTTTCCCGGGTCGACGATCGGCAATCTCACGCCCGAGGAAGCGGTCTCCTGCCTCGCGCGCCTGGCCGACCTCTGCGGCGCCAACGGCCTGATCGTGCTCGGCGTGGACCAGAACCGCAACGAGGAGACGCTGCTGCCCGCCTACAACGATGCCGCGGGCATCACCGCCGCGTTCAACCTGAACCTGCTGGAGCGCATCAATCGCGAGCTCGGCGGCACCTTCGACATCGGCGCCTTCCGCCACGAATCGCGCTACGACCGCGAACGCCGCCGCATCGAGATGCACCTGATCAGCGTGCGCGAGCAGTCCGCCGAGGTGCTCCGGCGCGGGTTCGCCTTCGCGCAGGGCGAGACGATCCACACCGAGAACTCCTACAAGTACGACCGGATCGCGGTGGAGACGATGGCCGCGCGCGCAGGGCTGCACCGGCGTGCGGGCTGGGTCGACGAGCGCGAGCGCTTCGCGATCCACCTGCTCGTGCCGCGCAACTGATACTCGCCCGCTCGGTGCGTTCGGCGGTCACCCGAGCGGGCGGCCCGGATCGTCGTCGGGCACGGCCGCCGGCTCGACGTGGAGGTCGCGCCGCCAATGGGCGGTGATCTCCGCGCCGAACAGGAACACGGCCGACGAGAAATACAGCCACATCAGCAGCACCGCGAGCGAGCCGGCCGCGCCGAAGGCGCTCGCGGTGCCCGCGTTCGCGAGATACAGCGCGAACCCGTTCTTGCCGATCGTGAACAGCAGCGCGGCGGTGATCGCGCCGATCGCCACGTCGCGCCAGCGCAGCTTCGGTGCGGGAAGGAACTTGAGCAGCGCGGCGAAGGCGACGGTGAGCGCCACGAGCATCGTCGAGCGCTGCACGAGCGAGATCCAGCGGCGGGTACCCTCGTCGCCGCCCAACAGCTCCTCGACGGCGAGGCTGACCGCGGCGTCGAGCACGAGCAGCACGACGATGAGGAAACCGATGCCGACCACCAGGCCGAAGGAAGTCAGGCGCACGCGCAGCATCGTGAACCACGCCTGCTCGGAGGGGCGCTGCTTCCAGATCACGTTCAGCGCCTGGGTCAGCTGGGCGAAGGTGGCCGAGGCGCCGAGCGCGACGCCGCCCGCCGAAATCCACGTGCTCAACGCGCCCTTTCCCGATTTCCACGCGCTCGCGAGCATCGCCTGCACGACGCGCGCGCCGTCCTCCCCGACCAGCCCGGCGATCTCATCGATCAGGCGGCCCTGCACCGCGTCGGCACCCAAGAAGGCGCCCGCGACCGCGATGACGATGACGAGCATCGGCGCGAGCGAGAACGCCGCGTAGAACGCGAGCGCCGCGGCCATCGTCAGGCAGCGGTCCTGCCCGAAGCCGGCGATCGCTCCGAGGAAAGCGCGTGCGAGAGGCCGCTGCCGAAGTCGGCGCAGACGTTCCCGCATCAACGAGCGCGCGGGCTGCCGCCCTCCTTCGCCTCCCGCTCCTTCGCCTCCCGCTCCTTCGCTGCGCGCTCCTTCGCCCGCTCTTCTTCGGCCCGTTCCTTCAGCAGCCGGTTCTCCGGCTTCTCGTAGCCGCGGATGCCGCGCCGATCGGTGTCCTGCAGACCGTCCTCGATATCGCGGTACGCCTGCTCGATGACTTCACGCGGCTCGCTCTGCTGACTGTCGCTCGATTGATCCCGCTCGTGCGGCATGCGCGGCAGACCGGGCCGGGCGGGCTGATCGGGGCTCTTGCTGCCAGTGTTCATCGCTGTCTCCTGCTCACCGACTACGGAGAGCGCAACGCGCATGCCCATGCTCGTCACGAAGGCACGAGGATTGCTGGGCGGGGCGGACCGTGCGCCGTCGCGCACGCATTCGTCGAGGTGATGCATGGCTCTGTCGACGATCCTCCTGATCGTACTCGTCCTGCTCCTGATCGGCGCGATTCCGAGCTGGCCGTACAGCCGCGGCTGGGGCTACGGCCCGAGCGGCATTCTCGGCGTCATCCTGGTGGTGGTCGTCGTGCTCGCGCTGATGGGACGCATCTAGGACGCCGGCGCGACTCGGTCGGTCGCGCGCATCGGTTCCGGAACGAGCTAGCGCGAACGCGGCACGGCGAACCCGTTTCGTACGCGTGCACCGACGCGGGCGCCGACGTACGATATCGGGTAGGCCCGCAGAGGCAGACCAGGCGTCCCGCGGAGGGAAGCCGAAGAACTACAGGAGACGACGCAGTGTCCGAAGCCGAATCCGCAGCCGTGCGTCCCGCGGCGACCGCCGCCGCCGAAACCCGTCCGCTCTCGCCGCTCGCGCCCGCCACCTGGCTGATCCGCGGCTGGCACGATTTCCGCGCCACCGGCTATCGTGCCGCGTTCTACGGGCTGCTGTTCGCCTGCATGGGATGGGCGGTGCGCTTCGTCTACGAAACGCAATGGCAGCTCACGATGGGACTGACCGCGGGCTTCTTCCTGCTCGGCCCCTTCGTCTGCGTCGGCATCCACGAGCTGTCGCGCCAGCTCGAGCGCGGCGAGCGGCCGAGCCTGGCGCGCTCGCTCGTCTGCTGGCGCCGTGCGCCGGGATCGATCGCGTTCTTCGCGGCGATGCTCACGTTCCTGATGATCGTATGGGCACGCGTCTCGGTCGTCCTGTTCGCGCTGAGCTCGACCACCGAGTTCCCGACGATGCGCGGAATGCTCGCGCAGATCGCGTCGCCGCAGAACCTGGAGTTCCTCGCGCTGTGGTCGGCCGTGGGCTTCGTCTTCGCGTCGCTCGTCTTCGCGATCTCGGTCGTGTCGATGCCGATGATTCTCGATCGCGGCAGCGACACGATGACCGCCGTCTTCACGAGCGCGCGCACGCTCGTCGCCCACCCCGGCGCCGCCTACGTCTGGGCCGCGACGATCGTCGTGCTGATCGGCGCGAGCCTCGTGCTCTGGCTCGGATTGCTCGTGGTCACCGCGCCGCTGGTCGGGCACGCCACCTGGCACGCGTACCGGGCGTTCGTGACGCCGGCACCCGAATGACCGCAGGAGGGATGCGATGCGACGCGTGCCGCTCTACAGCCGTTCGAAGCGGGCGGCCGACGTTCCGATGCGCGGCGATCCTGGCACCGCGCGCGCAAGCTCGTCCTCGGTGCCGCCGCGCGCGCAGCCGCCCGGCGGCGCAGGCACGCGTCCGGCACGTGCGCATCCGGTAGCCGATCCGCCGCCGGCGAACGCGCCGCGCCTGCTGCGCTGGATTCGTTCGCACCGGCTCGGCGCGACGGTCGGCGGCCTCGTGCTGCTCGTCCTGGCCGTCTTCCTGCTCGCGTCGGTCGACTCGCCTGCGCCGCGCGTCTTCACCCAGCACGACATCGACCAGGCCGTGCTGCATGCGCTGCAAAACCAGGCGCTGCCGTCGCCGGCCGCTCGCGCGTGGAAGGCGATCCGACCTTCGGTGGTGCGCGTGCGCGCGCTCGATCCGAACCAGGAGGATCCCGCCGAGGTCGAACGCAACGTCGGCACCGGCGTCGTCGTCGTCGACAACGGAACGATCCTCACCAACCTGCACGTGGTCGCCGGCGCGCAGAGCATCGAGGTCGAGTTCCACGATGGATCGACCTCCGAGGCGACGGTCGCCGGGCTCGAGCCGACGCAGGATCTCGCGGTACTGCAGGCGAAGACGGTTCCCGACGACCTGAAGCCGGCGACGATGCGCAGCACGAACGACCTGTCGGTCGGCGACGAGGTCGTCGCCGTCGGATTCCCCTTCGGCATCGGGCCTACCGCCACCTCGGGCATCATCTCCGGGCTGCGTCGCGAGTTCCGCTCGCCCGAGGGCAAGCGCCTGCTCACGAACCTGATCCAGTTCGACGCCGCGGCAAATCCCGGCAACTCGGGCGGCCCGCTCGTCACCGCCGACGGCGAGGTGATCGGCATCGTCACCGCGATCATGAATCCCACCGACCAGCGCGTCTTCATCGGCATCGGCTTTGCTGTACCGATCGAAACCGCCGCCGCCTCGGCCGGCATGTCGCCGTTCTGACCGGAAACGCCACGATGAATCCCGAAACGATCCGTCCCGCCGTCGACGAAAGCGTCGCCGAGGAAATGCAGCGCGTGCTCTACGAGGTCAAGCGCATCGTCGTCGGACAGGACCGCTTCCTCGAGCGCGTGCTCGTCGCGATGCTCGCGCAGGGGCACCTGCTCGTCGAAGGCGTGCCCGGGCTGGCGAAGACGCTCACCATCAAGACGCTCGCGCGCACGGTGCGCGGCAGCTTCCGGCGCATCCAGTTCACGCCCGATCTCGTGCCGGCCGACCTCGTCGGCACGCGCATTTACAACCAGAAGACGAGCGAATTCACCACCGTGCTCGGGCCCGTGTTCGCGAACCTGCTGCTGGCCGACGAGATCAACCGCGCGCCGGCGAAGGTGCAGAGCGCGCTGCTCGAGGTGATGGAGGAAAGGCAGGTCACGATCGCCGGACAAACGCACAAGGTGCCCGAGCCCTTCCTGGTGATGGCCACGCAGAACCCGATCGAAACCGAAGGCACCTATCCGCTGCCCGAGGCGCAGGTCGACCGCTTCATGATGAAGGTGCTCGTCGGCTATCCGAGCGAAGAGGAGGAATTCGTCATCGTCGAGCGGGTCACCGGAACGGCGGTGGCGGTGGCGTCGGTCACCAGCACCGAGCGGCTCGCCGAGCTGCAGCGGCTGTGCCGACGCGTCTACGTCGATCCCTCGCTCGTGCAGTACGCCGTGCGCATCGTCTTCGCGACGCGCGAGCCGGCGCGATTCGGCCTGGACGACCTGACCCGGCTGCTCAGCTTCGGCGCGAGCCCGCGTGCGACGATCCACCTGATCGAAGGCGCGCGCGCGCTCGCGTGCCTGCGTGGACGCTCCTACGCGCTGCCGGAAGACGTCACCGACCTCGTCCCCGACGTGCTGCGCCATCGGCTCGTGCTGTCCTACGAGGCGCTGGCCGAGGCGATGTCGCCCGACCAGCTGGTGCGGCGCATCCTCGCCGCGGTCCCGGCGCCGGAAGCGCCGCTCGAAGCCCATGTCGACGCAAGCCTCGCCGAATGAACGCGGCGTCGGCTCGGCCGCGCCGCACGCGCCCGCAGCTGCGGGCGAGGAGGAGCGCGCCCGCGCGCGCGGCGCCGAGCAAGTGCTGCGCCGGCTCGAATGGACCGTGCTGCGCCGGCTCGACGGACTGCTGCAGGGCGACTACCGCACGCTGTTCCGCGGTACCGGGCTCGACCTGGCCGACCTGCGCGAGTACCAGCATCACGACGACGTCCGCTACATCGACTGGAACGTCACCGCGCGGCTGCAGACGCCGTACGTGCGCGAGTACACCGAGTCGCGCGAGATCGCCGCGTGGATGCTGCTCGACCTGAGCGCATCGATCGATTTCGGCTCCGGACGCATCAGCAAGCACACGGTGTCGCGCGACTTCGTCGCGGTGCTCGCCCGCCTGCTCACCCGCCACGGCAACCGCGTCGGCGCCCTCTTCTACGGCAACGGCGTCGAGTCGATGCTGCCCGCGCGCAGCGGACGGATGCAGGTGCTGCAGATCCTGCATCGCATGACGCACCGCCCCGTGCACCGGCACGGCCGCGGCACCGATCTGCGCGAGCTGTTGCACGCCGCGCTGCGGACGATCCGCAAGCGCTCGCTCGTCTTCGTCGTGTCCGATTTCTTCTCCGCACCCGGCTGGGCGGGCCCGCTCGCGCAGCTCGTGCACCGCCACGAGGTGATCGCGGTCCGGCTGTACGACCCGCTCGAGAACCGGCTGCCCGACCTCGGGCTGATCACGATGCAGGACGCGGAGACCGGCGAGCAGCTGTTCGTCGACACCCACGATTTCGCGTTCCGGCGCCGCTTCGCGCAAGCGGCCGAGCGCCGCGAGCAGGCGCTACGCGAGGCCTTCGCCGCCGCCGGCGCCGACGTGCTCGAGTTGTCCACCGACGACGACCTGGTCGATGCGATCCTGCGGTTCGCCGACCTGCGCAAGCGGCGCGGCCGCTTCGGCGCCACCTCGGCGCTCGTCGAAAACACGGGGAGCGTTCGATGAGCTTCCTCTGGCCCCATCTGCTCTGGCTGCTCCTCGCGGTGCCGCTGCTCGTCTCCGTCTACCTGTGGGCGCTGTCGCGCCGCAAGAAGGTCGCCGTGCGCTACGCCGGCCTCGAACTCGTGCGCGAGGCCGCGGGCCGGCAAAGCTGGCGCCGGCACGTCCCGCCGCTGCTCTTCCTGCTCGCGATCACCACGCTGCTGCTGGCCGTCGCACGCCCGAGCGCGGTCGTCACGCTGCCGTCGAAGCACGAGACGGTGGTCCTCACGATGGACGTATCGGGGAGCATGCGGGCGAGCGACGTCTCCCCCACGCGGCTGGGCGCCGCACAGCTGGCGGCGCGCTCCTTCATCGAGCAGCAGCCGCGCAGCACGCGCGTGGGCATCGTCACCTTCGGCGGCGGCGCCGCGCTCGTGCAGCCGCCCACGCAGAGCCGCGAAGACCTGATGGCGGCGATCGACCGCTTCGAGCTCCAGCGCGGCACGGCGGTCGGCAGCGGAATCCTGATGTCGCTGAAGACGATCTTCCCCGACCAGGAATTCGAGCTGCCGTCGCTCGATCCCCGCCGGGCCGCCCACGCGGCGTCGCTCGACGACGCGAGGAAGCCGGAGATCGAGCCGCCGAAGCCGGTGGCACCCGGCTCGTACACCTCGGCGGTCGTCATCCTGCTCTCCGACGGACAGACCACGACGGGGCCCGACCCGCTCGAGGCCGCGAAGCTCGCCGCCGACCGCGGCGTGCGCATCTACACGGTGGGCATCGGCACGCCCAACGGCGAGATCCTGATCGGCGACGGCTGGTCGATGCGCGTGCGGCTCGACGAGGAGGCGCTGAAGGCGATCGCGAAGGCCACCGACGCCGAGTATTTCTACGCGGCGACCGCCGACGACCTGAAGACCGTCTACGATTCGCTGACCAGCAAGCTCGTCTTCGAGACGCGCGACACCGAGATCACGTCGCTGTTCGCGGCGGTGGCGGCGGCACTGGCGGTGGTTTCGGCTTTGCTGTCGATGGTCTGGTTCAATCGAGTGATGTAGCGGGGGTCGAACGCGCCGCTCAGACCCCCTCGATCCCCGGCTCCCCCATCGCCCCCACCTGCTCGCGCATCTCCAGCACCCGTTCCTGCCAATACCGCTGCGTCCCGAACCACGGAAACGCCGCCGGGAACGCCGGGTCGTCCCAGCGCCGGGCAATCCACGCCGAGTAGTGCAGCAGCCGCAGCGTGCGCAGCGGCTCGATCAGCGCGAGCTCGCGCCGGTCGAACTCGGCGAAATCCTCGTAGCCGGCGAGCAGCTCCGCCATCTGGCGGGTCATCGACGCGCGATCACCCGAGAGCAGCATCCACAGGTCCTGCACCGCCGGGCCGTTGCGCGCGTCGTCGAAGTCGACGAAGTGCGGGCCGTCGTCGGTCCACAGAATGTTGCCGGCGTGGCAGTCGCCGTGCAGCTTGCGGATGCGCACGTCGCCGGCGCGCGCGAACGCTTCGCGCACGGCCTGCAGCGCGCGCTCGGTGATGTCGGACCAGGCCGGAAGCAGGTCGGGCGGAATGAATTCGTTCGCGAGCAGCCATTCGCGCGGCTCGACGCCGAAGGTCTCGACGTCGAGCGTGGGGCGCTCGACGAAGGTCGTCGTGCCGCCGACCGCATGGATGCGGCCGATGAAGCGGCCGATGCGCTCGAGCGTGCCGGGCTGGTCGAGCTCCGGGGCGCGGCCGCCGCGGCGGGGGTAGACGGCGAAGCGGTAGCCCTGGAAGTGTGCCAGCGTCGGGATGCGGCCCTCGGCCGCGACGGTGCCGGCGCGCGAAGCGGCGCCGCTCGCCGCGTCCGCGACGGGGAGACGCATCGGCGCGACCACCGGGATCTCGCGCGCGGCCAGCTCCTCGACGAAGGCGTGCTCCTCGGCGATCTGCGCGTCGGTCCAGCGCCCGGGGCGGTAGAACTTGACGACGACGGTGCTGCCGTCCTCGAGGCGTACCTGGTAGACGCGGTTCTCGTAGCTGTTCAGCGCGAGAAAGCGCCCGTCGCCGCGCAGCCCGACCGACTCGAGCGCATCGAGCATGCGGTCGGGGGTGAGGTCCGCGTAGGGACGGGTCGTCATGGCGGCCATTGTCGCCGGAACCGACGGTGCGGCGCGGATGCCCGGTGCATGACGGCGCTGCCGCAAGGGCCATCGGCCGCCGCGGCGCGACGGCCCGCGGGACGGCTCAGGGCCTCACCAGCCCCACAGCAGCCGCCGGGCGACCCAGCCGACCAGCCCGTCGGCGTCGCGGATCTTCGCCCAGTCGCCCTTGTTCGCGAGTGTACGCAGCACATCGCCGTAGTTGGCCTTTCCGATCACGCGCGTGTTCGTGCCCGGGCCCTTGCGGATGTTCACGACCTTGGATTTCACCACGTAATGCGGCTTGCTGGCGGTGAGGGGCCGGTAGACCCAGCCCTTGTCGTTCTCGAAATCCTGCACCTGCAGCCAGTCGCCCTGGCGACCGATCACCCGCAGCGGATATCCGCGGCTGAGTAGCCAGACGCTCTCGTGGTTCGTGCCGGGGCCGCTGCGCATGTTGATCTCGGGCCGGTCGACGCTGACCATCTGGCGTGCCTGCGCGTACGGTGCGGCGGAAAGGCCGAGCAGCAGGAAGAAGGCGAGAAGGAAACGACGAAGGCTCGACGGACAGGTCATCGGATGGGGGATTCCTCGAAGCGGTGAACGACGATCGACGCACGCCCGTTGCGGGCGCGCCGCCATTCTAGAGCGGTCGTCGCCGCTGTTGAACCCCTTGCAGCCTCGCGGATCGCCGCGTGCGTCGCGACGCGGGCACGAGGCGCCGCGAAACTCGCGTCGCTAGCCGAACTTGTAGAGCACGCCGTAGCCGCCGCGCGGGTACGACCACTCGACGTTGAAGTGCTCGTTGCACAGCAGCCGACAGGTGCCGCATTCCAGGCACCCGTCGGTCGACAGCGTCACGCTGCCGTCGTCGCCGAGCGAGTAGCAGCCGGCCGGGCACGCCCAGGTGCACGACGGCGTCTCGCACTCGTCGCGGCAGACGTCGGGCTCCTTGATCCGGATGTGCGCGCGCCCCTCGTCGACGCGGTAGCGGTTCTCGAACAGCTTCTCCTCGACCCGGTTCATCGGAACGCCCTCATCAGCTTGATCGCATCGCCGAACAGTCCGACGCGCGATCGCTTCTGCACGAACTCGCGCTGGATCTGCTTCTCCTTGGTGAGCTTGTCGACGCCGTCGACCGTCAGCAGCGTGTGCGCGGCCCGCGACAGCAGCTCCGGATACGTGGTGAGGAACTGCCGGTTGCCGTGCAGGATCTCCGGCACGTCGCGGTACTTGCGCAGGTCCTTCATCACGAAGCTCTTCTCGAGCGCCTTGCGGTAGCGCTTCAGGTTCGAGGCCGTGTACGCCTTGCCCTCGTCGCGCAGCGCGACGATCGTCTCGGCGGCTAGGCGCCCGGTGGTCATCGCCAGGTTCGATCCCTCGCGATGCACCGCGTTGACGAAGCCGCCCGAGTCGCCGCAGATCACCCAGCCGTCGCCGTGCACCGGCGGGATCGCGTTGTAGCCGCCTTCGGGGATCAGGTGCGCCGAGTACTCCTTCACCTCGGAGCCCGCGATCAACGGCTTCACCGACGGGTGCTGCTTCAGCTCCTCGAGCAGCTGGTACGGGCTCACGCGCGCGCTTCGGAAGTCGTCGACCATGCAGCCGACGCCGACCGACACCGACTCCTTGTTCGTGTAGAGGAACCCGGTGCCGACCATGCCCTTCGTGATCTTGCCGAACATCTCGATGACCACGCCGTGCTCGCCCGGGATGTTGAAGCGCTCCTCGATCGTCGCCTTCGGCAGGAAGTGCATCTCCTTGACCGCCAGCGCGACGTCCTTCGCCTGGATCGGCGGGCGCAGGCCGGATTTCGTCGCAACCAGCGAGTTCACGCCGTCGGCGAGCACGACGACGTCGGCGCGGATGTCGCCGTTGGCGCGGTCGGTGCGCACGCCGACGACCTGCTTGCCTTCCTTCAGCAGCTCGACGACGGTCGTCTCGCAGATGAGCAGCGCACCGGCTTCCTGCACCTTCTTCGAGAACCACTTGTCGAGATTCGCGCGGATTACCGTATAGCGCGTCGGCTGCTCGTCGGCGTCGGTGGCGCCGCGGTAGTGCGAGCCGACGTGCGAGCGGTCGTCCATCAGCCACATGCGCTGCTCGATGATCGCGCGCTCGAGCGGCGCCTGCTTGCGGCAGTTCGGGATCACCGCCTCGAGCGCATCGACGTAGAGAATGGCGCCCTGCACGTTCTTCGAGCCCGGGTACTCGCCGCGCTCGAGCTGCAGCACCTTCATGCCGGCCTTCGCCATCACGTAGGCCGCGGTGTTGCCCGAAGGCCCCGCGCCGACGACGATCGCATCGAATCTCTCGGCCATGTCGACTCCTCGTGCCGTGTTTCGCCCGGTTCGTCCGCTCGTGTGGTTCGTCGACTTCAGGCGTCCGCCGGCGCTTCGCGACCGGCGTGCGCGCCCGCGCCGCTGCGCCGGGCCTTGCGCTCGCGCAGCGACTCGGTGAGCGCCGGCAGGATCTGCAGCGCATCGCCGACGATCGCGTAGGTGGCGAACTCCATGATCGGGGCGTTTGGATCGTTGTTGATCGCGACGATCACGTCCGAGCCTTCGACGCCCACGCGGTGCTGGATCGCGCCCGAGATGCCGGCGGCGATGTACAGCTTCGGGCGGATCGTCTTGCCGGTCTGCCCGATCTGGCGCTCCGGCGGGATCCACCCCGCCTGCGCCACCGGACGCGAGCCGCCGTACTCGCCGCCGAGCACCTGCGCGAGCTCCTCGACGAGGCGGAAATTCTCCGGCTTGCCGAGGCCGCGGCCGCCGGCGACGACGATGTCGGCCCACGCGAGCTGCGCCTTGTCGGCATCGGCATCGGGGATGTACGAGAGGATCTTCGTGACGACGTCGGCTTCGTCGAGCGCGACGCGCTCGTCGATCACCGTGCCCTCGCGTGCATCGTCGGGTTTGGGCATCGCCATCACGCGCGGGCGCACCGTGGCCATCTGCGGCCGGTACTCGAGCGTGTGGATCGTGCACAGCAGCGTTCCGCCGAAGGTCGGGCGCGTGGCGGCAAGGCTGCGCGTCTCGTCGTCGATGCGCAGCTCGGTGCAGTCGGCAGTGAGGCCGGTGCCGAGCGTCGTCGCGACGGCACCGGCGAGGTCGCGCCCGAGCGTCGTCGCGCCGAGAAGCAGGATCTCCGGGCGGCGCCGTTCGACGAGCTCGGTGAGCGCCTTCGTGTACGGGTCGGTGCGGTAGTGCGCGAGCACCGGGTCGCGCACCACGTGCACGACGTCGGCGCCGTAACGGATCGCATCGGCGGCGGCCGCGTCGGTTGACGCGTCATCGGGTCCGAGCACGACGCCCGACAGCGGAACGCCGAGGTGGTCGGCGAGCTTGCGGCCTTCGCCGAGCAGCTCCCACGACACCGGGTGCACGCGGCCGCGCTCGAGCTCGACGTTCACCCAGACACCGCGCCACGCGCCGAGATCGACGTCCGATCCGCGCCGCGGCGCGGCGGCACTCGTGCCGTCGCCTGCGCCGGCCCCTGTATTCGCGTCGCCCGCGGCGGTGCCGGCAACGCCCTTCGCCGCCTCGTCGATGCCGCTCATGCGCCGATCTCCGTTTCCAGCGCCGGATGCTCGTCGAACATCCGCGCGAGCAACGCGTCGACCGCTTCGCGCGGGCTCTGGCCCGCCGCCTCGAAGCGCTGTGCCTTCGTCGCGCGCGCGGACGGCGCGAACACCTTCTTCACGACGGTGGGCGAACCCTTCAGCCCGCAGCGCGAGACGTCGGCGATGCCGGCCGCCTTGTGGTCCCACTCGGCGATCTCGCAGCGCGCGGCGCGAAAGAGCTCGTCCATCGACGCGAAGCGGATCGTGTTGGCACCTTCCATCATCGTCACCAGGCACGGCAGCTTCGTCTGCAGCACCTGCACGCCGCCCTCGGCGCGCCGATGCACGACGATCTCGCGCGCCTGCGGGTCGACGCGCTCGATCTTCGAGACGTAGGTGAGCTGCTGCAGCCCGAGGCGCCGCGCGATGCCGGGCCCCACCTGCGCGGTGTCGCCGTCGATCGTCTGCTTGCCGCAGAACACCATGTCGACGGGACGCTCGGCGCCGATCGTGCGGATCGCCGACGCGAGCGCATACGAGGTGGCGAGCGTGTCGGAGCCGGCGAAGACGCGATCGGTGATCAGCACCGCGTCGTCGGCGCCGTAGGAGACGCACTTGCGCAGCGCGTCGGCCGCCATCTTCGGCCCCATGCTGAGCACGGTGACGCGCGCGCCGAAGCGGTCGCGAATCCGCAGCGCCTCCTCCAGCGAGACGAGGTCGTACGGATTAACGACTGCGGGCACGCCCTGCCGCATGATGGTGTTCGTCACCGGATGCACGCGGATCTGGCTCGAGTCGGGGACCTGCTTCACGCAAACGACGATGTGCATCGCACCGAACTCCGGTATTCCGGTACCGTTTTACCATTATTACCCGGTCGCGCCGCCGCCCGGAAGCGGCGCCGGGCCGAGCCTCTTGATGCACATCAATCGATCGGGATGCGTCGCGCCGGTTCCGCCCCGGCGCGAGCGCCCGCTCACCGCGACCGCCGGCGGCCCCTCGCCGCCCCTGCCTCGCCGCGCCGGCTCGCCGGCCGCGCCTCGATAGCGGCACCCGGTCACGGGGGCGCAGTCGCCGGATTTCGGGTACGCGGGTTGCGGTCTCCAGGCTTTGGATGCAGCACCGGAGAAGCGGCCATGGGCTCGAACTCGATGACCCGCACGTTCACGCCGTCGAGCGGCACGATGATGGAGAAAATGTCCGCGTCGGCGACCTCGATGATCCGCGCCGACCACACCCACGTGGTGTCCACGTTCCACCAGTTCCGCGCCGAGACCCCGCACCGGCGCAAGGAGGCGATCGTCGAGACCGTGTGCCTGGCGCTCGACGTGCACACGAAGATCGAGGAGGAGATCTTCTATCCGGCGCTGCGCGAAGTCGCACCGGAGAACGACGCGCTCGAGAAGAGCGTCCCGGAGCACGACGAGATCCGCCGCCTCGTCGCGCGCCTGCGCGAGATGCGCGCCGGCAACCCCGACTACGACCGCACCTTCATGGAGCTGATGCGCGAGGTCATGCACCACGTGGCCGACGAGGAGACGATCCTGCTGCCGTTGGCCGAGCAGCGGCTCGCCGACCGGCTGGGCGAGCTCGGCGCGCAGATGACGAAGCGGCGCCTGGAGCTTTCTGCGCCGAAAGTCCCGGCGATGCTGTGGAACACCGCGCAGGCGATGCCGATGCGCGGGCTGTGGCTGACCGCCGGCGTGGTCGCCCTGCTCGCCTTCCTGATGGGGCGCGGCACGGCGACGCGCCCGGCGCACACGGGCATGCACTGAAACGGAACAGCCGCTCAGCCGCCGCGCACGCGCACCCGGTCGCCGTCGCGCAACGCGCGGTCGGGATGCAGCAGCACCCTCTCGCCCGGCTGCAGGCCGCCGCGGATCTCGACCAGCAATCCGCTGCGCCGTCCGATCTCGACGCGGCGCAGGCGCGCGCGGCCGTCCTCCACGACGAAGGCCGCCCAGCCGTCGCCTTCGCGGAAGAAGGCCGCCGCGGGCGCCTGCAGCACGTCGTCGCCCTCCCACAGCACGAAGCGCGCGAGCACGCGGTAGCCGTCGCCGAGCGGACGCCAGCGCTCGGCCTCGCCGACGAAATCGACGACGACCCAGACGCGCTGCTCCTCCACGCCGAGCGCCGACACCTTGGTGAACGCCGACGGCTCGATGCGGCGCACGCGCGCGGGGAGCGTCTCGTCACCGCCCCAGCGGTCGAGCTCGACCGCCATCCCGGGATGCAGGCGCACCGCATCGGGCGAGAGCACGTCGACGATCACCTCGAGCGTGTCGGGATCGCCGAGCACGAGGATCGGCTCGCCCATCTGCACGGGTCCGGCGCTCTGGCGCATGCGCGCGAGCACCTCCGCATCGAGCGGGGAGTCGACGACGATCGGCTCGATCGACGGGTCGGTGCCGCGCGACTCGAGCACGGCGCGTGCGACGTCGCGTTCGTGGCGCGCCACGTCGATCGCGAACTGCGCCGAGCGCAGCAGCGCCGCCGCCGCCCGCGACTCGGCGAGCGCGCGCTCGAGCGCCGCCGCGGAGACGTGGCCGCTCTCGGCGAGTGGACGCAGGCGCTTCACCTCGTGCTCGGCGAACTCGGCGCGCGCCTGCGCCGCCTGCATCTGCGTTCGCGCCGCCTGCAGCGCCGCCTCCGCGCGCTCGAGCGTCGCGGCGGCGGACGCGTGCTCGCGCGGATCGAGCGGCGCGGCGAAGGACGGCGAGATGGTGAACAGCGGATCGCCGCGCGAGACGCGATCACCGGGCTCGAGCCGCACGCGCGAGAGCAGCCCCGCCACGGGTGCCAAGAGCTCGTAGCGGTCCTGCACGCGCGTGCGCCCCTCCTCCTCGAAGCTCACACGGAAGTGCCCGCGCCGCACCGCCTCGGCGTCGACCCAGGGCGCCGGCTCGCGAAAGCCGTAGGCCAGGCCGACGGCGAGCAGCGCGACGAGCACGACGAGGGCGAGCGTTCGCCGGTTCATCCAGTCGGGAGCTGGCACGTGCGGTTCATTCCGAAGCTTCGAGGGCATCGAGCAGGTCGAGGCGGCGCAGATTGTGCCCCACCAGCAGCGCCGACAACAGCGCCGCCCCCAGCGCGACCGACGCGGCGGTGGCGAAGGCCGACGGCTCGATCACCAGCGGCACGCGGAAGAGATCGGTCTGCAGCGCCCGAGTGAGCAGCCAGGCGAAACCGACGCCGATCGCGAACCCGAGCGGGATCGCGACGAGCACGAGCAGCGCGAGCTCGCCGAGCAGCACCCAGGCGACCTCGCCGTGCGTGAATCCGAGCACGCGCAGCGTGGCGAGCTCGCGGCTGCGCTCGGCGAAGGCGATGCGTGCGTCGTTGAAGACGACCGCGAAAGCGATCGAGCCGGCGAGCGCGATCGAGAAGAACGCGTAGATCAGCAGCGTCTCGCCCATCAGCTCGTCGAAAGCCTCGATCGCGCGCTCGCGCAGCGTCACGCCGGTCACCCGCGGCAGCCCGTTCAGCCGGTTCGTCACCTCGCCCAGCGCGTGCGGCGCGACGGCGACGAAGGCGCCGTTCACCGCGGAACCCTCCCGCAACAGACGGTTCAGCGTCTCGCGCGTCAGGTACGCACCGACGCCGACGTACTCGGTGACCAGCCCCGCCACCGGAATCTCGAAGCGCGCGCGCCGGCCGTCGAGCACCTGGACCTCGATGCGGTCGCCGGCGGTCACGCCGAGCAGCCGGCCCAGATGGTCGGTGAGCAGCACGCCGCCTTCCACCGGGCGGATCGGCGCGGCCCGCTCGTCGAGCACGCGAAAGAGCTGCGCGTCGGGCTCGTAGCCCTGCAGCGCGGTACGGTACTCGCGATGCCCGTTGCGCAGCACGGCGGGCGCGATCCGAAAGCCTTCGACGGCGCGCACGCCGGGCATCGCGGCGAGCTCGTGCAGGACCCGCGTCGAGCGCGCCTCGTCGAAGCTCACGGTGAGATCCTGCCGCTGGGCGACGCGGAACTGCACGTCGATCATCCATCCGACCGCGCCCTGCTGAAGCCCGCCGAGCACGAGCAGCGCGACCGCCAGCGCGATGCCGAGGATCGACAGCGCGGAGCGCATCGGCCGGCGCTCGAGATTGCGCAGGACGATCCTGGTCGGCTGATCGAGGAAGCGGCCGATGCCGGTCCGCTCGACGATCGACTTGCGGTAGCGCGCCGGCGGCGGCGGGCGCATCGCCTCGGCGGGCTCGAGCCGGAACGCGGCGGCCACCGCAGACCAGGCGCCGATCGCGGCGGCGCCGAGCGCGATCGCGAAGGCGACCGCGGCGAGCCACGGGCTCACGCGCATGCGCAGCCACGGAAAGCGGAAGAACTCCTGGTAGATCGTCGCCAGGCCATCGGCCAACCATGCGCCGGCGAGCACGCCCATCACCGTGCCGACCACGACGATCGCAGCGACCAGCATCAGGTAGTGGGCGGCGATCGTGCCGTCGCCGTAGCCGAAGGCCTTCAGCACCGCGATCTCCGCGCGCTGCGTGCGGATCAGGCGCGCGACCACGACGTTGAGCAGGAACGCGGCGACCGCGAGAAAGATCGTCGGCACGAAGCGGGCGAGCGCGTCCAGCTGCTCGAGCTCCTGGTCCAGGTAGCGGTGCGAGGTCTGCAGCGTGCGGTCGTGCGCGCCGAGTCCGCCGTGCGGCGCGAGCAGCAGGTCGAACGCGTCGATCACGCGCGCGGCCTCGCCCCCCGGCGACAGCGTGGCAACGACGTTGTTCCACGCGCCCTCCATCCCGAAGGCCGCGGCGAGCGCGGTCCGGTTCATCCAGAGCACTGCGTAGCGCGCGTGGTCCGGAAAGAGATCGCCCGGCCGGATCTGGTAGACGTGCTCGGGCGACAACCCGATGCCGGCCACCGTGAGCCGCTGCATCCGGCCGTTGACGACGATCTGCAACCGGGCACCGGCTCGAAGACCGTGCGCCTGCGCGAAGGCCTCGTTGACGACGACTTCGTCGTCGCGCGTCGGGTCGGGCAGCCTGCCGGCACCGAGATACAGGCGGTTCAGCAGCGGCTGCGCGCCGTCGGGAATCGAGATCGCAAGCCCCGTCACCGGATCGTCGTAGCCGGGAACCTGCAGCCGCACCGGGGCGAGCACGCGCGTCTCGAGCACGGCCACGCCATCGACGGCGCGCAGGCGCTCGGCGAGCGACTCCGGCGCGCGCTTCAGGTCGGCGAAGACGTCGGCGAAACGGTGCTCGCCGTAGAACTCGGCCTGCGTGCGTCGCAGCGAGTCGACGGCGGCCAGCGACATCACGAACATCGCCACGCCGCCGGCGACGACGAGCGCGATCGCCAGCCCCTGCGCCTTCATCGTGCGCAGGTTGCGCAGCAGCTTGCGGTCGAGCGCGCGCATCGCTACCAGTGCAGCGCCTCGGCCGGCAGCCGGCTCTCGTTGACCTGCACGTCGGCGACGCGGCCGTCGCTCAGCCGGATCACGCGATCGGCCATCTGCGCGATCACCGCGTTGTGCGTGATGACGATCGTCGTCGTGCCGAGCCGGCGATTGACGTCGGCGAGCACCGCGAGCACGCGCACGCCGGTGCGCGAATCGAGCGCGCCGGTGGGCTCGTCGCATAGCAGCACCGACGGATTCTTCGCGATCGCGCGCGCGATCGCCACGCGCTGCTGCTCGCCGCCCGACAGCTGCGCCGGGAAGTGATCCATGCGCTCCTCGAGGCCGACCAGCCGCAGCGCCTCGGCCGGCTCCATCGGATCCTCGGCGATCTCGGTGACGATCGCGACGTTCTCGAGCGCGGTCAGGCTCGGAATCAGGTTGTAGAACTGGAACACGAAACCGGCCTCGCGACGCCGGAAGCGGGTCCGCTCGCGCGCATCGGCGCGCCCCAGGTCGCGACCGCGATACAGCACTTCGCCGGACGTCGCCCGATCGAGCCCGCCGAGGATGTTCAGCAGCGTCGACTTCCCGCTGCCTGAGGCACCGAGCAGCACGACGAATTCGCCGGCGTACAGATCGAGGTCGACGCCGCGCAGGGCGTGGATCTCGACCTCGCCCATGCGATAGGTGCGCGTCAGCCCGCGCACGCGGTAGATCGTCGAGGGAGCGGAATCGGCGGGCATCGGGGCTGCGGGAAGGAACCGGGGGAGGATATGCGCAAAGTCGGCGGGGGGAAGCGTCGGGTGGGGTGGCAGGCGTGGCGGCTGGAAACGCTCGAGGGCGTGCGGCTGCCGCCGTTGGCAGCCATCGGGGCGGTACGGCTGCTCGTGCTCGTCGTCCTCGCGCTCGCGCCGTCCCACGAGGCCGATGCGCGACGCCTGCCGGGCGAGCAGGTCGCCCGGCATCTCATCGACGTGGCGCTGCGCGAGTGGCGCGACTGGGGGCGCACGACCGTCGACGCCAGTGACGGCACGGCGCGCCTCGAACGGATGGGTGCGCACGAGGACGACAGCCATCCCTTCGACGCACGGGCGCGCGTGCACCGCTATTGGGCACTCGGCACCGGCAGCGCGGGCGCAAACGGTGCGCCGCCCGGCGCCGGGGCACCATGGTCGGCAGCCTTCGTCTCGTTCCTGATGCAGCAGGTCGGCGTGACCGCGCCCGCCTTCGTCGGCGACGCGGCGCACGCGCGTTACCTGCGCGCACTCCTCGCGCACGAACGCACGGCCGGCAACGAAGCGCAGTTCGCGTTGTTGCGCGCCGACGAGGTGCCCACGGAGCCGGGCGACCTGCTCTGCGGCCCACGCAACGTCTCGCGCCTGCGCGACCGGATCACGCTGCTGCGGACCGAGACCGTCGAGGACGTCGAGCGCCTCACCGTGTCACACTGCGATCTCGTCGTCCGTGTCGACCGCCGCGGGCGCGCGGCACACGCGGTCGGCGGCAACGTGTTCGACAGCGTGGCGATGACGAAGCTGCCGCTGACGGCGGACGGACGCGTGATTCGCACAGTAGCGCGGCCGTGGTTCCTCGTGGTGCGGGCGCGGCGTTGAAATGCGGGTGGGGCTGCGCGGGTGCGGGGGGAGGCGCGCGCTGCCACGATAACGCACCGCAAAACGCCCGCCATTCGTGCGCTTCGCTTCACGCTGCGGCCTGCGCGAGCGGAATTGCCCGAAAGGCGGCACTTCGAGCTTCCGCACCGCGCGCCCCCACCCCAGCCCACCGCACCCCTTTGGTTACCCTGTCCCCTTCAGTTCACCCTTCACCCTTCACCGAATGTCGCAATACGTCTACACGATGAACCGGGTGGGCAAGGTCGTGCCCCCCAAGCGCGTGATCCTGAAGGACATTTCGCTCAGCTTCTTTCCCGGCGCGAAGATCGGCGTGCTCGGCCTGAACGGATCGGGCAAGTCGACGCTGCTTCGCATCATGGCCGGCGTCGATCGCGAATACGAAGGCGAGGCGACGCCGATGCCGAACCTGCGCATCGGCTACCTGCCGCAGGAGCCGCAGCTCGACCCCGCGCTCGACGTGCGCGGCAACGTCGAGCAGGGGCTCGGCGAGACGATCGCGCTGCTGCACGAATTCAACGAGATCAGCGAGCGCTTCGCCGAGCCGATGGACGACGACGAGATGAACCGGCTGCTCGAGCGCCAGGGCGAGCTGCAGACGAAGATCGACGCGGCCGGCGGCTGGGAGATCGAGCGCAGGCTCGAGGTGGCCGCCGACGCGCTGCGGCTGCCGCCGTGGGATGCCGACGTGACGAAGCTCTCCGGCGGCGAACGCCGGCGCGTGGCGCTTTGTCGCTTGCTGCTCACCGAACCTGACATGCTGCTGCTCGACGAGCCGACGAACCACCTCGACGCGCTGTCGGTGCAATGGCTCGAGCAGTATCTCGAGCGTTTCCCCGGCACGGTAATAGCAGTCACGCACGACCGCTACTTCCTCGACAACGTCGCCGGCTGGATCCTCGAGCTCGATCGCGGCCACGGCATCCCGTGGCAGGGCAACTACTCGTCGTGGCTCGAGCAGAAGGAGAAGCGGCTCGAGGTCGAGGCGAAGCAGGAATCGGCGCGCATCCGCGCGATGCAGGCCGAGCTCGAGTGGGTGCGTGCGAATCCGAAGGCGCGCCAGGCGAAGAGCAAGGCGCGCCTGCAGCGCTTCGAGGAGCTCGCGTCGGCGGAGACGCAGCGCCGCAACGAGACGAACGAGCTGTTCATCCCGCCGGGCCCGCGGCTGGGCGACGTCGTCGTCGAGGCCGAGGGCCTGCGCAAGAGCTTCGGCGACCGGCTGCTCTTCGACGAGCTGTCGTTCCGCCTGCCGCCCGGCGGCATCGTCGGCGTGATCGGGCCGAACGGCGCCGGCAAGACGACGCTGTTCCGGATGATCATGGGCGAGGAGAAGCCCGACGCCGGCGAGCTGCGCATCGGCGACACCGTGAAGGCGGCCTGCGTCGACCAGAGTCGCGACACGCTCGATCCGGCGAAGACGGTCTGGGAGGAAGTCTCCGACGGGCTCGACGACATCGAGGTCGGGGGCTTTCGCACGCCGAGCCGGGCGTGGGTCGCGCGCTTCAACTTCAAGGGTACCGATCAGCAGAAGCGCATCGGCGAGCTCTCCGGCGGCGAGCGCAATCGCGTGCAGCTCGCCAAGGTGCTGCGCGCCGGCGCCAACCTGCTGCTGCTCGACGAGCCGACGAACGACCTCGACGTCGAGACGCTGCGCGCGCTCGAGCAGGCGCTGCTCGATTTCCCGGGCTGCGCCGTCGTCATCTCGCACGACCGCTGGTTCCTCGACCGCATCGCGACGCACATCCTCTCGTTCGAGGGCGACAGCCGCGTCGTCTGGTTCGAAGGCAACTTCGCCGAGTATCTCGCCGACCGCCGCCGCCGGCTCGGCGACGACGCGGACACGCCGCACCGGATCCGCTACCGCCCGCTGGCAACCTAGCATGCACGGCGGGCACGCACGCGCGTGCCCGCCGTTCGTCGGGGGATACCCGCATCCTCGTCGCAGTCGTGTCCACCCAGCGCAACGAAGCATCGTTACAGGGAACAGCGCAGGCATTACGATTGCTGTTAGGCCGGCGCATGCAACGACCGCGCACGCAGCATCCGAGGTGCGCGCGAGGTCCAGAGCAGAAGTTCATAAGGAGGAACCATGAACCTGTTCGATGCGTATCGAGAGACGTACGCCAAGGCGCGCGACGAGGAGATGTCGCTCCTCGAATATCTCGAGCTTTGCCGCGACGAACCTCTCGCATACGCCAGCGCAGCCGAGCGGATGCTCGCGGCGATCGGTGATCCCGAGGTCATCGACACGCGCAACGACCCGCGGCTCTCGCGCCTGTTCTCGAACCGGATCATCCGTCGCTACCCGGCATTCGCGGAGTTCTACGGAATGGACGACGCGATCGGCCAGATCGTCGCGTTCTTCCGCCACGC
>Ga0079224_100001912_pt1 | contig 24670 bp, 20 predicted proteins | sample Stecom2015_FD_80414 | JGI IMG/M metagenome (GOLD analysis project Ga0079224, IMG submission 80414) | Agricultural soil microbial communities from Utah to study Nitrogen management - Steer compost 2015 | ecosystem: Environmental > Terrestrial > Soil > Agricultural land | place: USA: Utah... | reverse complement strand
TTGACCGGAAGGGCGTTGGCCGCCGCCAGATGCACCGGATCGGGCACCGGCAGGCCGAAGTGCCCCGGACCGTCGGTGCCGACGCCCCACGGCAGGCCGGTCATCGGGTCGAACACCGAACCGACCGGATTGGCCACGATCAGCGCCGCCACCGTCATACCCTCGGCCGGACCGTCGTCGAGCACCACGCTCGCCGAGCCGACGCCGCCCTTGAGCGCGCCCGCCCGCGCGCCCACACCCGCGCCGACCGAGCCGCGCGCGAACTCGGCGGCGGCGTCGCGGGCAGCGCGATAACCGAACTCGGCGGTCGGGCGGATGCGCCAATCCCCCACCGGCAGATCGAAGATCACCGCGCCCGGCACGATGGGAACCACCCGGCTCGGGTCGGCCGGGTCCATCGCAATGCCCTCGCCCTGTTCCTCCAGCAGCCGCATCACCCCGTCGGCCGCGGCGAGGCCGTAGGCGCTGCCACCGCTGAGCAGCAGCGCGTGCGCCCGCGTGACCGTGTTGGCCGGGTCGAGCAGATCGGTCTCCCTGGCACCCGGCCCGCCGCCGCGCACATCCACCGCGGCCACCGCCCCGCCGGGCACGCGCACCACCGTGCAGCCGGTGGCCGCGCCGGAACCGAGCGCGGCGTCGGGATCGAGGGCGTGGTGGTGCCCGACGAGCACGCCCGCCACGTCGGTGAGCGCGTCACGGGCTCCGGGGTGAGCTGTCACGAGGACCTCCTCGGCCGTGGTCACCGCGGGTGTCGCCACGGTTCGGGACGCCGATCACGGTGTGCCCCGCCGAACGCGATCACCGGCGGGCAGACCTCGGCGGTTCAGGGGGCGAGCGCCTGGAGCAGGCTGTCCTGCATCCAGGTGAGCCAGTGGTAGACGTCCAGGTGCGGGGCGCGCGGATCGTCGGGTTCGTACCGGTCGGGGGTGTCGGCGTCGATCCGCAGGACCGTGCCGAGCGCCAACCGGACATCGGTGAGCGCGGTCAGCCAGGCGTCGGCCTGTTCCGGGGTGAGCACGATCTTGCCGCCGCCGGCCGGGACCGTCTCGAGCACGACCGCGCCCGCGGCCAGCTTGGTGTCGATGATCTCCGGCTCGTGCAGCGCCCGCAGCGCGCTGTTGAGCCCGGCGCGGTCGGCGTCCGGCGAACAGGGTTCGGGACGGTGGAACTCCGGCAGCAACCGCGCCAGCCGCGGGTCGTCGGGCGGGTTGCTGTTGCCGGTGCGCAGCCCGGTGAGCGCGCTGAGTTCGTCCTCGGGCGCCGACTGCGCCCGCTCGGTGAGCAGCCCGGACACCGCGCCGACGAGGGAGCGCAACACCTCGGCCTCGTGCCTGTCCATCTCGGCGCGCAGCTTCGGCCCGCCCAGGGAGTTCTTCCTGGTCCACTTACGCACGATCGTTCGTCCCATCACGCACGTGCGTCAGGGTAGTCCCACGCCCGGCCGGTCCGGGCAACCCCGGCGGCGGCCTCACTCGTCGCGCTGCATGGTGGCCCACAGCCCGGCCGCGTGCAGTCGGCGCACATCGTGCTCCATCTTGTCGCGTGAGCCGCTGGAGACCACGGCCTTGCCCTCGTTGTGCACCTGCAGCATCAGCTCGATGGCCTTGGCCTTGCTGTAGCCGAACAGCTTCTGGAAGATGTAGGTGACGTAGTGCATGAGGTTGACCGGATCGTCCCAGACCACGGTCACCCACGGCCGGTCCTCGGCCTCCAGGATCTCGGTGTACTCCACCGCTTCCGGGGTCGCCTGCGCCGCCTGCAGGGTTGGCTGTGCCGCTGACAGAGTTGCCGGCGCCGGGTACGCATTGCACAAGCCCATGTCGTCAAGGGTACGACGCGCCGTGAGATCCTCAACACCCCGCTCGCCGGGCGCACGCGCGAGCCGGACCGCCGCCCGTCCGCGCTGTCTACAGTGACGGAGTGGATTCCCGTGACCAGGCCGCGAGCACCGCGCTGCTGACCGATCAGTACGAACTCACCATGCTCGCCGCCGCGCTCGCCGACGGCTCGGCGCACCGCCGGTGCGGGTTCGAGGTGTTCGCCCGGCGGCTGCCGCACGGCCGCCGCTACGGCGTGGTCGCGGGCACCGGCAGGCTGCTCGAGGCGTTGCGGCGGTTCCGTTTCGGCGACGAGGAGCTGGCGGTGGTCGCGCCGGTGCTCGACGAGCGGACCCTGGACTGGCTGCGCGGCTATCGCTTCGGCGGCGACATCGACGGCTACGCCGAGGGCGAGCTGTACTTCCCCGGCTCACCGATCCTGTCGGTGCGCGGCAGTTTCGCCGAGTGCGTGCTGTTGGAGACGCTGATCCTGTCGATCTTCAACCACGACAGCGCGGTGGCCTCGGCCGCGGCCAGGATGGTCTCCGCCGCCGGTGGCAGGCGGTTGATCGAGATGGGCTCGCGGCGCACCCACGAGCAGGCCGCACCGGCCGCCGCGCGGGCGGCCTACCTGGCCGGTTTCGACGCCACCTCCAATCTGGAGGCGGTGCGCCGCTACGGCGTTCCCGGCGCGGGCACCAGCGCGCACGCCTTCACCCTGTTGCACAGCGGTCCCGACGGCGCGCACGAGGCCGAGGCCTTCCGCAGCCAGGTCGCCCAGCTCGGCGTTGGCACCACGCTGCTGGTGGACACCTTCGACATCACCGAGGGCGTGGCCACCGCCGTCCGGGTGGCGGGCACCGAGCTGGGCGGGGTGCGCATCGACTCCGGCGATCTGGGTGTGCTGGCCGGGCAGGTCCGCGCCCAGCTCGACGCGCTCGGCGCGACGAACACCCGCATCGTGGTCTCCGGTGACCTGGACGAGTACGCCATCGCGGCGCTGCGTGCCGAACCGGTGGACAGCTACGGCGTCGGCACCTCCCTGGTGACCGGCTCAGGCGCGCCGACCGCGGGCATGGTCTACAAACTGGTCGAGGTCGAGGGCGTGCCGGTGGTCAAGCGCAGCAGCCACAAGCAGTCGCGCGGCGGGATCAAGCGGGCGCGGCGGCTGGCGAAGGCGTCCGGCACGATCGTCGAGGAAGTGGTGTATCCGGCGTCCGGGGAAGCGCCGTCGGACGGGGAGTTCCTGGCGCGCGAGCTGCTCGTGCCGCTGGTGCGCGGCGGCGCGCAGGTGCCAGGCCTGCCCACGCTGGCCGAGAGCAGGCAGCTGGTGCGGCGCGGTCTGGTGAGCCTGCCGTGGGAGGGCTTGAAACTGTCCGAGGGCGAGCCCGCGATTCCCACCACCTTCGTCGGCTGAGCCGCGCCGCGCGACCACCGCCTCTGCCGTCGTCGTCTGCCGTCGTCGTCTGCCGTCGTCGATGGGCAGGACGGCTCCGACCGGCGCGGGTAATCTCGGAGCATGAATCGGGCGCTCATCATCGTCGACGTGCAGAACGACTTCTGCGAGGGCGGCTCGCTGGCGGTCGCGGGCGGCACGGCCGTGGCCGAGCAGATCAACGCCCACCTCGCGGGCAGCGAGTACGCCGCCGTGGTCGCCACCCGCGACCATCACATCGACCCGGGCGCGCACTTCTCCGACACTCCCGACTACGTCGACAGCTGGCCGCCGCACTGCCGGGTGGGGACCCCCGGCGCGCAATTCCACCCCGCCCTCGACACCACCGGCGTGCAGGAGATCTTCTCCAAGGGCGAGTACGCCGCGGCCTACTCCGGTTTCGAGGGCGCGGCCGCCGACGGCAGCTCGCTGACCGACTGGCTGCGCGCCCGCGACATCCAGGCGGTGGACGTGGTCGGCATCGCCACCGACCACTGCGTGCGCGCCACCGCCCTGGACGCCCGCGCCGCCGGGTTCGACACCAGGGTGCTGTTGGATCTCACCGCGGGCGTCGCCCCGGAGACGGTGCGGCGCGCCCTCGCCGAATTGCGCGCGGCGGGCGTCGAGCTCACCGGATCGGTACCGGGCGGGCAGTAGCCACCGGTCGAGCGGACGGTCGACGGGCGCACCGTCGCGAGCAAGCCGCTGTCGGTGCCGGGCAGTAGGCTGCTCGCGTGCCCGAACTGCCTCCCACCTCGGAACTGCTGTCCACCGCCGTGCGCGCGCTCGGCGGCAGGGAACGGGAGGGGCAGATCAGGATGGCCTCGGCCGTCGACCACGCCATCGACACCAAGCGGCATCTGGCCGTGCAGGCGGGCACCGGCACCGGCAAGTCGCTGGCCTATCTGGTGCCGAGCCTGCGGCACGCGGTGCGCACCGGCCGCACCGTGGTGGTCTCCACCGCCACCATCGCGCTGCAACGCCAGCTGGTCGACCGCGATCTGCCCCGGCTGTCGGAGGCGCTGGCGACACCGCTCGGCCGCGCGCCGCGCTTCGCGATCCTCAAGGGCCGCAACAACTATCTGTGCCTGAACAAGATCAACAGCGCGATCCCGGAGGAGCCCGCCGAGGCCGAGCTGTTCGACGCCTTCGCCATCTCCCGGCTCGGCCGCGAGGTGCAACGGCTCAACGAGTGGGCCTCCGGCACCGACACCGGCGACCGCGACGATCTGGCACCCGGCGTGAGCGACCGGGCGTGGCGGCAGGTCAGCGTGTCCTCGCGGGAGTGCCTCGGCAAGTCGCGCTGCCAGTTCGGCCAGGACTGCTACGCCGAGCGGGCCCGCGCCGAGAGCGCCCAGGCCGATGTGGTGGTCACCAACCACGCGCTGCTGGCCATCGACGCCATCAGCGGCATCCAGATCCTGCCCGAGCACGACGTGGTGGTGATCGACGAGGCGCACGAGCTGGTCGACCGGGTCACCGGCGTGGCCACCGCCGAGCTGTCGGCCAACGGCATCAGCGCCGCCGCCCGCCGCTGCGCGAAACTCGTCGACGAACGCGAGGTCGACCGGCTGGAGGGGGCCGCGGAGGCCTGGCACACCCTGCTCGACGAGCTGCCGCCCACCCGCTGGGACAGGCTGCCCGAGGGCGCCGCCCAGACCCTGGCGCTGGTGCGCGACGCCGCGTGGAACGCCCGCACCGAACTCGCCCCGCCCGGCGGCGGCCAACCCCAGGGCGATCCCGACAACGCCGCAGCCCGCACGTTCGCCCTGGCCGCCGTGGAGGAGGTGCACGACGCCGCGGTGCGCGCGCTCGGCGCCTTCGACGAGCCCGATCCCTCGGCCCGCCGCGACGTCATCTGGCTCTCGGCCGAGGAGTCGCGGACCGGTGTCACCCGCAAGACCCTGCGCATGGCGCCGCTGTCGGTGGGCGGGCTGCTGCGGGCGCGGCTGTTCGGCGCGGCGACGGTGGTGCTGACCTCGGCCACATTGCAGATCGGCGGCTCCTTCGACAGTCTCGCGGTCACCTGGGGCCTGCCCGCGCAGTCGGGCGAGACGGTCGACCCGGCCACGGCCAACGGCGCCGCCGCGCCCGCCGACGCAGGCACGGTGCACTGGGACGGGCTGGACGTCGGCTCCCCCTTCGACCACGCCAAGGCGGGCATTCTGTATGTGGCCAAGCATCTTCCGCCGCCGGGGCGCGACGGCCTGCCGCCGGCCTACCTGGACGAGATCGAGCGGTTGATCGATGCCGCGGGCGGGCGCACGCTCGGCCTGTTCTCCTCCATGCGCGCCGCCAAGGCCGCCGCCGAGGCCATGCGCTCGCGGCTGGACACCCCGGTGCTGTGCCAGGGCGACGATTCGACCGGCGCGCTGGTGCGCAAGTTCGCCGAGGACCACCCGACCTCGCTGTTCGGCACCCTGTCGCTGTGGCAGGGCGTGGACGTGCCGGGCCCGTCGCTGAGTCTGGTGATCCTCGACCGCATTCCGTTCCCCCGCCCGGACGACCCGCTGCTGGCCGCCCGCCAGCGCGCGGTCGAATCCCGCGGCGGCAACGGCTTTCTCGCCGTCGCGGCCAATCACGCGGCGCTGCTGCTGGCACAGGGCACCGGCCGCCTGCTGCGCAGTGTCGACGATCGCGGGGTGATCGCGGTGCTCGATTCCCGGCTGGCCACCGCACGGTACGGCGGCTATCTGCGCGCCACCCTGCCGCCGTACTGGGAGACCGCCGATCCCGAGGTGGTGACCAAGGCGCTGCGCCGCCTCACCGAAACCGCGCCACTGTGATTCGGCACACAAACAGACCGCGATAGTTCTGTACGAAACTACATTGAGCACCGATACAGCCGGTGGAAACCCCAATTCCCCCACGGGCGTATCCGGTCCCCGCGCCACGCCCTGCACGCGGCGCGGGGACCCCTCGGTCCGGCTCAACTGCTCCCGCGCGCCATGAACCGCACCGGCAGCCGCACCGACTCCACCTCCTTGCCCGCCAGCATGTCCAGCAGCACCCGCACCGCGGTGACGCCGATGTCGTGCGCGGGCGAGCGCACCGTGCTCAGCGGCACCGGCAACTGCGCCACGATCGGAATGTCGTTGTAGCCCACCACCGCCAGATCGCCGGGCACGCAGAGGCCCAGATCGCGCGCCACACCGAGCACGCCGACGGCGATGGTGTCGGTGACGGCGAAGATCGCCCTCGGCCGGTCCGGCCGGTCGAGCAACCGCCTGCCCGCCTCGACGCCACCGGCGACGTCGAACGCCGAGGCGACGACCCGCTCCGGCGGCAGGCCGATCGAGGCCTCGGCGAGCGCGCCGAGGAAACCCGCGACGCGATCGCCTGCGGTGGTGGCGTGACCGGGGCCCGCGATCACGGCGATATCGCGGTAGCCGCGGTCGAGCAGGTGCCGCGCGGCCAGCGCGCCGCCGCGCCGGTCGTCACCACCGACGAAGGGAAGTCCGGCGTCGGCATGCCTGGTGACGGTGAGGATGGGCAGCGGCCCGACCGACAGCGATTCGACGAACGGCCCGCCCGGCGCGTGCAGGCTGCTCAGCAACAGCCCGTCGACCTGCCTGCCGCAGAGCAGTTCGATCGCGCGGCGCTGGGCTTCCGGTTCGTCGGGCGGGCTGGACAGCAGCACCGAGTAACCCGCGCGGGTGGCCGCCTCCTCGATGCCCTGATAGGTCGTGGCGACGACACCGTCGGTCAGCCGGGGCATGACCACGCCGAGGGTGGTGGTCTTGCGGGTGCGCAGGCTGGCCGCCCACAGATTGGGCTGGTAGCCGAGTTCGGCGGCGACCTCCCTGACCCGCCGCGCCGAGGCCGACCAGCCGTCCACCGGCTCGGGCTGGCGCAGCACCCGCGAGGCGGTGGAGACGTGGACCCCGGCCCGTTCGGCGATCTCCTTGAGGGTCGGCGCCCGTGAGGGTCGAGACATGTCCGGCAGATCCTCTTCGATGTTCGTCGAGACTCTCGACGGGTAAACGGCAGTTGACGGCGTTCCGATCGAGCCCTACCCTACTGCATGCAAACGTTCTCGCAATCGTTATCGCAAACGTTTTCACATCGTGCTCCAGCACCGAGCCCACCCCCGAGAACCACCACCCGACAGCCTGTCGCCGACGCCCGGAGGAACCGTGTCCAAGCCCCAGAGCCTGACCCAGCTGTTCGCCCTCGACTCCCTGCTCGAGCCCGAGGAGATCGCCATCCGCGACACCGTGCGCAAGTTCGGCGAGGAGCGCATCCGCCCGCACATCGCCGAGTGGTTCGAAAAGGCGCAGCTGCCCGCCCGGGAGCTGGCCGAGCAACTGGGCGAGCTCGGCGTGCTCGGCATGCACCTGGAGGGCTACGACTGCGCGGGCATGAGCGCCACCGCCTACGGCCTGGCCTGCCTCGAACTCGAGGCCATCGACTCCGGTATCCGCAGCCTGGTGTCCGTGCAGGGTTCGCTGGCCATGTTCTCCATCCACCACTGGGGCAGCGAGGAACAGAAGCAGCAGTGGCTGCCGCGCATGGCCGCGGGCAAGGCCATCGGCTGCTTCGGCCTGACCGAGCCCGACTTCGGCTCCAACCCGGCGGGCATGCGCACCCACGCCAAGCGCGACGGCGACGACTGGGTGCTCAACGGCACCAAGATGTGGATCACCAACGGCTCGATCGCCGACGTGGCCGTGGTGTGGGCGCAGACCGACGAGGGCGTGCGCGGCTTCGTCGTGCCCACCGACACCCCCGGCTTCTCGGCGCCGGAGATCAAGGCCAAGCTGTCGCTGCGCGCCTCGGTCACCTCCGAACTGGTGCTCGACGGCGTCCGCCTGCCCGCCTCGGCGGTGCTGCCGAAGGCCGAGGGCCTGCGCGGCCCGCTCACCGCGCTGAACGAGGCCCGCTTCGGCATCACCTTCGGCGCGCTGGGCGCTGCCCGCGACTGCCTGGAGACCGCCATCGAGTACGCGCAGTCGCGCGAGGTCTTCGACAAGCCGCTCTCGTCCTACCAGCTGACCCAGGCCAAGCTCGCCGACATGGCGCTCGAACTGGGCAAGGGCCACCTGCTCGCCTACCACCTCGGCCGCATCAAGGACCGCCACGAGATCACGCCCGAGCAGATCAGCACCGGCAAGCTCAACAGTGTGCGCGAGGCCATCGCCATCGCCCGCGAGTGCCGCACCATCCTGGGCGCCAACGGCATCACCCTCGAGTACCCGGTGATCCGCCACGCCAACAACCTGGAATCGGTGCTGACCTACGAGGGCACCTCCGAGATGCACCAGCTGTCCATCGGCAAGGCGCTCACCGGCCAGGCGGCCTTCCGGTGACAGGCGCGCTCGACGGGCTGGTGATCGCCGACTTCGGTCGCGTGCTCGCCGGCCCCTACGCCACCATGCTGCTGGCCGACCTCGGCGCCGAGGTGGTCAAGATCGAACGCCCGGGCGCGGGCGACGACACCAGGCATTGGGGCCCACCCTGGTCCGGTGACGAATCGACCTACTTCCTCGGTGTGAACCGCAACAAGCGCTCCGCCGCGCTCGACCTGTCCGACCCGGCCGACCTGGATGCCGCGCGCGCCCTGGCGGCCCGCGCCGACGTGCTGGTGGAGAACTTCCTGCCCGGCACACTCGACCGGCTCGGCCTCGGCTACGAGCAGGTGCGCGCCCTCAACCCCGACATCGTGTACTGCTCCATCACCGGCTTCGGCCGCGACAACGCGCTGCCCGGCTACGACCTGCTGATCCAGGCGGTCGGCGGCCTGATGAGCATCACCGGACCCGACCCAGGGACGCCGACCAAGGTCGGGGTGGCGGTGGTCGACGTGATCACCGGCATGCACGCGGCGCTGGGCATCCTGGCCGCGCTGCGCCATCGCGACCGCACCGGCGAGGGCCAGCGCGTCGAGGTGGACCTGCTGTCGTCGCTGCTGTCGGCGCTGGCCAACCAGACCTCGGCCTATGTCGGGGCCGGGGTGGTGCCGGTGGCCATGGGCAACCGGCACCCGAGCATCGCGCCCTACGAGGTGTTCCGGGCCGCCGACCGGCCGCTGATCCTGGCGGTGGGCAACGACCGGCAGTTCGCCGCGCTGACCGAGGTGCTCGGCGCCCCGGAACTGGCGGCCGACGAACGCTTCGCCACCAACACCGCGAGGGTCGCCCATCGCGCGGAGCTGAAGAAACTGCTCGACGAACTGCTCGCGCGAGACACCGCCGACGCCTGGGCCGACGCGCTGTCGGCGGCCAGAGTGCCATCCGGCCCGGTCAACGACATCGCGGACGCGGTGGCCTTCGCGCAGAAGCTCGGCATCGACCCGGTGGTCACGATCGACGATCCGCACCGGGACGCGCCGGTCCGCCAGATCGCCAACCCGATCAAGCTCAGCGCCACACCGGCCACCTACCGCAGCGCCCCGCCGCGGCTGGGCGAGCACACCGCGACGGTCACGCAGACCTCGCCCGGCTAGCGCTCGCCCCAGGTGTCATGTCATTAAGCAGTTGTCATTCGGCCAGGAAGAAGAAGTATCCGAGGAAGATCACCAGCAGCCCCCACATCACGGGGTGCACCTCCCGGAACCGGCCGCGGGCGGTCATCACGATCGGGTAGAAGATCATGCCCAGCGCGAGACCGTTCGCGATCGAATAGGTCAGCGGCATCATCACCACCGTGATGAACGCCGGGATCGAGTACTCGAACTCGTTCCACTCGATCTCGCCGAGCGCGCGTGCCATGAGCACGCCGACCACGATCAGGGCGGGCGCGGTCACCTCCCCCGCGCTCGCCACCACCGTGAAGACCGGATAGCAGAACATGGCGGCGAGGAACCAGCCCGCGGTGGTCACCGCGGTCAATCCGGTGCGGCCACCGGAACTCACGCCCGCCGTCGACTCGACATAGGCCGTGGTCGTCGAGGTGCCGATGACCGCGCCCGCGGCGGTGCCCACCGAGTCGGCGGCGAAGGCCTGCATGGCGCGCGGCAGCCTGCCCTCCGGGGTCAGCAGCCCGGCCTGCTTGGCCACGCCGATCAGAGTGCCGGAAGCGTCGAAGAAGTCGACGAACAGCATGGTCAGGACGACGATGGCCATCTGCCCGGTGAAGGCGTCGGGCAGGTGCGCGATCGCCTCGCCGAAGGTCTCGTCCAGGCCGCGCGGCAACGCGAAGATCCCGTCCGGCACATCGACCAGTCCGGTGAGCAGGCCGACCAGCGTGGTCAGCACGATGCCGTAGAGCACCGCGCCGTGCCAGCCCTTGACCAGGAAGATCACCGTGATCAGCAGCCCGAACAGGGCGAGCATGGTCGCGGGCTCGGTGAAGTCGCCGAGGGTGACGAAGGTGGACTCGCTGGCCACCACGATGCCCGCGTTCTTGAAGCCGAGGAAGGCCACGAACAGGCCGATGCCCGCGCCGACAGCGAGCTTGAGCTGCAACGGGATCGCGTCGAGGATGCGCTCACGGATCTTGGTGACGGCCAGCAGGAAGAAGATGACGCCGGACAGGAAGGTGCCCGACAGCGCCACCTGCCAGGGGATGCCCATCCCGATCACCACGGAGAAGGCGAAGAAGGCGTTGAGCCCCATGCCCGGCGCGAGCGCGATCGGGTAGCGGGCCCACAGGCCCATGACCAGCGTGCCGAACACCGCCGCCACCGCGGTCGCGGTGAACACCGCCTGCATGGGGATGCCCTGCTCGCCCAGCGCGCCCTGGTCACCGAGAATGCTCGGGTTGACGGCCAGGATGTAGGACATCGCCAGGAAGGTGATCGTGCCCGCCATGATCTCGCGGCGGTAGGTCGATCCGTTCTCGGTGACGCCGAAGTAGCTGTCGATGCGACCAGGGCCGCTCGGCCGCGTCGGGGTTGCCATGGCGGTTCTCCGGTCGTGATGGGGGAAGGGTGGCCCCAGGCACGTTAGCGGAGGATTGGCCGGCGCCCGCGACGACCCGACCGCACTCGTGACCGCCCTCACCGGCGACCGCACCCGGCCCCGCCCGCGCGCACGGCTTCGGCGACCGCGGCGCGAACGACGGCCCGGCTGCGATCAGCTCGGTCAGGGCGCGGCGACCAGCCCCAGTTCGGCGGGCGAGGCCAGCAGCGGGTGGCTCGGCAGCACCCGCACCGTGTACCCGACCGCGCCGGACACCGACAGCGACGTCTGCACGGTGAACACCTCGGTCCCCGATTCGCCGCCCGCGTGCGCCATCTCGACGCTGGTGACATCGGTGAGCTCGTCGTCGACACCCACCCGGCCCAGCACCGCCTGCACCCGCACGTCCGCGACCGACAGCCCGCCCAGATCGATCCGCGCGGTCAGCGACAGCGGAGCGCCGATGACCGGAGTGTCGGGCAGGCCCGCGCTGTCGACCTGCACCACCTTGACCGCGCCCCAGGCGCCCTCGACCCGCCTGCGGTACTCGGCGAGCGCGCGGGCCCCGGCGAAGTCGTCGGCGCTCACCCGGCGGAAGGCGGCGGCCGCCGGCGCGTAGTACTCCACCGCGTAGTCGCGCACCATGCGCGAGGCCAGCACCTTCGGGCCGAGGGTCTGGAGGGTGTGGCGCACCATCTCCACCCAGCGCACCGGCAGGCCGGCGGCGTCGCGGTCGTAGAAGCGCGGGGCCACCGCGCGCTCGAACAGCTCGTAGAGGGCGGCGGCCTCCAGATCGTCGCGGCGGTGCTCGTCGCGCACGCCGTCGGCGGTGGGGATGGCCCAGCCGTTCTCGCCGTCGTACATCTCGTCCCACCAGCCGTCCCGGATGGACAGGTTGAGACCGCCGTTGAGCGCCGACTTCATGCCCGAGGTGCCGCACGCCTCCAGCGGGCGCAGCGGGTTGTTGAGCCACACGTCGCAACCCCAGTACAGATACCGGGCCATGGACATGTCGTAGTCGGGCAGGAAGACGATGCGGTGGCGCAACTCCGGGTCGTCGGCGAAGCGCACGACCTGCTGGATGAGCGCCTTGCCGCCGTCGTCGGCCGGATGACTCTTGCCCGCCACCACCAGTTGCATCGGGCGGTCCGGGTCAAGCAGCAGCCCGCGCAGCCGCTCGGGATCGCGCAGCATGAGGGTCAGCCGCTTGTAGGTCGGCACCCGGCGCGCGAAGCCGACGGTCAGCACGTCCGGGTCGAACACCTCGTCGATCCAGCCGAGCTCGGCCTCGGCGGCGCCGCGCTCCAGCCAGGAGATCCGCAACCTGCGGCGCACCTCGGCGACCAGCGTGGCCCGCAGGGTGTTGCGGGTCGACCACAGCTCACCGAGGTCGACCTCGCGCAGCTTCTCCCAGCCGCGCCCCTCCTCGACCAGCTCGGGACCGACCAGCTCGCGCGCCTTGTCCACCCATTCCCTGGCCGCCCAGGTGGGCGCGTGCACGCCGTTGGTGACCGACCCGATCGGCACCTCCTGCGGATCGAAGCCCGGCGACAGCGCGGCGAACATGCCGCGGCTCACCTCGCCGTGCAGGCGGGAGACGCCGTTGGCGCGCTGGGCCAGCCGCAGGCCCATGTGGGCCATGTTGTAGACCGAGGGGTCGGCCTCGCGGCCCAGCGCCAGGATGCGGTCCACCGACAGGCCGGGCAGCAGCGCCGACTCGGCCTCGCCGTGCGCGCCGCCGAAGTAGCGGCGCACCATCGGCATCGGGAACCGGTCGATGCCGGCCGGGACCGGGGTGTGGGTGGTGAACACCGTCGAGGCGCGCACCACGGTCAGCGCGGTGTCGAAGTCCATGCCGGTGGCCACGTACTCGCGGATGCGTTCCACCCCGAGGAAGCCGGCATGGCCCTCGTTCATGTGGAAGACCTCGGGATCGGGCAGCCCCTCGGCGCGGGTGTAGGCGCGCACCGCCCGCACGCCGCCGATGCCTGCCAGGATCTCCTGCTTGATGCGGTGGTCCTGATCGCCGCCGTAGAGGCGGTCGGTCACCGCGCGCAGGTCGGCGTCGTTCTCGGCGATGTCGGAGTCGAGCAGCAGCAGCGGCACCCGGCCGACCTGGGCGATCCACACCCGTGCGCGCAGCACCCGGCCATCGGGCATGGCCACGTGCACCAGCACCGCCGAGCCCTCGCTGGTGAGCAGGCGCAGCGGCAGCCCCTGCGGGTCCAGCGCCGGGTAGTGCTCGATCTGCCAGCCGTCCGCCGACAACGACTGCCGGAAGTAGCCGGAGCGGTACAGCAGGCCGACACCGATCAACGGCAGGCCGAGATCGGAGGCCGCCTTCAGGTGATCGCCCGCCAGGATGCCCAGGCCGCCGGAGTAGTTCGGCAGCACCTCGGTGACGCCGAACTCCATCGAGAAGTAGGCGATGCCCGCCACCTCGTCCTCGCGGCCCTGGCGCTGGAACCAGGTGGCCGCGCCCAGGTAGTCGCGCAGATCGGCGGCGGCCGCGTCGACCAGGGCGAGGTAACCGGGGTCGGTGGCGAGTTCGTCGAGCCGGGCGGCGGGGACCTCGCCGAGCATCCGCACCGGATCGTGGTCGACCGCACGCCACAACTGCGGGTCGATGGCGGCGAACACGTCCTGCGTCGGCGGGTGCCAGGACCACCGCAGGTTCGTGGACAGCTCACCGAGAGCCGCCAGCCGCTCGGGCAGATGAGCACGGACAGTGAACCGACGCAATGCCTTCACCGGCAGTACCCTACACGGGCCCGCTGGCCCCCGCCGATCATGAAACCGGCCGTTGACACAGCTCAGCGGGCCGAACGGCCACACCCGTCGCGGTCTCGGATCGTCCAGTAGGTTGGTGCACGTGACCGGCCGCATCGCCATCGATGACACTGCTCCCTTTATCCCCGGCGGCCGCCCGGCCAAGGCGGTGGTGGGTGAGGTGTTCCCGGTGCGCGCCGTGGTGTGGCGCGAGGGGCACGACGCCGTCGCCGCCAACATCGCCGTGCGCGCCCCCGGCGCGAACCGGCCTTCCCGCACCAGGATGACCCCGGCGGCCGAGCCCGACGTCTTCGACGCCGTCTTCGTCCCGCACACCCCCGGCCTGTGGACCGTGCGCGTCGAGGGCTGGAGCGATCCGATCGCCACCTGGCGTCACGCGGTCGAGGCCAAGCTCGCCGTCGGCCAGACCGCGGCCGATCTGGCCAACGACCTCGAGATCGGGGCCAGGCTGTTCGAACGGCTCGCCCAGACCGTGCGCAAGGCCGAGTTCGAGAAGCTGCGGGCGGCCGCGACGGCGCTGCGCGGCGACGACCAGCTACCCGCCCGGGTCGCACCGGCCTTCTCCGCCGAGATCGCCGAGATCCTGCGCAACCATCCGCTGCGCGAGCTGGTCACCCGCGGCCCGGCCCACCACGTGCTGGTCGAGCGCACCCGCGCGCTCTTCGGCTCCTGGTACGAGTTCTTCCCCCGCTCCACCGGCGGCCGCGACGCCGACGGCAACCCGGTGCACGGCACCTTCGCCACCGCCGCCGCCGAGCTGCCGCGCATCGCGGGCATGGGCTTCGACGTGGTCTACCTGCCACCCATCCACCCCATCGGCGAGGTGAACCGCAAGGGCCCCAACAACTCCCTGGTCGCCGGCCCCGGCGACGTCGGCTCCCCCTGGGCCATCGGCTCGAAGGACGGCGGCCACGACGCGATCCATCCCGCGCTGGGCACCGAGGCCGATTTCACCGAATTCGTCGCCGCCGCCGGGAAACTGGGCCTGGAGGTGGCTCTCGACCTCGCTTTGCAGTGCGCCCCCGACCACCCGTGGGTGCGCGAGCACCCGGAGTGGTTCACCACCCTGCCCGACGGCACCATCGCCTACGCCGAGAACCCGCCGAAGAAGTACCAGGACATCTATCCGCTGGACTTCGACAACGACCCCGACGGCCTCTACGCCGAGATCCTGCGCGTGGTCCGGCACTGGATCGGCCTCGGCGTGAAGATCTTCCGCGTCGACAACCCGCACACCAAGCCCGCCGACTTCTGGGAGTGGCTCATCGCCACGGTGCGCGAGGACGACCCCGACGTCATCTTCCTGTCCGAGGCGTTCACCCGCCCCGCGCGCCTGTACGGTCTCGCCAGGCGCGGATTCAGCCAGTCCTACACCTATTTCACCTGGCGCACCGCCAAGTGGGAGCTGACCGAGTTCGGCAACGAGCTGGCCGCCAAGGCCGACGAGGCCAGGCCGAACCTGTTCGTCAACACCCCCGACATCCTGCACGAGAGCCTCCAGCACGGCGGGCCGGGCATGTTCGCCATCCGCGCGGCGCTGGCCGCCACGCTGGCCCCCACCTGGGGCGTGTACTCCGGCTTCGAGCTGTTCGAGCACCAGGCGGTGCGACCGGGCAGCGAGGAGTACCTCGACTCCGAGAAGTACCAGCTGCGCCCGCGCGACTTCGCCGGCGCGCTGGAGCGCGGCGAATCGCTCGAGCCGTGGCTGACCCGGTTGAACGAGATCCGCCGCGCGCACCCGGCGCTGCAACAGTTGCGCTGCATACATTTCCACCACGTCGACAACGACGCCCTGATCGCCTACTCCAAGTTCGACCCCGCCGGCGGCGACGCCGTGCTGGTGGTGATCAACCTCAACCCCTTCGGGCCGGAGGAGGGCTTCCTGTCGCTCGACCTGCCGGCCATCGGCCGGGAGTGGCACGACCACCCGGTGGTGCGCGACGAGGTCAGCGGGGAGGAATGGCACTGGGGTCAGCACAACTGGGTGCGTCTGGACCCGGTGCGCGCGGTCGCGCACATCGTCGCGCTGCCGCCGGTCCCGCCCGACGCCCGCGCCGCCCTGGCCCACCGCAGGAGCCTGCGATGAGCGGCCGAACGGGGTCCGAGCGCGGCGGCCCGCTGGTCGCGACCCGCGACCTCATGCTGCTCGCGGCGGGCACCCACCGCGACCCGCACACCGTGCTCGGCGCGCACCCGCACGCCGAGGGCACCGTCGTGCGGGTGCTGCGCCCGCACGCCGAGTCGGTGCGCGTGCGCGTCGGCGGGCAAGAGCATCCGCTCGAGTTCGTCGGCTACGACATGTTCGCCGGTGTGCTGCCCTATCCCGAGATGATGGACTACCGGCTGGCCACCACCTACCCCGGCGGGCACACCGTCGAGTCCGCCGACGGCTACCGATTCCTGCCCACCCTGGGCGAATTCGATCTGCACCTGATCGGCACCGGCCGCCACGAGCACCTGTGGCACGTGCTCGGCGCGCACCCGCGCCGCTACGACACCCTCGACGGCCCGGTCGCCGGAACCTCCTTCGCGGTGTGGGCCCCGAACGCCCGCGGCGTCACCGTCTTCGGCGATTTCGACAGCTGGGGCGCGCGCACCGCCCCCATGCGCGCCCTCGGCGACTCGGGCGTCTGGGAGGTCTTCGTCCCCGGCGTCACCCCCGGCACCAGGTACAAGTACCGGGTGCACGGCGCCGACGGCCGCGTCGTCGACCACGCCGACCCACTGGCCTTCGCCACCGAGGTGCCGCCGCGCACCGCCTCCGTGGTCACCGAGAGCCACTACACCTGGCACGACGAGCAGTGGCTGGCCCGCCGCGCGAGCACCGACGCCACCCGCTCCCCGATGAGCGTCTACGAGGTGCATCTCGGCTCCTGGCGTCCCGGCCTCGGCTACCGAGAACTGGCCGAACAGCTGGCCGACTACGTCCGCGAGGCCGGTTACACGCACGTCGAGCTGCTGCCGGTCGCCGAGCACCCCTTTGGCGGCTCCTGGGGGTACCAGGTCACCTCGTACTACGCCCCGACCGCCCGCTTCGGCTCCCCCGACGACTTCCGCTCCTTCGTCGACCACCTGCACGGCGCGGGCATCGGCGTGCTGCTGGACTGGGTGCCCGCCCACTTCCCGCGCGACGAGTGGGCGCTGGCCCGCTTCGACGGCACCCCGCTCTACGAGCATCCCGACCCGCGCCGCGGCGAGCAGCCCGACTGGGGCACCTACGTCTTCGACTTCGGCCGCGACGAGGTCCGCAACTTCCTGGTCGCCAACGCCCGCTACTGGATCGAGGAATTCCACATCGACGGCCTGCGCGTCGACGCGGTGGCCTCCATGCTCTACCTGGACTACTCACGCGGCGGCGACTGGGAGCCCAACGTGCACGGCGGCCGGGAGAACCTGGAGGCCGTCGCCTTCCTGCGCGAACTCAACGAGGTCGTGCACCGGGCCCACCCCGGCGTGGTCACCGTCGCCGAGGAGTCGACCACCTGGCCGGGGGTCACCCGCGGCGCCGATGTCGGCGGCCTCGGATTCACCATGAAGTGGAACATGGGCTGGATGCACGACACCCTGGGTTTCCTCGGGCGCGATCCGATCCACCGGGCCTACCACCACCACGAGATCACCTTCTCCATGGTCTACGCCTGGAGCGAGAACTACGTGCTGCCCATCAGCCACGACGAGGTGGTGCACGGCAAGGGCACGCTCTGGACACGGATGCCCGGCGACGACTTCGCCAAGTCCGCGGGCGTGCGCGCGCTGCTGGCCTACATGTGGGCCCACCCGGGCAAGCAACTGCTGTTCATGGGCCAGGAGTTCGGCCAGCACCGGGAGTGGTCGCACGACCGCGGCCTGGACTGGGAGGATCTGGACAACCCGCTGCACCGCGGCATCGCCACCGCCGTGCGCGACCTCAACCGCGTCTACCGGGCGACGCCCGCGCTGTGGAGCCAGGACACCACGCCCGGCGGCTATGCCTGGATCGAAGCCGACGACCGCGAGCGCAACGTACTGGCCTTCCTGCGCTACGGCGCCGACGGCTCGGTGCTGGCCTGCGTGTTCAACTTCTCCGGGACCACCCACGGCGAGTACCGCCTCGGCCTTCCGGTCGCGGGCGAGTGGACCGAGGTGCTCAACACCGACGCGATCGAGTACGGCGGCTCCGGCATCGGCAACCTGGGCGCGGTGCGCACCGAGGAGATCCGCTGGCACGGCCGCCCCTACTCGGCGACCGTGGCGCTCGCACCCAACTCCGCCGTCTGGCTGGCGGGCCCGACCGTCTGAGCCGGGCCCGCCGCCGACTCGTGGCGTCGCGGGTCAGTACAGCGCAGCGGCGAGCTTGCGCCGGGCCGCCACCACGATCGGCTCGGCCGGGTCGAACAGCTCGAACAGCTCGAGCAGATGCGTGCGCGCCTTGGTGCGCTCGTCGCCCGCGGTGCGCTTGACGACCGCGATCAGCCGGTCGAAGGCCGCCTCCGGCTGCTGCTGGAGCACCTCGAGGTCGGCGGCATCGATGGCGGCGTCCACATCGCCCGGGGCGGCGTCGGCGGTGGCGATCGCCGACTCGGGCAGGTTCTGCGCCTTGGCCAGGAACTTCACCTGCCGCAGCGCGGCCTTGGCCTCGGCGTTGGCGGGCTCGGCGGACAGGATCGCCTCGTAGGCGGCCTGCGCGCCCTCGAAGTCGCCGCGCTCGAGCGCCTCCTCGGCGGCCACGAACCGCGGGTCCTCCGGCTCGGGCGGCGCTTCCCCGCCCGGGCCCTCCAGCTTGCCCGCCACGGCCTCGACCACCGCGTCGATCCACTGGCGCACCTGCGGCTCGGGCTGCGCGCCCTCGAAGTCGGCCAGCGGCTGGCCTGCCGCGATGGCGATCACGGTCGGGATGCCCTGCACCCGCAGCGCCTGCGCGATGCGCATGTTGGGCTCGGCCTCGACCGCGGCCAGCGCCCACTTCCCGCCGTCGGCCTCCACCATGCGCTGCAATGTCCGCACCAGCTCGACGCTGCCGGGACTGCGCTGGGAGTAGAGGGCCACGACGACCGGCACCTGCATGGACCGGTGCAGGACCTTGGCTTCGAAATCGACTTCCGAGACGGCGTGGTCACCGCTGGGCGCGCCGCCGGAAGCTCCCGGGGCGGCGGGCGGCTGCTTCAGACTGGACAGATCGACCGCCCCGGACATGGCGGCGGCGATCGCTGGCGAAGGACGACGTGCTGCTGGTCGAGTCACGGTTCCCAGTTTGTCACGAAGCGGCGCGCGCCGGGGCGGCCGCATCCGTCGTTTTCGCCAGGACGGCGCCGTCGGCCGACGGCTCGGCGAGCTTGCCGGTGCGCACCGCCCACACCTCGAAGGCGACGGTGCAGAACGGCGGAATGCTCGACAGCAGCGCCAGAACGGTGGTCTTCCAGTTCCACTCGAACTCGCGCGCGGTCAGCAGCGCGGCGAGCACGAACAGCACGAAGACGGCGCCGTGCGCCGGGCCGAAGATCTTCACGCCGATCTCGTTGCCCTCGGCGGGCAGGTACTTGAAGGCCATGCCGATGAGCAGACCTGCCCAGGACACGGCTTCCAGAACGGCGAACAGACGGAACCTACCGGCGACGGTGCGCGGGTCGAAAGAGGCCATGCCGCCCATTGTGCCGCACCAACTACGTTCGGTCGTAGTCGCACCGGTCACACCGGACGGAACGGACAGATCGGGCGCTCTCTCCCTTCCCGCGCGATGCCTCGGGCGGCATGGAAAACAACAGCGCCCGGCCCTTTCGGACCGGGCGCTGCCGGATGTCCGCGGGCACGGGCCCCGTGTCGCGGACCTGGACGATCAGGGCCGGTCAGACCTTGACGATCAGGGCGTCGCCCTGCCCGCCGCCGCCGCACAGCGCGGCCGCGCCGATGCCGCCGCCACGGCGCTTCAACTCCAGCGCCAGGTGCAGCACGATGCGCGCGCCGGACATGCCGAGCGGGTGACCGATGGCGATGGCGCCGCCGTTGACATTGACCTTCGCCGGGTCGATGCCCAGCTTGCGGGTCGAGGCGATGCCGACCGCCGCGAACGCCTCGTTGATCTCCACCAGATCCAGATCAGCCGGCGAGATGCCCTGCTTGGCGCAGGCCTTGGCGATCGCGTTGGCGGGCTGGTCCTGCAGAGTCGAGTCGGGACCGGCCACCACGCCCGCGGCGCCGATCTCGGCGATCCAGCTCAGGCCGAGCTGCTCGGCCTTCTCCTTGCTCATCACGACGACCGCGGCCGCGCCGTCGGAGATCTGCGAGGCCGAGCCCGCGGTGATGGTGCCGTCCTTGCGGAAGGCAGGGCGCAGCGAGGCCAGCGACTCCGCGGTGGTGTTGGCGCGGATGCCCTCGTCGGAGGTCACCATGACCGGATCGCCCTTGCGCTGCGGCACCGCGACCGGGACGACCTCCTCGTCGAAGACGCCGTTCTTCCACGCCGCCGCCGCGCGCTGGTGCGAGGCCGCGGCGAAGGCGTCCTGGTCCTCGCGGCTGATCGGGTCGCGGTCGTTGCCCTGCTCGGTGAGCAGGCCCATCGCCTGGTCGGTGAAGATGTCGTGCAGGCCGTCGTAGGCCATGTGGTCGCGTAGGTTCACATCGCCGTACTTGAAGCCCTCGCGGCTCTTCTCCAGCAGATGCGGCGACTGGCTCATCGACTCCTGGCCGCCCGCCACGATGATCTCGTGCTCGCCGGCGCGGATGAGCTGGTCGGCCAGGGCGATGGCGTTGATGCCCGACAGGCAGACCTTGTTCAGGGTCAGCGCGGGCACGTCCATCGGGATGCCGCCTGCCACCGCGGCCTGACGCGCCGGGATCTGACCCGCGCCCGCGGTCAGCACCTGCCCCATGATCACGTACTCGACCAGCTCGGGCGCCACGCCGCCCTTCTCCAGAGCCGCCTTGATGGCGAAACCACCGAGGTCCGAACCCGAGAAGGACTTCAGACCGCCGAGCAGCCGGCCGACCGGCGTCCTGGCGCCGGAGACGATGACGGAAGTGGTCACGACGAGCCTCGCATTCCTCGCGGCCTCGCCGGCGCGCGGCGGGGCCCGATCTTCGAAAGATCGATGTCGACAGGGTTCTACCCCACGGTAGCCGGTCATCCGCACCGGACATCGCGCAGGTGGAGCGCTACCGTCGAGGTGTGAGCAACGCAAACGAGACTTCCTTCATCCCCGGCGACTACGTGGTGGCCGTCGACCACGTCGGCGTGGCCGTGCCCGATCTGGACGCCGCCATCGCCTGGTACGCCGAGAACCTCGGCATGATCGAGACCCACCGGGAGATCAACGAGGCCCAGGGCGTGCACGAGGCCATGCTCTCGTTGCCCGGCGCCCCCGACGGCGCCACCGCCCTGCAGTTGCTGGCGCCGCTCGACGAGACCTCCACCATCGCCAAGTTCATCGATCGCAGCGGACCGGGCCTGCAGCAGCTCGCCTACCGCGTCACCGACATCGACGCCGTCTCCACCTACCTACGCGAGCGCGGGCTGCGTTTGCTGTACGAGGCCCCGCGCCGTGGAACCGCCGATTCCCGCATCAATTTCATCCACCCGAAGGATGCTGGCGGTGTGCTGGTCGAGCTGGTCGAACCCAACCCGGATGTTACGCACTAGTATCGCCGTCGGAGCGGGGAAAGTCGGACAGTTCACATTCGCGGTCGAGTCACCATCACCCGGTGACAGGCTGTAGTTTGTGTGCCATGTCGTCACCTGAGTCCGATCGCAATCGCTTCGTCGCGTTGCCCTTCACCGTCGTTCGGAAGGGCTATGCGCAAGACGAGGTGCGTAACTACTTCGACCGTTTCGATGCCGAGCTGAGGGTCACGGCCACCGACCGCGATGCCGCCGCGGCCCAGGCCCGTAATCTCGCCGCGCAGCTCGAGGACGCGCGGGACGAGATCGACGAGCTCCGTAAGGAAGTCGATCGCCTGTCGGTCCCGCCGACCACGGCCGAAGGCATGTCCGACCGCATCTCCCGGATGCTGCGCCTGGCCTCCGACGAGGCCAGTGAGGTCAGGGCCCTGGCCCAGGCCGAGGCCGCCGAGATGGTGTCGATCGCCGAGCAGCAGGCCGCGGAGATGCGCGGCAAGTACGAGTCGCTGCTGGCCGAGACCAAGGAGAAGCGCGAGGCGCTCGACATCGAATACGAGCAGACCCTCGCCAACGCCCGCACCGAGTCGGCGAAGATCATCGAGGCCGCACAGGCCGAGGCCGAGCGCATCCTCAAGGAGGCCGAGGCCAAGCGCAAGGCGGCGCAGCAGGACTTCGAGGTCACGATGTCCGAGCGGCGCACCAAGCTCACCCGCCAGATGGAGGAGCTGGAGGCCACCAGCCGCGCCGAGGCCGCGCAGCGGATCAAGGACGCCACCGACGAGGCCAACCGTCTCATCACCTCGGCGACCCAGACCTCCGAGCGCAAGATCGCCCACGCCAAGGAACTGGCCGAGGAGATGCGCGTGCTGCGCGGCCGGGTGCTGGCCCAGCTGCTCGGCATCCGTGGTCAGCTCGACTCGGTTCCGGCCATGCTGGCCGCGGTCAACCGGGAGAGCGAGCTGCTCGACGGCGTGCCGGAGCAGCGCAAGATCGGTGGCGGCCAGCCGAAGTCGGTCGGCGCCCGCACCACCAAGGCGATCCCCGAAGCGGCCGCCGAGGACGAGGACATCGAAGCCGACGAGCGCGAAGCCGCCGATATCGCCAACTGACCCGGATCACTCCGAAAGGCGACGACGCGGTCATCTCCACAGTTCAGCCCTGAAGGCCGCCCCCGGTGGGGGCGGCCTTCTCCAGTTCCTCAGCAATTCGTTCACCGGCGTCTCCCGGATTGCCCGCCGCCAGTGGTTTCCGCGCGGCGCTCAGGACCAGCGCCGGGTGATGCCGCGGGTGTGCCTGCCGTTCCAGCACCCGCGATGCCAGTGCCGCCGGTCCTCCGCGCCCCCGCCGATACGCGGCCAGGCCACGATGTGGGCAACGCCGGGCGCGATCTCGTGATCGCAGCCGGGGCAGCGATAGGTCTTCAGCGCCCGCGCCGCCGGGATGGTGCGCACCGAGTACTCCTCGTCCCCGCCCGGCCCGGGTTCGATCGAGCCGAAGACGTCCGACAACGCCCGACCGGCGTCCGGGCGGCCGGTTCGGCGATCGCTGCGGGGTTTGCGGCGTGGCACGCTACCGAGCCTAGAACAAGCGGAATTCGTTGCTCTCCGTGCCGCGCAGCGCATCGTAATCGAGCGTCAGGCAACGGATGCCCCGGTCCTGCGCGAGCGTGCGCGCCTGCGGTTTGATCTGCTGGGCCGCGAACACTCCGGTCACCGGCGCCAGCAACGGATCCCGGTTCAGCAGTTCGAGATAACGCGTCAGCTGTTCCACGCCGTCGATCTCGCCGCGCCGTTTGATCTCCACCGCGACGGTGCCGCCCTTCTCGTCCCGGCACAGCAGGTCCACCGGCCCGATGGCCGTCATGTATTCCCGCCGGATCAGCGTGTAGCCCGGCCCAAGCGTCTGCACGTGCTCGGCGAGCAACTCCTGGAGATGCGCCTCCACGCCGTCCTTCACCAGACCGGGATCGACCCCGAGTTCGTGCGAGGAGTCGTGCTCGATGTCCTCGATGGTGATGCGCAGTTCCTCGCCGGCCTTGTTGGTCACCACCCACAACGCCTTCGCCGTCTCCGGCACCCCCGCCGCGGCGGCGTCGCGCTCCTCCAGCCGACACGGCGGGCTCATCCAGTTCAACGGCTTGTAGGACCCGCCGTCGGAATGCACGAGCACCGAACCATCGGCCTTGATCAGCAGGAGTCTGCGGGCCATCGGGAGGTGGGCGGTCAACCGACCGACGTAATCGACCTGGCAACGAGCAATCACGAGGCGCACCGGGACGAGTGTAGGGCCCGGCGTCCGGTGGCCGGCGGATCACCCCGCCCTAGTAGCCCCCGGGCACGAAGCAGTAGGTGACCCGTCGCTCGGGGTCGACGAAATGCCTGGTGTTCGCCGCGATCCACGCCATTCCGTAGCCGGGCTCCGCCACTTCCGGCGCGCACAGGTCGGTATCGGTCACCCCTGACAACGTCCGATCGAACTTCGCCGCGAACTCTCCGCAGCTGCTCTCGCGGACGTACAGAGCGTCGTAGCAATACCCTTCGATCAGATTCGGCACGACGCACGAGTGCGCGACAGCGGAGCTGCCGTAATGCGTCCCCTCAGTGGCCTCGAGCTTCTCCAGCTTCTCACACTGGACCACCACATCGGTGTCGGTGACAATCGCCGACTTCGTGATCTTCCGGTCCGCGGCCGGGTCCGTGCAGGGCAGTGTCGCCAGGAGATCCTTGACATTGCCGTGCTTGTCGGCATAGCAGGTGCCGACTTCGGGGATGGCCATCGGCTTCCCCAGCGGCAGCACACCACTCCCGATGAGCGCGCCTGCCACGGCGAGACCGACGACGAGAAGAACGGTCAGAACGACGACGACCATGCCCGCTCGACCGTCGCGCTGTCGCGGCGGAGGTGATCCCGCCATCCCGTGTCCCGACTGACCTGGCGGTACGAAACCGTGGCCCGGATATCCGTGCCCGCCATGGTTCGCCGAAGGCTCATATGCCGGCGGCGCAGGAAAAACAGGCGATCCACCACTTCCGCCGGGACCGCCCGGGCCAGCTGAATTCGATTGCGGCGGCGGATTCCACGGTGGATTGTTCGCGGCCCCGTGCTTGTCGAAGCCTCCGACCGGATACATGACGACCCCCAATCGTCCGACAGATACGCCGAAGGCCCCCAACCATGTTGGGGGCCTTCGGGAAAG
>Ga0079224_100001911_pt1 | contig 24673 bp, 22 predicted proteins | sample Stecom2015_FD_80414 | JGI IMG/M metagenome (GOLD analysis project Ga0079224, IMG submission 80414) | Agricultural soil microbial communities from Utah to study Nitrogen management - Steer compost 2015 | ecosystem: Environmental > Terrestrial > Soil > Agricultural land | place: USA: Utah... | reverse complement strand
TTGTCGGGCAACTGACCGGTTCCGTAACCCGATGCTTCGTTGATGAGGATAGGCGGTTGTGTTTCATCATAACCCTGCGCTTGCGCCTCATCCAGAAAGAAGTTGATCAAAGCTCGCTGAAGGGTTGCGCCTTTCCCCTTGTAGACGGGAAAGCCTGCGCCGGAAATCTTGACGCCCAAATCGAAGTCGATGATATCGTATTTCTTGATGAGCTCCCAATGCGGCAGAGCACCGCTCGGCAACGCAGGGGTTTCACCCCATTGGTGGACCTTTACGTTATCGTCAGCTCCGCCTCCGTCGGGGACTTGTTCGGCAGGTACGTTCGGCAAACCATACAGTGCCTTCTGAAGGTCCTCTTCGGCACTGGCCAGGGCGGATCCCAGTTCGGCGATCTGCTTCTTCATGTCGGCAGTACGTGCCCGCAGCGCTTTGGCTTCTTGCTTCTGGCCACTCTTCATGAGGTTCCCGATCTCCCGCGAAAGTGAATTGCTTTCCGACAGGAGTGCGTCCTGCTGTTGCTGTGTCTGCCGCCGCTTCTGGTCAAGATCGAGAATTGTTTCAATCGACGCTTCAACATCGCGCAGCCTCCGCTTCTTCAGGCCCTGAATCACTTTTTCTTTTTCTTCACGGATGCGTGAAACCTGGAGCATTTTTTTTATGTTTAATTCTAGTCGATGGACGGATGTCCGAATGTTTCAAATCACGGGTTCATGTTCCGAAACCGTGAATTCTAATTTTGTCCAAAAGTAAATTTTTTTGACCGGCCTGAAGGTCAGGGGAATGAATAAATTTATTTATTCATTTGATTATGTGAATTTTTGGGCTATAATTGCAGCGTCATACGGCTTAACTCTAGCCCTCTGAGCACATAGATCCCGATTTTTGCTATCAAACTTTTTGTCTTCAAAAGATTACTTTTTGATGAACTTAGCGTCAGAGAGGGTTTTCTGTATCCAACCATTACTTTTCACGTAACAACACATTCACGTTAGAATTACATGTACACCATTGATGATCTGAACGTCAGACTTCTTTCCGAGTTGAAAGAAATCGCTGAGGGGATGGGCGTAAAGAATGCCAAGAAACTCACCAAACAAGACCTCGTTTATAAGATCCTTGATCAGCAGGCAGTAATGGGCGAGACGGCACCTCCCGCTGCCAGTTCAGAACCCGAACGCAAGATGCGTCCCCGCCGCCGCGAAAACGTAGCACCTGCCGCGCCCAAGAAAGACAGCGAACCCGTTGACGACTCCTTCGACATCAGTCTTGATTTTGAAGCGCCGAAGTTCGATGATAAAGAGCCTGTTGAGACGAAGCCCGCAAGGGAAAATCAGTCCGCAAAACAGGAAGCGCGTGAAGAAAAAGCTCCACAGACACAAAAGCATACGATTCGTGATTTTGACGGAGCGATAAGCAATGAAGGGGTGCTTGAGATCATGCAGGATGGGTATGGCTTCCTGCGCTCATCTGATTACAATTACCTGGCAAGCCCCGATGATATCTATGTCTCTCCGTCACAGATCAAACTGTTTGGTCTGAAGACTGGCGATACAGTCAAAGGATTGATTCGTCCGCCTAAGGAAGGGGAGAAGTATTTCGCCCTGCTGAAAGTCGAATCAGCGAATGGTAAGACGACCGAGGAAATACGTGACCGGGTAGCATTCGAATATCTGACGCCGCTGTTCCCCGAGGAAAAACTAAAGCTCAGCACCACCCCCGATAACATGTCGACCCGTATTCTCGACCTGTTCGCTCCCATAGGTAAAGGCCAGCGTGGTATGATCGTGGCGCAACCTAAGACAGGTAAGACTGTGCTGCTGAAACACATCGCCAATGCAATAGCGGAGAACCATCCGGAGGTATATCTCATTGTTCTGCTTATCGATGAGCGTCCGGAAGAGGTTACCGATATGGCGCGTAGCGTGAAGGCTGAAGTAATTGCTTCGACGTTTGATGAGCAGGCAGAACGCCACGTGAAGGTTTCAAGTATCGTCCTCGAGAAGGCCAAGCGTATGGTTGAGTGTGGTCATGACGTCGTGATCCTACTCGATTCCATTACCCGTCTCGCGCGGGCATATAATACGGTAGTGCCGTCGTCTGGAAAGATTCTTTCCGGGGGTGTTGATGCGAATGCTTTGCATAAGCCTAAGCGCTTCTTCGGTGCAGCGCGGAATGTTGAGAACGGTGGATCATTAACGATCATCGCGACCGCCCTCATCGATACAGGTTCAAAGATGGACGAGGTGATCTTTGAGGAATTCAAAGGAACAGGTAACATGGAACTTCAGCTTGATCGTAAACTTTCGAACAAGCGTGTATAGCCTGCTATCGATGTTCCCGCGTCGGGTACACGTCGCGAAGATCTGCTCATGCGTGAAGACGAGCTTCAGCGTGTCTGGATTCTCCGCAAGTTTATGAGTGATATGAATTCGAGCGAGGCAATGGAGTTCCTGCTTTCGAAAATGAAAGGAACACGGAACAACGAGGAGTTCCTTCTTTCGATGAACGGCTGACCCCGAACTTCAAAATATATTGATAAATGCCCGGTGAGTACCGGGCATTTATTTTCTTAGCGTTTTCGCTTGCGCTCATGGAAGGCCCCTTTAAAAGTGGGATCTTCTTTTTTCTTTTGACGATCGATTTCACGCGCCATTTCTTTCGCTTCACCCGGTAGGGTGTCGGCAATCTCAACGTCGGCAGGCAATGGCTGCACGGGGATCTTGTCGCGAATTAACTCTTCTATTTTGGCTACGTGATATACCTCAGCCGGCGAAGCAAACGTGATAGCGCTTCCTTCCTGGAATGCACGACCGGTACGGCCAATGCGATGGACGTAATCCTCGTATAAGACAGGGACGTCGAAGTTGATGACGTGCGAGACCTTGGCGACATCGATGCCGCGTGCAGTGACATCCGTGGACACGAGGATTCGAAGGTCGCCCTGTTTGAACTCATTGACTGCGTTGATGCGGGTGTTCTGCCCCTTGTTAGAGTGGATAACCCGGATCGGTCCATGCCCTTTCCGTTCAAGGTAATTGTATACGCTGTCAGCTACCGCCTTCGTCCGGGTAAAGATCATTACCCGGTCGAAAGTTTCCCGATCGGCAAGAAGGTATTCGAGAAAGTTGATTTTGGTGCGGAGGTTGGGAATGTGGTACAACGTCTGCTCTATCTGTCGGGCAGGGGTGGCCTGCGGCGTCACCTCGACTCGGACAGGGAATTCCAGAAACTCAGCGGAGAGCCTTTCGACCTTCTCGGGGAAGGTAGCGGAGAACAGCAGGTTTTGCCTTTTCCGGGGGATGACTTCGAAGATGCGCCGCAGTTGGGGCATGAACCCCATATCCATCATACGGTCGGCCTCGTCAAGAACAAGCGTGCGTATCTGCTTGACGGGTATTTCGCCCCGGAGATAGAGTTCCATAAAACGCCCCGGGGTTGCAATCAGAATGTCCTGGCCTTGCTGGAGGGCTCCAATTTGTGTCTTGGGACCAACACCTCCATAGATCGGAAGAATCCGCAGATCAGTGTATTTCGATAGGACTGAAGCGTGTTCTGCGATCTGCAATGTCAGTTCCTTTGTTGGTGCCAGGATCAGAGCGCGGGGTTCATCGCCGGACGCATACTTGATTTTCATAAGGATGGGCAACAGATAGGCGGCTGTTTTTCCCGTTCCGGTTTGCGCGATCCCTATGACTTCCTGTCCGCCAAGGATCAGCGGAATGGCTTTTTGTTGAATTTGGGTAGGTTCTTCAAAGCCGGCGTCGTGAAGCGCGTTCAGAAGCTGCTTGTTGAGATTGAACTGATCGAATGAAGTTATTGCTGCCACTTTCCGTATTTTTGCCGCGATGAAGAAAACGCTGATTGTCAATGCAAATATAGTCAATGAGGGCCGTGCCTTCGAAAGTGACGTGTTAATCGTAGGTGATCGGATCGACTCTGTTGGCCCAGACTTGTCATCGCGTGAGGCCGACGAGGTAATTGATGCACAGGGTAAATTTCTGTTACCGGGGGCGATAGACGATCAGGTTCATTTCCGTGAACCTGGGCTTACCCACAAGGCAACCATTGGTACGGAGGCTCGGGCTGCTGTGGCCGGAGGGGTAACCAGTTTTATGGAGATGCCGAATACCGTCCCCCCTACCTTTACCCGGGAACTCCTTGAAGATAAGTTCTCGATCGCCCGACGCGATTCGCTTGCGAACTATTCTTTCTACATGGGGGCGTCGAATGACAACCTTGACGAAGTGATGAAGGTGGATGTCAGACAGGTCTGTGGGTTGAAAATTTTCATGGGATCGTCGACGGGTAATCTGCTCGTTGATGATGGTAAAACTCTGGAAGGGTTTTTCTCGCGGTTCCCTGCGTTGATCGCTACGCATTGTGAAGATGAGCAGACCATTGTCCACAACGCGGAGGTGTATCGCAAGAAGTACGGCGAAGATGTCCCGGTCACATTTCACCCGTTAATCCGCAGCGCGGAGGCTTGCTACAAATCTTCGTCATTCGCTGTCGAACTTGCACGCAAGCACGGTACCCGTCTCCACGTGTTGCACATTTCGACGCGCCAAGAGACGAGTCTTTTTGATGCGGAGACCCCGCTCGCGGAAAAGAAAATAACTGCTGAGGCGTGCATCCATCATTTGTGGTTTAGTGACGAAGATTACGACAGGCTAGGCACATTTATCAAATGGAATCCGGCGGTGAAGACTGAGGCCGACCGACAAGCGGTCTTCGAGGCCGTTCTCGACGACCGCATTGACGTAATCGCTACCGACCACGCTCCTCATACCCGGGAGGAAAAGACAAATACATACTTCAAAGCGCCCTCGGGCGGTCCGCTCATTCAGCATAGCCTGGTGGCCATGCTTGAAATGTGCCATCAGGGTAAGTTGTCGCTGGAGAAGGTGGTACAGAAAATGGCTCACAATCCGGCTACGCTATTTCAGGTGGCTGAACGGGGCTTTATTCGGGAAGGCTATTTTGCTGATCTGGTGCTCGTTGATCTCGATCGACCGTGGCAGGTATCGTCGGGGAACATCCTTTCCAAATGCGGGTGGTCTCCCTTTGAAGGTCAGATGTTCCGGTCGGCGGTAACGCATACCTGGGTGTCGGGGCACCTGGCCTACCGCGATGGAGTATTTGATGACAGCAGGAAAGGGCACCGGCTGTTGTTCGACCGGAACTAAAAAAAGACTTTTTTGTTATTTGCAATCGAGTATCTAAATTGCGGACCCAATCCAGACGGTGAATGTAGCTCAGTTGGTTAGAGCATCAGATTGTGATTCTGAGGGTCGCGGGTTCGAGTCCCGTCTTTCACCCAAACCCTGCGCATACACGCAGGGTTTGTTTTTTTTATATCCCCCGATATCTTGTTGATTCATTCGCTCGCCTGGAAGGGATCGTTATTGCTGTGGCGCGGTTTTTTTTTAAGTTTAGGCATGATTACGTGGGGAGATTTCAACCGGTTATCGCTGTCAAAGAAGATCAGTCTTCTTTACGAGAACGGTACGTTTGTGATGGCGATTCGTTACTACGGATATAAGGTAAACTTGTATTTGCTGGGCAATCTATACCTCGAGGTGTTTGTCAATCACAAGTTCTCTTGCATTGAGAAAATTCAGCAGCTCGATATGAACCACTCGCGCATGAAGTTTTATTCCGATCAGATTAAATTGCCCGACTTCGTTTACTAGAGACACAAAAAAAATCCCGGCATTAGCCGGGATTTTTTTTTCGTAGGTTCAGGTAGTAATACCGTTATGCCGTAGCAGTAGAAGTCTCTTCAAATTTTTGCGATACTTTAAGGCTGACAGTTTTCTTGGCTTTGTATCCACAATAGCCGCACTGATAGTGCTTGTTCAATTCACCTTCTTCAGTAGCAGTAGGCTGGCGAACAATTTCTTCCTTCACAATTTTGAAGGTCTGATAGTTACACTCGGGGCACTGGATAGCGTGGAGGTGACCAGCGTATTTTTCAATTTTGACGTATCCTGTCTCCATGTCTTTCCACACATCGTAGTCGACAGAGAATACGTTTTCTTCCGCCTGCATACCTTCATCAAGATAAGCGTCTTCTTCATCCTCGCTGAGGAGCTTCATGGGTTTGCCGGTCTTGGGTGATATCCTGGGCTTATAGCGAAGCACTTTCAGGCGCTTTTCAATATAGAACGGGTAGTAGAATTTCAGCAGGTTTTGCACGATTAGCGCGACGATCATACCGAAGGAAACCGTTGTGAAAACCCTCACGAAAATCCACAGGGCGCTCAGTTCCTCCACGTTGGAATTGGCGTAGAACGCGCATCCAATGATCAGAATAAGCGAAGCCGTCCAAAGGGTTTTAATCTCAAAGCGATTGATGTAGTCGTATTTCGTCTTAGCATCTCTCGTTGTGGCAAGTCGGATGATGTGACCGAAAACGATCAACACCGCTATCGCCCACGCCCCAAGGGCGATATTCTGTGCCAGTTCATTCCAAGGTGCGTATTGTTCTGCCATGGTTATCAGTTAGTTTATTTATTCCACTTTAGCAAATATAAAAGCCTTGTTGAACTTAACCTACTGACCGTGTAGGTTTCTTTGGCAAAAAGGCTTGCGTAATTGGATAACTATCTCCGGCGTCGAGGGGGTGCAGGAAAGCTGGGTACATTCCCTGTCAAGGTGCGATGGTAACCGCGCTTTTGCTGACAAATTGTGCGATTTTTTTCAAGCACGACGCCTCGCACTCGAACATGCCCATGTGGGCCGTGTCGGGAAGGATCACCGCCTCCGCCCGGGGATTAAGCGATGCCTGGTCAAGTATGGTATCAGCGGGGATGCCGGGATCTTTCTCGCCCGCCAGAAGGAGGATGGGGCCCGGATAGTTTTCCAATACCGGTCTCCTGTCGGGGCGTTCCCGCATAGCTCGGGTGTATCCGGTCACAGATTCTGCCGAAGCCTGTACCGCGATGTTCTTCACTTGTGTAATGGAGCGGTGTTGTGGGTCGGCATAGAGCTGCCCGACAAAACTCGAAGTGAATGCGCGGACGCCCTGACGCGCTATGAAGTCAAGTGTCTTGTTCCTGGAAGCCTTCTTTTCTTCGCTATCGGGCAATGCGGTTGAATGAAAAAGGCATATTCCCCCGATGCGATCGGGTTGTTGTTCGGCCATAGCCAGCGCTACATAGCCCCCCAGGGAATGCCCGACAATTACCGGCTTCTTATAGTTGCGAGCCTCCTGCCAGGATAAAAGTGTCCGGGCGATATCGTCGAGGGTAAAACCATCCGCAGGTAGTGCGCTCTTTCCAAACCCCGGAAGGTCGACCGTCACGACATGCAACGAGTCACTGAGTTTGTCAGCAAACTCTTTCCAGATCTGCTGATTAAAGGGGAAGCCATGAATGAGAATCACGGTAGGCCCGCTCCCCATCTCGCGAAAATTCAATCCTTCCATATAACCTAAAGGGTACGGGAAACAGACTCCAATATTCCGAGCACACAACGCTCAATGCCGCCGGCGTCGAAACCACATTCACGATGAAGCTCACTTTGCTCCCCGTGCTCAACAACGCGGTCGGGGATGCCCAGACGCCTTACTTCGGCGTGGTAGTGGTGATCGGCCATGAACTCCAGTACGGCGCTGCCAAAGCCTCCCGGCAGGCAGCCGTCTTCTACGGTGATGATCTTCTTGTATCTCGCAAAGACTTCGTGTAACAACTCTTCATCAAGGGGCTTCACAAACCGCATGTCGTAATGAGCCACGGCAATGTCGCGTGCGGCAAGCCGATCGCATACCTCGCTGGCGTAATTGCCGATGTGGCCAATAGTCAATATCGCCACGTCGTCCCCGTCGCGGAGTTTTCGACCCCTACCCACAGGGATAGCCTCCATGGGCGTACGCCAGTTAACCATAACGCCCTTTCCTCGCGGATAGCGGATAGAGAACGCTGTGGTACTACGCGGGAGCTGAGCAGTATACATAAGGTTGCGGAGCTCGGCTTCGTTCATAGGCGCCGCGACAACTATATTGGGAAGGCATCGGAAGAAGGCCATGTCATAGGCGCCGTGGTGCGTAGGACCATCGGCCCCCGCAAATCCCGCGCGATCAAGACAGAAGTTGACTGGCAGATTCTGGATACAGACATCGTGAATAACCTGATCGTAGGCTCTTTGCATGAAAGAGCTGTATATGTTGCAGAAGGGTATGAGCCCCTGTGTTGCGAGACCTGCCGAGAAAGTGACCGCGTGTTGCTCGGCAATTCCTACGTCAAAGGCACGGTCAGGCATTTCCTTCATCATGATATTCATGGATGAGCCCGATGGCATCGCCGGGGTGACACCGATGATCTTCTCGTTTTTCCTGGCCAGTTCAACCAATGTGTGACCAAAAACATCCTGATACCGCGGCGGCTGCGGAAGTTCAGGAACAGTCTGATGAATCTCCCCCGTGATCTTGTCAAAAGTGCCCGGAGCGTGCCATGTTGTGGCATTGCCCTTCTCGGCAGGCGCGTAGCCCTTTCCTTTCACCGTCACACAATGCAGTATCTTCGGTCCCTTGATATTCCTGAGATCGTTCAGTACGGTGACCAGGTGGTCGACATCATGTCCGTCAACCGGTCCGAAGTATCGTAGATTCAATGACTCGAAAAAGTTGCTCTGGCTGAGCAGGGTCGATTTGATGCCGTTTTCAATCTTGGAAACGATCTCCTGCGCGCTCTTGCCGAAATGCGACAACTTGCCCAGCAGCTTCCAGACGTCGTCTTTGATCCGGTTGTAGGTGCGCGAGGTGGTAATATCGGTCAGGTAATCTTTCAACGCTCCTACGTTCGGGTCAATCGACATACAATTGTCGTTGAGAATGATCAGCAGGTTCGTGTCGGAAACGCCCGCGTGATTCATCCCTTCGAACGCAATACCGCCCGTCATGGCGCCATCGCCAATCACCGCGATGTGCTGCCGGTCATCCATTTTGAGATATTTGGCACCCGTTGCCATACCCAGTGCCGCTGAGACGGATGTGGACGAGTGACCAACGCCAAAAGTGTCGTACGGACTTTCACTTCGCTTGGGGAACCCCGACAAGCCTCCATACAGCCGGTTTGTGTGGAACTGGTCGCGACGGCCGGTCAGAATTTTATGTCCGTATGCCTGATGACCAACATCCCATACCAGTTGGTCGTACGGAGTGTTGAAGACGTAATGAAGCGCAACCGTCAATTCAACCACGCCCAGACTGGCGCCAAAATGGCCGCCGTAAACCGACACATTGTCGATAATAAACTGGCGGAGCTCTTCGCAAAGCTGCACCAGCTGAACCTGGTCGAGCTTTTTAAGATCCTGCGGCGAATTGATTTGGGCCAAAAGTTTACCCGGGGTAATGAGCATCGTAAGGTGGTTTGATCCTGACAATAACAGCGATCGAAGTTAAGTGTTTCCCCAAAAGACTCGAATCAACTCCCCAAAATTACTTATTTCTTCAATCACAAGGATTTTGGGGGATTATAAATAAATTTGTGCCTTATGGTTGCATCCCAGGACAATTTTGAGGTCAAGTTGCCCCTCTTCGAGGGGCCTTTCGATCTGTTGCTCTTTTTCATCGAGCGCGACGAACTGGATATCTACGATATCCCGATCGCCAAGATTACCGACGACTTCCTGGATTATATCCACCATATGGAGACGCTGAACATCGAAGTGGCCAGCGAATTTATCCTCGTTGCCGCTACGCTCATGCGGATAAAGTCAAAGATGTTGCTCCCGCGTCCGCAGATCGATGAACAGGGTCAGGAGATCGATCCGAGAGAGGAACTCATCAAGCATCTACTCGAGTACAAGAAGTACAAGTCGGTGGTAGAGACCTTCCATAAAATGGAAGAAGCCGAGTTGATGAAAGAGAAGCGCGGTAATATCATCCGGGAGATAAAGTCTCTGGCAGAGGTCACCAACGTGGAGGCTGAGCTACAGGATGTGACGGTGTTCAAGTTGATGACGGTGTTTGAGAGAGTACTGAAACGCTTTGAAGCACAGAAGAACAAGCCCGTGCATCAGGTGATCCAGTATCCCTACACAATCGAAAATCAGAAAAAGTATATTGTAGAAGAACTTACCCGTAGAGAACGCCTTCCCTTTACTGAAATAATTCAGGCGTATCCGACCCGTGTGGGATTGATCTTCAACTTCCTGGCGATTCTGGAGATGCTGGCGATTCAACTTATCGGCATTCAGGTCGGCGAAGGTTACAATAACTTCTGGATTACGAAGGCCGAAGCTCAGGAAGCCACTGTGGCAGACGAGGACGTCGCATCGTAATCGCCTACGCGTAAAGATCGTTTAAGTCTGCTTTTGCAACTTCGATAAAGAACCGTGCTATCTTTTCGGTTGAAGCGCGGAAGAATTTTTCACCTTTTTCGGCGGTCGCCTTGTAGGGATTTCCCACTCCTGTATCTTTTGTTACCTGGCTCCACTTTCGCTCTGCCCAGGCCCATCCCTCGCGCATGGCGGTAATGCGAAACTTTTTCTCTGCGCCGTCACCCGCTTCTTCGAGAGGACGAACCAGATGAGGTGCGAGGTGAAGAATAAGACTTGTCTCCATCTCCCCTGCGTGGTCGTCGCGGTTCTCGAAGAAGTCTTTATGATCGACCGCTCTAAACCAGGTGCATGCGCATATGAACATTTTGGGAAATGCTACTCCCAACTCGCGAACCATTGTCTTGAAGTCGTTACCTCCGTGGCCATTGAAGATGATGAGTTTATGAATACCCTGATGGCTTAGCGCATGGGCTACATCGCGCAGTACAGCGAGCTGAGTACTCGGATGCATATTGATATCGAGTTTGATGTCGAGCTGACCGGTATTCACGCCAAACGGAACACAGGGAAGGACCGCGATTTTTGCTCCGGCTTCCCAGGCGATTCGGGCACTTTCTGCGGCGGCTTGCTCGGCTTCAATAATGTCAGTGCCGTAGGGCAGATGGTAGTTATGGGCCTCAGTGGCTCCCCAGGGTAAGACCGCCACTTCGTATGGAGTCTCTTTAACGGTCTTCCAGTTTGTTTCGGCAAGTATGTACGGTCTCATAGCAAGAATGTTGATGGTTTAGTGTTGTTGCGTGTCAGGGATCGCGATGCGGTACGTTTTTCCTTTGCGAACGGTGAGACGAGTGTCGCGAAGCCAGGGGTTGTGTCGTTTGAGCAATTTGTAGTTGGTGTTGTTTGCCTGGGCAAACTCCACGAGATCTTTGATTGTCTCATTGACTTCGATGTAACGCAATGGCTCGGTTTTGTACAGGTGTTGTGGCATCACGCGAAACCCGTAACGGGCGGGATTCTCAATGATCTCCTTAATCGCAAGAATGCGAAACACGTAGCGTGACGTCTCCTCGTTGAGAAAAAGATCGTAATAATTGTCGACTTTCTGGTTGTCGAGCGCACGTTGAATTCCTGCCATACCTCGGTTGTAAGATGCAGCCACAAGCGTCCAGTTTCCAAATCGCTGGTACGCCTTGTTCAGATAGCGGCAAGCAGCTTCGGTCGCCTTGAGTGGATCGTACCGCTCATCGACTTCGTCGTTAATTTCAAGTCCGTTTTCCCGCCCGGCATCGCGAAGTATCTGCCAGTACCCTACTGCCTGTTTGGGAGATACGTCATTCAAGAGGTTGCTTTCAATGAGAGGCAGGTACTTAAAGTCATCGGGCACGTTATGCTTTCTGAGAATCTCCTGTATCTGTGGAAGCCATCGGTTTGCCCGTTTGATGAGGAAGATTGTGTTGCTGTGAAAGTAGGTGTTAATCTGCAACTCCTTGTCGAGGCGTTCATAGACATCGGGTAAATGAAGCGGCACCTCTTCGCCTGCGAATGTCGCTTTCCTGGGGACGTCGAGCGACACCGCCGGCAACGGCGTCTGGTTAGGGGGAAGTGCGAGGTCAGCCACTTCGATATCTGAAATGCGCGATGCCCGACCGGAAAGTTTTCCCAGGCGAACCTCGTTATACGATATATAGCCGATCGTGATAACGAGGGCAGCGATTGAAAGGAAAACAGAAATATTTCTCATCAGAAGTTCGGCGACAACAGGTACTTGGAATAGAATTCATCAATGGTCTTTACGGCTTCCTCCGGAGTGTCAACGAGATGGAAGAGTTTAAGATCATCAGGATGGATCATGTGTTCTGTTACCAGAGTTTTTTTCATCCAGTCGACAAAGCCTTTCCAGAACTTCTTCCCGACCATGACGATTGGGAATCGTCCGATCTTTTTAGTCTGGATCAGGGTGAGGGCTTCAGTAAGTTCGTCAAGTGTTCCGAAGCCTCCGGGCATGACGATGAAACCTTGTGAATACTTGACAAACATCACCTTTCGCACGAAGAAATAGTCGAACGTAATGAGCTTGTCTTTGTCGATGTATATGTTCCCCTGTTGTTCGAACGGGAGAAAGATGTTAAGACCGACTGACTTTCCGCCTGCCCGGTGAGCACCCTTGTTTCCTGCTTCCATGATGCCGGGCCCTCCGCCGGTTATGACTCCATAGCCGTGTTGAACCAGTTGATAGGCGATGTCTTCTGCCATTTTGTAACTGATGTCCGAAGGCTTGGTTCGGGCCGACCCGAAAATAGAAACACAAGGTCCGATCTTCGCCAGCTTCTCCATAGCTTCGACGAACTCCGACATCACCTTGAATATCATCCAGCTGTTCTCGCCTTTAATCTCCGCCCAGTCTTTGTCGCGAAAGGCGGTGCGAATAAGTGTCTCATCTTCGACACTGGGCAATGGAGCGTTATCCAGATTCTTTTTGCGTTGTTTCATTCAGAATAATCAGTTTCGAAATATACAAACGATGGCAGGAATTACGGCCTTCTGACATTCCCGACTTGCTGTCAGACAGCCCCGGAAGGGTTCAGCATCATTCGGCGAGACCGTGCTTATTGCCGCCAGGGATTTGAAAGGTGAGCTTGCGGAGCAGCCCTACTGCAGAACGTAGGTGTGCCAATTATTGTTCAGCAGAGTACTCAGCTCTTCTTCTCGGAGAATCTTGACTTACCTTAGAACGAGGTCGATTAGTTCTTCCTTGACGTTCCAGTCGTGCGCCAATTTCAACATCGCGGTAGCTTCCATTTCCGTGACATACCCTTTTTCGTTGTTGGCTTCCCACACCATAGTGATGAGCTCAACTCGTTTATCTTTCGGGTAGTCGCCGATAATGTGGTTCAGGTATTCCCGGGCACGGTCGAAAGCGGTGACGTAATCCTCGGAAAGAAACGCTAGAGCCCATTGATATTCCGTCTGGGCGTCCAGTTCGAGAGCGGTTCTTTCGAGCGACTTTTTCTCAGCTTCGTCCAGTCCGTGATAATGGAATATCACAGACTTCAGGAGCATGTATACTTTCTTGTCTTCCGACGTCATAGATTCAAACCGATAAAAATACAAAAGTCGCAGTGAGTTACACCTCAAGGCACCAAAAAAAGGTCTCCGGCAATCTGGTCCGCGACCAGTTTACCGCGGCGCAAGAGGATTAGTCGATCGTCTTCTGTAGCGATGAGTTGGCGCGTCCGGAGGTCGGCGAGGTATGCCGCGTGCTCCCGGCCGAGGTCGTAACCCAGGTGAGTGCGGAGCCAGGACAGATCGATGCCTTTGTCGGTGCGTAGGGCAGTAAGGATGTACTCGTTGATTTTGTCCTCCCTTGACAACGTTTCCCGGTCGGCCGGGATGCGACCCTGGTCGATCTCTTTTATGTAGAGGTGGTTATTGCGGACATTGGCTTGCCGCGATTCGCCGTCAAACGAGTGCGCCCCGGGGCCGATGCCCAGGTAATGGGTGCCCTTCCAGTAGCTGCTGTTGTGACGGGATTCATAGCCGGGACGCGCAAAGTTCGAAATTTCGTACTGCCTGAAACCGGCCGCGACCAGTTCGTCCATCAGCATTTCCAGCTGGCCGGCTGCCAACGTGTCGTCTACGGGATGGAGTCGACCATTTCGGCTCCAGTTTCCAAACACCGTCTTCGGTTCGATGGTGAGGCTGTAAGCGGAGATGTGATCGGGTTGAAGTGCCAGCGCCTTTTGGATGTTGGTTATCCATTCGTCGTTGGTCATATCGGGTATGGCGAAAATCAAGTCGATACTGATATTTTCAAAGCCGGCTTCCCGCGCGTGTGCCACCGCGCTGACCGCGGAAGAGGCGCTATGGGCCCGGTTGAGGAAATTCAGGACGCGGTCATCGAACGATTGTATTCCGACGCTCAATCGGTTGATCCCCAGTTCTCGAAGAGCCTCCAGGTAAGCCGGCGACATATCGTCAGGATTTGCCTCGAGGGTTATCTCCGCATTAGGGGCCAGGGAGAAGACTTCGTTTACACATTGGATAAGCCCCGACAGTTCACCGGCCGGAAGCAACGACGGAGTTCCACCCCCAAAGTAAAGCGTCTGAATTGATTCTCCCTTCAGATAGAGTCTTTGCATCCGTAGTTCGGCAATTAGTGAGTCGACCAGTTTCTCGCGCAGAGTGGTGTTGGTGGAGAAGTGAAAGTCGCAGTAGTGACACGCCTGTTTGCAAAAGGGGATGTGGATATAGATTCCGGCCATAGGATGAGTCAAACTTACAAGCATTTCCGGCATTACCCCAATTCTCGTATTTTTGAAGTCTATGTCGCCGGTTACGCTGCTGCTGTTTGTTTATGTAAGTCTTTTTACGTCGGAAAAATTCACTGTTGTTGAAGACCTTTCTGATCGTTGGAAGGTTAGTTCTGATGAAGGTTTTGAGGCGGTTCATGCGTCTGAGGCTTCGGGATTATCCACCCTCTATTTCTCATTCGGACGGGATGAATTTGCCGGTGCGACACTGCACATACAATCGGCGAACCCGTACTTCATTTTCTTGAACGGGAAAATTTCGGGAAAGTATCAGGGGGTTGTCCGCTTTGCCATTGATAGCCTGGCGCGGATCGATTCTTCACCGGCCTTTCACTTTGCTATTCACCAGGACCGGATTAATCCGCGGGATCTGCGGACACAAATTCTGTCGAATCAGCAGAATGCGACCGTCATGGACGGCCCGCGCGAACGACCGTACTTCTTTTTTCGCGATTTCGTCGTCGTTGCGGGGTTGTTGATTGTTCTCTTTTTTGTGGTGATCTCGCGGTTAAATCCGAAGCTTGCTGCCGATTACTTTTCTCCCTCGAGGGTTATTTCCCAACGCGATACTGACGACAGCCAGGCCAGTGCCCGGCTGACGAGTGGCGCTAACGTGCAATTCTACGTCCTGTGTAGTATGCTGGTCGGATACTATCTGATGATAACGTTTTACAATCTTCCATCACGATATGCATTGCCGACGTACTTCTATGCAACCGACTTCTGGTCGGCCTGTCTCCAGTGGTTCAAGTTGACATTGTTGATTCTGGTTGCTTTGCTTGGAAAGATCGCGGTGATTTACGGACTCACCCGTCTGTTTGACATGCGAGGGCTGGCTCGAATCCACTACTTCAATTTTGTGCGGTTATTGCTGCTTGTCTTTGGTGCAACCACGGTTATCCAGTTTGCCTATTACATAGGGAGAGGCAGCGATATTTCTGTCTTCACAGTCTTCCTCGGCCTTGTGGTAGTCGCCCTTACCCTGTGGGTTGTACTTGCGTTTTTCAAACTGAGCGGTAGAACGGGCCATTCCCTGTTTCATTTATTTTCGTACCTTTGTGCAACGGAAATCATCCCATTGTTGGTTACTGCAAAGGTACTTTTCCAATAAGCCCAGTTTACTGTTACGTGTTGATATGAGTGAAATTGTTACTGACAGGATGCGGAAAGTAAAGAGCATCCTGGTTACCCAAGAAGCACCAGCCGATACAAACTCTCCCTACCTGAAACTGGCGGAGAAGTTCAACATCAAGATTGATTTTCGGCCATTCATTCAGGTGGAGCCTGTGCCTTTGAAAGAATTCAGAAAGCAGAAGATCGACATCCTCGATCATACTGCAGTCATATTCACGAGCCGCCACGCGGTTGACCATTTCTTCGCGATCTGCCAGGAGCTCAAGATAGAGATGCCTGCGGATATGAAGTACTTCTGTATCTCGGAGCAGACGGCGAACTACCTGCAGAAGTATATTACGATCCGCAAGCGCAAGATTTTCACTGGCCAGAAGACTGCACAGGATCTTCTCGAACTGCTTAAGAAGCACAAGGGAGAAAAGTATCTTTTCCCTTGCTCGGATATTCGCAAGAACGATATTCCGGATTATTTGCGCGACAATGGTTACGAATACACCGAAGCTGTTATATATCACACAGTGGCGGCTGACTTGTCGGATCTCAAGAACGTATACTACGACATCCTGGCATTTTTCAGTCCTTCGGGGATAAATTCGTTGTACGTGAATTTTCCCGACTTTAAGCAGAACGACACACGGATTGCGGCTTTTGGACCGACTACCGCAAAGGCGGTGATCGATGCAGGCCTGATCCTCGATATTGAAGCACCCTTACCTAACGCGCCATCGATGACCGGGGCATTGGAATTGTACATCAAGAAGGCGAATGGCGTGAAATAACAGCTTCATTCATTGGATTTTACATTGTGAGCTTTTTTATTACACTTTAATTACATCTGGTTGAAAGTATCGTAAAAAAGCAGTTTCTTTAAAGTCTATTTTTTCGCCTGTAATGCTGAAGCGCACTTTTTATACCCTGGTCATCGTCGTTTACGGCGTGTCAGCTCATGCTCAGCAGGATGCTCAATTCACTCAATATATGTTCAACCATCTCTATCTGACACCTGCTTATTCGGGTGTAGAGGGGGTTACTGAGCTTACAGCGATTCACAGAAGTCAGTGGGCGGGTTATCAGTCCAGCTTTAACGAGGGGGGCGCTCCGACCACCCAGCTCATCAGTTTTACATCTCCTATATATAAGTTGAAAAGTGGTTTTGGGGTATACGTCATGAACGACAAGCTCGGGCCGCAGAACAATTTGGAGGCGAATGCCATGTATGCTTACCACCTGGGGCTCCGCAATGGGAAGCTCAGTTTCGGTGTTAAGCTCGGGGTTTATTCGCAGTCGATCAACTATGAGAAGTACCGGGCTATCCACCCCGATGATCCTCAACTCAAGAACCTGCAGGGTAAGGAGTCGCAGGTGCGGCCCGATGTAGGCTTTGGGGCGTACTACCGGGCCGAGCGGTATTATCTCGGTGTTGGCGTGAATCACCTGACGCGCGCGGAATTCGACTTCAATGTAAACGATGCCCGGAATGCCCTTGCCAACCATCTTAACTTCACCGCTGGCTACCTCTACGAGGTCAATTTTGACGTTACCGTTACCCCCACAATTCTTATAAAAACAGATTTTCAAGAATATTCCTTCGATTTGGGCGTTATAGCTACCCTGAAGGATAAGATGTGGGCGGGTTTGTCGTTTAGGCAGTCGGAAGCTGCAAACTTGTTGCTCGGATATGCTTTTGGGAAGGATACAGCTTTGCGGCTCGGGTATGCGATCGATGTGGTCGTGAAGGACTCGGAGGCGAAAGAGAATTTCTCCCATGAACTCCTTTTACGCTACCAGCTGCCGGTGTATGCTACCGGCAAAAAAGTCGTTCGAACCCCTCGATACAGGCACTAACCGGCAGTAATTTTTGGATTTAAAGAGAATTTGTGGAATTTGGTAAGCATTTTTTCATAAAAGGGCATAAAAGCATAACTTTCGAGTCTGTAATCCTTCAATTCTTATGAATAGATCTGTTTCTTCTAAAATAGTCTTGGTCCTGGCAGCGGCTGTAGCCAGTGCCTGTGGTTTACTCGGCATGGGCGGCCAGGGAGGAGACGACCGCGGAGAACTGGTCGGTGTTCCAGGACGGGAAGGATGGGTAATGACAATCCCCTACGGGATGGTCCCGATCCCGGCCGGTACCTTCCACATGGGTCAGGCCGATGAAGACCCCGCTTCCACACAGATCAACTACAACAAACAGGTGACGATTGGTTCATTCTTTATGGATGACACGGAAATCACCAACAATGAGTACCGCCAGTTTACCAATTTCTTCCTGGTAGATGCGGGTACCATTGAAGGTTTTGATCCGATCGACCCCGAGACCTTCCGCGCTGAGTACTACCCGGACACCACGGTGTGGGTGAAAGATTTCGCTCACCACATGGGTGATCCTATCCAGGACTATTACTACTGGCACCCGGGCTACGACGACTATCCGGTGGTCGGTATTGACTGGGATGCTGCCGTCTTCTTCGGAAAGTGGCGCACGGCTTATCTTAATGAGTATCGCAAGAGCGTTGGGGAGTTCCCGATGCCTGAATTTCGCCTTCCGTCGGAAGCTGAATGGGAATATGCCGCCCGCGGTGGCCGCGATATGGCGAAGTATCCCTGGGGTAACCCGTACATCCGGAACTCGAAAGGCTGTATGCTCGCCAACTTCAAGCCCGGTCGCGGAAACTTCTACGATGACGGATTCGCCTACACGGCTCCTGTTCAATCGTACTTCCCTAACGACTTTGGTCTTTACGACATGGCAGGAAATGCTGCTGAATGGTGTCTCGATGATTTCAACCCGGCGTCCGTTCCTACTGTGTGGGATTTGAACCCGCAATACATTGACGAGCGGACAAATCCCGACCATCCGTCTTACGACCCCCGCATCCCTCCGAAGAAAGTCGTGAGAGGCGGATCGTGGAAGGATGTCGCTTACTACCTGGAGACAGGTACCCGTACTTTCGAATTTAAGGATTCCACTCGCGCCTATATCGGATTCAGATGTGCACTTACACACCTGGGCCGTTCGTCGGGACGGGAATTCTAATAACCAACCCCTACTGTTAATCTGAATACTAAGACTTAAACCTTACTAAAATGGCAAAGAAAAAAGGCGGATTCACGGAGCTACTCTACAAGACCATCATGCCTAAAGTATATGGTATTGGTGCGGCGATTGTGATTGTTGGTGCTCTGTTCAAGATCCTTCACTTGACCGGTGCTGATGAGATGCTCATGCTCGGTCTGACTACGGAAGCGGTCATATTCTTCCTGAGTGCATTTGAGCCTCCGCATCAGGAAGTTGATTGGTCAAAAGTGTACCCTGAACTGGCTGAAGACTATGAAGCAGCTGCAGTACCGACGCGTGTTTCGAACCGCAACACCGGCGGAGCTTCCCTGACTCAACAACTGGACGCTTCGCTCGAGAAAGCGAAAATTGGTCCTGAACTCCTTGAAAGCCTCGGAAAGGGCTTGAACAACCTGGCTGAGTCTGCGAAGAAAATGAATACCCTTTCGGACGCCGCCGTTGCCACCAACGAATACGCTACGAACGTGAAGAATGCGTCGAAGCAATTGCTCGAGATGAACAAGTCATACGACGTTGCTATCAAGGCCGTCGCGTCTATGGCTGATGCCTCTAAAGATGCTGGTGAGTACCACTCACAGGTTCAAAAGGTTACCAAGAATCTCGCGGCTTTGAATTCGGTGTATGAAATGGAGCTGAAGGATGCCGACAGCCACGTGAAGAACATGAACAAGTTCTATGAGAGCCTCACCGGTGCGATGAATGGCCTGTCGAAAGTGGGAGACAACACTGCGAAATTTACGAATGAACTGAGCAAACTGACTGACAACCTTACGGCGCTTAACCGTGTATACGGTAGCATGCTTACTGCCATGAAAGGCGGTGGTGGTGCCGCTGCCTAAGTAAGTTTTGTTCGATTTAGTTACCTCAAATGATATAACCTATGGCAGGTGGTAATGAAACCCCCAGGCAGAAGATGATCGGGATGATGTATCTCGTCCTCACAGCTCTTCTGGCGCTTAACGTAAGTAGCGCGGTCCTGGAGAAATTTGCGATTATCAACGAGACGATGTTGGAGTTCAAGGCGGAAACTGAGAAGAACAATGCCTTGACTTTGCAGCAAATCGTCGCTGAAGCTGGTAAGAGCCAGAATGCCCGCGTTGTCAGGGCAAAGGAGAATGCGCAAAAAGTGCGTGAGCTAACGCAGACAACGCTCTCCAACATCGAAAAGCTCAAGATGATGATGATGGAGCAGTCGAAGACTGATCATATCAACGAAGCCCTTATTAACGACCATAGCTCGAAGGTTGCCACAATGATGGTGTCGACACCGGTGGGAAAGAACTTTGAAGACCTGCTGACAGACTATGTGGCAAAACTTAAGGAGTACTCGGGTCTTGAATTCCAACCGCTGGCAAAGCGTCCTAAGGATATGCCGCTGTTTGCCACGGACGAAGACCACAAGAATAAGGACTTCCTCACCTTTACTTTTGAAAACACGCCGGCGATTGCAGCTTTAACTTCAGTAACTCAGATCGAGACGGAGATCCTCGCTTATGAGCGTCGTGCTCTCGAGAAACTCCTCGCAGATGCAGGTATTGGTAAGGTGAGTTTCGATAACATGGTGCCGATGGTCCGTACCAAGTCATCTGTTGTCGCTGCTGGTGCGAAATACGAAGCTGACCTCTTCATCTCGGCATCGTCGTCTTCATTCCAGCCTGAGATGTTCCGGGACGGACAGAAACTCGATCTCTTTACTGATCCCTCCGGTGTCCGTATGGGTAAGGTGGAGTTCGTAGCTTCCGCGAGCAACTTTGATCCTCAAACCCTGCTGGCGAAGAAAACTTTCCTGGCTGAAATCAAGCTGCCCGACACAACTTTGCGTCAGGAAGTTGAATATTTCGTGGCCAAGCCTGTTGTCCGTGTTACCACGGGTAACGCACCTACATTGTATATGAACTGTGGTAACACAGTGAACATTGAAGTACCTGCGCTGGGTACAAACTATAACCCGACCTTCTCTTCTAACGGAGCTACGGTTATCAAAGGCGATAAGCCGGGCCGTGTAACTATCGTGCCAACACAGCGCAAAATCACTGTTAGCGTTAGCAACTCAGGGACACACCTGGATAACATCGCTTTCGACGTTAAGCCGATTCCCGCGCCGCGTTATGCCATTCGCGACAACTCGGGTAAGGAAGTTGACAAGAAGACTGGTGTAAAGGGTAGCGCTCTGACAGGTCTGCGCGTGGTTCCTGAGCCCGATCCTACGTTCAAGGAGGAAGTGCCCAAGGATGCCGTTTACCGTATCCGCAGCATGGAGGTTATTCACGCACGGGGTACTTCACCTGTCAACCGTATGAATGCTACCAACGAAGTACTTGACCTGGCTGCGTGGCGCTCACAATTCCGCCCTGGCGACCGTATCGTGATCGAGATCAAGACGGTGACTCGCCGGAACTTCCAAGGTCAGGAAGAACGCGTTGAAGTGAAGAACGAAGTGCATACTGTACCTATTCAATAAGAACCCAGAATGGAAAAGAAGCTCTTTTTTATCGGTCTATTTTCAGTGCTCTCCGTTTGCGCATGGGCGCAAGCTGAAGTAGAGTACGATGAGGTCGCGGAGGCCTATCGGGAAGAAATGGAGGAGCAATACAATCCGAATTCGCTTAATCCTATTCCCAAGTATGAGCACCATTTCAAAATCCGCGTTTGGAGAACGATCGACCTGAACGAGAAGCAAAACAAAGGCTTCTTTTCCAACAACGGTGAAATTACCCGGTTGATCATTGATGCGGTGCGTTCTGGTGAGATCACGGATATTTATGCCTCCGATTCCCTAACTACCAAAATGAGTAAAGAGGATTTCCTCAACCGTTTGGTGATGACGCAGGGTATGCAATACGAGCCCTGGGATCCGGGAAGAACCTGGTATACAGACGAGATCACAACTTACAACGGCAAGAATTATCGCGCCTTGTTTGATAATACCGGCCGCAACCCTGAAACTTCGCCCGATGACTGGGCAGAGACTTCTGAAGGTAAGGCTGTGACTTATCTCCCGCGCGACATCAATATTCTGCGATTGGTGGAAGACGTGATCTTTGACAGACGCAGATCGCGGCTTTACTATGACCTCCAGGCCATTCAGTTGATCGTGCCAGGCTCAAAGACGCCGACGCTCGTAGACGAAGAGCTGGGATGGTTTAAGTATAAGGATCTGGAGAGGGTTTTCCGCAACCATCCGAAGAAGGCTGTTTGGTTTAACCGCCAGAACACGGCTCAGAACAAAAACTTCGCCGATGCATTCTTGCTTCGACTGTTCCACGGAACGATCCGTAAGATTGAGAACCCTGAGGACGAGACCATTTTCGATCGCTACCTCGCCAATGGCCGTAGCTATAGAGAAGCGGTCTGGGCTACCGAATGGGCTGAGATCGAGTTGATGGAGAAGGAACACAATCTGTGGGAGTTCTGATTCCTGATATTAGAAATAGAAAAAGGGGCGCACGCCCCTTTTTTATTTTATACGAATCGCTGAACAGCTTTAGTTCGGGTCAGTATCCGGTTGCCTTAAGCCTTTGACAATTTCTGCTTTTTTCCTCCCCACTACTTTTTCAATTTCTTCGAGTGGAGCTTCGCGTAACTTTTTGACCGACTTGAAATGGCGGAGTAGTTTATCTGCCGTGCGCTTTCCTATGCCGTGAAGATCTTCGATACCTGTTCGGATGGTTGCCTTGCTTCGCTTCTTGCGATGGAAGGTGATTGCAAAGCGGTGTGCTTCGTCACGAATTTGCTGCAGCAGGAGAAGACCCGGTGATTTCTTGTTGATATGGAGGGGGATGGGATCTTCCGGGTAGTAAATTTCTTCCAGTTTCTTGGCGATACCTATGATGGGGACTTTCCCGTAGATGCCGACTTCCTTGAGGGCTTCACACGCACTGCTGAGTTGTCCTTTCCCACCGTCGACAACGATGAGGTCAGGAAGTTCTCCTGCTTCCTCGACAATACGGGTATAGCGGCGACCAACAATTTCCTTCATCGACGCGAAGTCGTTCGCGCCGGTTACGGTCTTGATGTTGAAATGTCGATATCCTTTCTTGTCTGGCTTGCCGTTGAGAAACCGGACCATAGACGCTACCGGGGTTGTTCCCTGAAAATTTGAATTATCAAAACATTCAATGATCAGGGGCAACGAAGAGAGCTGGAGATCCTTCTGAAGAATGGACAACGTTTCGAGCTGCTTCGATTTCTTGCCCTCGCGCAGGAGTTCTTTCTGATGCTTTAGTTCAAGTGCATTCTTGAGCGAGAGACTTACGAGTTTTCGCTTATCGCCGATCTTTGGGACTACGTTTTCCGTGTTCTCGTCGAGCATGCTGATCGGGATGTTGCTCAACACTGTTTCGTTATTGCCCAGTCTCATCTCCTGTGCTGCGAAGGCGAGGAGTTCCTCGTCGCTTTCCTCAGGCTTTTTCTTCACTTCTACCGATTTGGAGAAGACAACGGCTCCTTCTTTGATCTGCATGTAGTTGACATAGGCGTAGGTTTCCGTGCTGGTGAGTGTTAGCACGTCAATGTCAGTGAGGGTGCGGTTGACGACCGTTGATTTCGTTTGGAAGTTTTCGAGGGTGTCGAGCTTTTCCTTGTAGCGCTGAGCACGTTCAAATTCAAGATTTTCGGCGGCACGCTGCATTTGGTCCTTGAAGTACCGGTGTACAATGCTGAGATTTCCTTTCAGAATATCGCGCGCCTGCATGATTTCGTCAATGTAGTCCTCCTCTGCTTGGGCGCCAACGCAAGGACCCTTGCAGTTGCCTATGTGATATTCCAGGCACACTTTGAACTTCCCCTGTGCGATGTTTTCCGGTGTCAGGAGGAGATTGCAGGTGCGTATCGAGTAGAGTTTCCGGACGAGATCAAGTACGTTCTTCATTGCCGAGACGCTGGAATAGGGGCCGAAATACTCGCCCTGCGCGGGGTCGTACTTGCGCGTGTAGATGATGCGTGGAAACCGCTCCTTTAGAATGCAGATGTAAGGGTAAGTCTTATCATCTTTTAGAAGGATGTTGTATTTGGGCTGGTTCTCTTTGATGAAGTTGTTTTCCAGGAGCAATGCATCGAATTCCGTATCGGCCACGGTGTATTCGATGTTTGCAATTTCGGAGACGAGCTTTAACGTTTTTCGGTTCACGCCCGCTGCACGGGTAAAGTAGCTGCCTACCCGCTTGCGAAGGCTCTTTGCCTTGCCTATATAGATCAGTTCATCGGCGCTGTTGTAGAAGCGATAGACGCCCGGCGAATCGGGTAATCGTTGTATAGCCTCTTTGAGATCGGCCATTCGTTTCCTTAGTTAAAGTCATCGAGCGTGATTTCTTTGAGTGGCTCGGTGTACGTTGAATCCGATTGCTGCTCGTAGACATTACAGTTGAGTGTCATGTCAAGCGAACCGGATGGCCGACGGAATAGGCCTTTCCCATAACCTGTTTCGGGATCATCGTAGACTTTAACCATGTACTTGTCCCAGATAGGGCGTGCAGTCCGACCACCTTGTCCAAAGTACCAGGAGGGGAAGTGAATGCTTCGCTCGTCACCTCCAACCCATACGCCGGTTACGAGGTTGTGCGTGATACCAATGTACCAGCCATCCGACGCATTGTCGGTGGTTCCTGTTTTTCCGCCTATTTCGTTATCCTTCTTAAGAGAATAGCTAAGATTGCGCGAGGTTCCTCCGGTTTCTTCCACGCCCCCTTGAAGCATATAGATCATCTTGTAGGCGGTTTTCTCGTCGGTGGCCTGGCGGGTCTGCGGTACGAACGATTCGATGACGTTTCCGTTCTTGTGTTCAATACGGGTTTTAAAGTAGGGCTTGGTGTAAGTCCCCAGATTGTCGAAGGTGCAATAAGCGGTTTCCATTTCTAGAAGGTTTATG
>Ga0079224_100001910_pt1 | contig 24680 bp, 26 predicted proteins | sample Stecom2015_FD_80414 | JGI IMG/M metagenome (GOLD analysis project Ga0079224, IMG submission 80414) | Agricultural soil microbial communities from Utah to study Nitrogen management - Steer compost 2015 | ecosystem: Environmental > Terrestrial > Soil > Agricultural land | place: USA: Utah... | reverse complement strand
GGTTATAGAAGCCGGTGACCTCAATTTCTTCGAGGATAGCCGGCACATGCGGGGCCGCATCGAGATAACGCAGGGTTTGCTGCTGCGACACGATGATAAGGTCGGCTGCGGCTGCATGACGCCGGACATATTCCGCCATCGTTTCGCTGTAGGTGTCGATCAGGGAACGCGGCCAGTGCGACAGATAGCCCAGCGTCGCCCGCAGGCTGTTAGGATGATAGTTCGGTTTGGGAACAATCTCAACCTCCCGGCAGAATGCGCTCATGTGGGCGATGTGTTCGGGCGCGGCTTCGTGAGCTTCGGCGAACGCTAGCAGGGTGACCTCATGCGCTGCAGCCAGATGCTGTAACAGGTTGTAAATCCGAATTTTGGAACCGTTGTCTGCCGGATAGGGCCACCACCACGAAACAAAAAGTATCCGCATGGAGCTAAACCATCATCCGTCCAAACTTGCCGGTTGAATAATCCTTTATGGCCCGAAGCATGACTCCGCGCAGATGTCGCCGATCCTGCCACTTGGGTCGCAGCGACCAACTGGCGAAGGTGCGCGCGTATTCGGCCAGTGTGCGCAGCCAGGTAGTCAGTCCGGCCTGTGTGTGTCTCAGGAACAGCAGGCGGTTACGGGTCATATAATAATAAGCCCGGGTCGAACTCGCCCGCGCATCCAGCGGAATTTTGTGCCACATCATAGCTGCCGGGACATGCGCAATCTTGAACCCGCCGCGCGCGGCCCGCACACACCATTCGGTCTCTTCCCAGTACATGAAAAATTCGTCTTTCAGCAGGCCAACAGTTTCCCAGACATCACGCCGCGCCAGCAGGGCACAGCCGGTGACGAAATCGACCTCGCGCGGGGCATGGCCGAATTGCCCCTTGTCCTCCTCACCTATTCCCATCATCCGGGTTACGCCGCGTTTCCAATCAATGCTGCCGCCTGCCGACCAGACAATCTCCGGCTGGTCGTAGTAGAAGATGGTCGGCCCCACAACGCCGAGCGTCGGGTTTTGCTGCATGGCGTCGATCAAAACATCAAGCAGATCAGGCGCAACGATGGTATCGTTGTTGAGCAGCATGATGTATTCAGCGCCTGAATCCAGCGCGTAGCGAATACCGATGTTGTTGCCGCCGGTAAAGCCCAGATTTTGCCCGGTTTCGATCACAGTGACCTGCGGAAAACACTGACGCACCGCCTCCACCGTCTGGTCGGTAGAACCGTTATCGACCAGGATGATATGCGCGGCGAGATAGGTCAGATGTTGCAGTGAGCGCAGACAGTCGAGTGTATCGTCACAACTATTGTAGTTCAGAACAATAATACTTGTATCGGGCTGCGTCATAGCCAGATTAACCTTCTCGAAAACCAGAACTGCCCTTATCCTAGCTACGTCCGCCTTGCGTATGGCTAAAGCTGCCTTACGTTGCAACAGGATAGGAATTGTGTCCTATGCATGTGTATTTGTGCCGCGCCGAACCGGCTCATGCGGTGCTGATTGGCAAAGTGAAAACCTGTGTCTGGCCGGATGAACCGGTTGATACCTGCCAGATCGAACGGGCGCTGCAACGGCCTGACCATGTGTCATACGTAGCACTCACTGTTACCGGTGCTGTCGCTGGTTTTGTCGATGCATTTCCGACACGCAGCGTGGATGGCCGCCTGCGCTGGGAGGTCGATCTGCTGGCCGTACACCCGGACTATCAGGGACAGAAGCTGGGGCAGCGTCTGGTGGCTGCGGTAACGGATGCCGGGTTCGGGGCAGGGATGATGCTGGCGCGGGCGCTGGTGCAGATCGACAATCACGCCTGTCAGGGGGCGCTGCGGCGCTGTGGTTATGCCACTGATGGACAGGTCTATCAACTGATAATCTCTACGGCACAGGCCGACACCCTTGATTCTGTGCCTGATGGCACACATCTGATCGAAGTTGAGACGATGAACTACAACGGCCTATGGCTGGAAGGGACAATCACCACAGCCAGCCTGCGCGCCGGTCAGACTGAACGAACGCGGCGCGGCTGTGATCTGGTGGGAGCGTTGATCCCGGTGGAACAAGCTGACCTGCTGGCCGCAGCACAGGCGCTCGGCTATACGCCTGTCGAGCAATTTCAGTGGTGGATGCGCGAGGCCGGGTAGAGTTCTGTTACAATAATGGCAAACATAAGTGAGGGTGTGACGTATGGTACAGGAACGCCAGATACTGGATGCCGCCGCCTTCGACGAGTGGGTGGCCGAACAACCGCAGGACCGACACTACGAGTTTATCGACGGAGAGATGATTGAGAAACCGATGGTGACGAAAGACGAGCGCGGGATTGCGGTATCGGTGTTGATTAGCTACCTCACACAGCACCTGATTGCCCACAACAGCGACGGTTACGTGACCAGCGAAACCAGCGGGTATCTCATTGAGAGCAAACGCTGCATTCCCGATGCGGCCCTGGTTCTGGGACAGGCCCCGACCGGCCAAGCTTACAGCACCAATACACCCACTCTCGTCATCGAGATGATTTCTAATGACGAAAGCAGCGCCGAACTACGCGCACTGGCTCTCAAACGCGAGGTCTATCTGGAGGCAGGTATCACCGTCTGGGAGGGCAGCACGGAGGGGCGCTACGTCGATGTCTACACACCGGACGGACGCTACCAGCGGGTGCGCGATACCCTCACGCTGGAGGCGCTGCCAGGGCTGGAAATCCCGCTGAATAAGGTGTTTCGGTAGCGAGCGATCAGGAATCTCCCGCATCCTCACGCTCGATCATTTTGAACTGCTGCCTGCGGCTTCAGATTTTAAGCCAAGATAACTTTTTTCTGATCGACTCTGCCACCACCCCCACAGCCACACCAGTGTGTAGGCCGAAAAGAGGAACCACATCGGGTCGGTGGGAACGCGGTAGCGCGTCGAGGGGTGGAACACCAGATAGACGAACGTCATGCTGAGCTGCACAAACCACAGCAGCGACACCTCCCGCCAGTGCCGCCGAGTCAGCACGATCCCCGCCAACCCCAGCAGCAACAGCGGCCCCCAGTAGAAGCGATGGAGGGTACGCCCAATCTGGTCAAACAGCGGCGTCGAATACGCGCCTACCGGGTCGCCCGGCGGCAGCCCGCCGAGTTCGAGTTCGCCATCTTCGCCCTCATCAGGGATGACGTTGCCCGCGTAATCCAGCCGGGGAAGCTGGCCTTCGACGGGGTTCAGGCGCGGGGTGATGTCGATGCTCCAGTACACCAGAAACTTGACCCACAGCAGTTCGGGAATTTTATCGGGGTTCTCGCGCAGCCATTGCAGCGCCAGCGCAAAGCGTTTGGCATCGGCTTCGCGGCTGCTCAAACCTTCCATGAGATCGGGTTCCGGCGAGGTCCATTGCACGTCATACCCGGCGCGGAAGTAGCGCACGGTGTATTCACTGTTGCCCTGCCAGAAGTTCGCGCCGGATGTCGTGGTCATGGGCACGAAGGCATCAAACACCTGATAATTGCGCACAATCCAGGGGGTCAGCACCGCCGCGCTGATAAGCGCCACAGGCAGCAGGCGCAGAATCGTCTGCCACAGGTTCAGCCGGAAGAGAAACCACAGCGCCACCAGCACGGCCAGCGGCGGAGTGATAGGCCGCGTCAGCACGGATAACCCCAGCACCAGCCCTCCCAGCGCCGCCAGCAGCCATGTCCCTCTGTCCGGCGACTGGCGTTCGCGCAGCAGCACCATCAGCAGCACAAAGGCGTGCAGCCAGAACATGAAAAATGGTGTGTCGATCAGCGTGAGATTCTGGAAAATCAGGTAGGGGTAGAGCGCGTAAAACAACCCCGCCAGCACGCCGACCCATTCTCCCTGTGGCAGCAGCCGCTTGCCGATGTGATACAGCATCACGATGGAGCCAGCATCGAGCAGGGTGTGGAACAGTCCGACCTGCACATAGCCGCGCCCGAACAGGCCATAGACCAGTGCCAGCGCGTAACTGTACAGCGGCGGAATGGCGGCATCCGGCACGCCGGCCTCGCGGCCATAGACCCCGGTTGCCAGCAGGTTCTGCGCGTATTCGTCGTAGGCGTCGGAACCGTGTATCGCGCCGGTCTGATCGAAGGCGAACACGCCCGGAAAGGCCAGCAGCGCCGCCAGCCGGACGATGACAGTCAGGGCGATGAGCAGGGGGAATCTGTGCTGGAGGATGCGTGAGATCATAGCCGTAGAGGCAGGACGCAGCGTACTGTGCCCCTACCCGTCTGGAAAATCTTACCGTTTGCGCGCGGTAATCTGCACGATGTCGTAGGGATTGACATACAGCGCCCATTCCGACAGGCCCAGCGCGCGCTCGCCCAGTTCCAGCGTTTTCGCCAGCCAGGGGAAATACATCCCCAGACGATCCCGGAACAAGCGCAGCGGAACATATTTGCCGATATGGCGCACGTCGATAATCTCAAAGCCGGCAGCGACCAGCATCTGCGACAGGGTACGCACCGAGAAATAGTAGACGTGTTCTTCCGACAGTTTGAAGCCGACCCAGCGCCGGCCCGCCAGCCGCGCCGGAATGCTGTCGATGTCCGGGGTCGCCAGTGAAATCAGGCCGCCGGGGCGCAGCAGTTCCGCCGCCCGGAGCGTATACGCCCTGGGGTCTGGCACGTGCTCGATCACATCCCACATAGTCACCAGATTGTAGCTGGCCGGCTCAAAAGTGAGATCGGTCAGCGCGCCGTGATGCGCTGCGAGGTTGAAGTGTTCCTGCGCATAGCTCACACCAAATGACGAGACATCCAGCCCTTCGACCGTCCAGCCGCGCTTGCGGGCTTCATCCATAAAAAACCCGGTGGCACAACCGACATCTAGCAGCCGGCCCGGCGCAACAAATTGTTCCAGCTTTTTCAGGCGGCGCTGTGCTGTGCGGCGGATATTGGGTTCATCCTTGATGTAATCGGTATACCCCACCACGCCGGATTCGTCGTTGTGGAAATAGGTTTCACCGTACAGCGCGTAAAGTTCCTTTGCGTCCGGGCGCGGGCTGACATACACAAAGCCACAGTTCTGGCACTGCACCAGACTCAGACCGTTCTCCGGGCAGTAGGGCTGACGATCATCGCTGCCGCACAGATTGCAGGGAACATGATTGCGCGCTGCATCTTCACGAACGCGCGGCGAAGGCATGGATGTTAGTTTGCTCAAGGCAACCCCCTCAATCACAAAGACGCTGCGTTGGGCGCAGCACGTCGCATTCTACCGCGTGGCTGTTGTCAGAGCAACCGCCGAGTCCTGATGTTTGGCGTTTCTTCAGGCAGTGCAGTTATAATCCCCTGCCGGGAGAAAGGACAGGTTATGCAAAATCGGGCGCAGACGCTGGGCCAGGCGCCGCTGCGTGACCTGCTGGCAGTTCTGCTGCGGCAGCACAAACGACTGCTGATGACACGCGGCGTCGAACTCACCGAGGCGGGCATTCGGGCGCTGGCGGAACAGATAGCCAGCGGCCAGCCAGCCGGGGAACGGGTGGATGCGTTGCGAACGGCGCTGATCGACATCGCCGCCGAAAGTGAGCAGACACTGGCGCGCTGGAACCTGACGTTTAATCAGGCGCTGGCAACCCCTGTAGCCGACATGCCCGGCTGGGAAACTACTGCCGAGTTTCTGGAGCTTGCTAACGAAAAAAGCAACGCCGAACTGCGCATTGCTTCGGCGGCGGCGCTGCTGGCGGCGCTGGGCGATCTGCGCTATGCCGATCACCTGCTGGCCGCTATCACCCATGACCCGGACGAAATCGAGACGGTCACGGCGCGGCGCGTGCTGTCGCGCCTCAGCGGTATCGCGCCGGATGCGCCCGACTGGCAGGCACAGATCAACGACTGGCTTGGCCGGGCCAGAACGGGCTGACAGCTTACCCCTGTGTTGGTTGTTTGAAGGAGTACCCATGTTCAAATTCAGTATTGCATCATACAGTTTTCATCGGACACTGGCCGCCGGCAAGCAGGATATGTTCGGGTATATTGCGGACTCAAAGGCGCTCGGTGCGGCTCAGCTTGACCCCTGGAACGGCCATCTGTCGACGATCAAGGACGAGGACAGCGTCATTCGCGGTGGCCGGGACCCGGAAAACGCGCAGTTTTCCGCACAGAGCGACAGCTATCTGGCGCAGGTTAAAGCGGCGGCGGACGAAGCCGGTCTGCCGTTTGGCTGTCTGGCGGTGGATGGCGCGCACATCTACGAACCGGAAGCGGAGAAACGCCGGATTAACCGGGCTGCGGCCTACCGCTGGCTGGAGGTAGCTGAAAAGCTGGGCGCGCGTCAGATACGGATCGACGCGGGTGGGCCGGAGGACATGCCCGATGAAATCTTCGAGATCATCGTCGCCGGCTATCAGGACATCATCCGGCGGGCGAACGATAAAGGGATTGAGGTGCTGGTCGAGAATCACTGGGGACCGACAAAAATTCCCGCGAATGTCGTCCGGCTGCTTCAGGCTGTCGATGGACTGGGGCTGCTGTTTGACAGCAACAACTGGGCCGCCGGGATGCAGCAGCAGGGCTGGGAAATGTGCGCGCCTTATGCCCGCTCGGTGCATATCAAGACATTTGAATTCGACGAAAACGGCAACGACCCGACGGTGGATATTCCGAAAGTCGTGCGGATGCTGGTGGCAGCCGGTTTCGATGATGTGTGGGGCATCGAAAGCGTACCCCGTGACGGCGACGAATACGGCGCGATCCAGAAAACGGCTGCCCTGATCGAGCAGTCGCTCAAAAGTTAGCGATCAGGGCCTGTTTTTCAATAGTTCTACTGCTTGATAAACCCCTCCCCAACCCTCCCCGAATTCGGGGAGGGAGCCGTATCACCAGCAGCATAACCTCATTCCGCTGGCGTGGGTGTGACAGTGACAGCGGCCCGAGCCGTCTGGGTAACGATGACGATCTGTGTCGCATCGAGCGTCGGCGACGGTGTAGGCGTCGGAGTCGGCGGCAGCAGAAACTCAGGCACGCGGCGCAGGTCAGGCGAATTTTCGATCACGATGAGCGGCGGCCCGTTGATAGCGGCCACGTCACCTGGTTCCAGCTTCGGGTAATTATCGGGCTGCGCCGGCGGCAGATTGAGCCGGTAGACGCCATCCTCAGGTTGGATGGATCGGCGGCTACGCAGGGTCAGCAGATGGGCGCTGTCGCTGCTGGCCGGGAGATCAAACGTTACCGCGTCGAACGTCCGGTTCCAGAGGACGTAAATACGCTGGCTGGTTCCGGGCCGCTCGAAAGCGATGATCTGCACCTTGCCGCCTTCCAGCCGCTTGCTGCGCGGGTTCTCAAACGGCTCCGCGCCAAACACCTCCGCAACCAACCGGTAGGCATCAGCGGCGGGGCGAGCCGTCCCGGGCTGCGGGTGCTGGCTGAAGCAGATCGACGAACTTTCGTTGCGATACAGGCCGAAAGCATCTCCGAAGCAGATGCCCCGACCGGTACATAATTCGCCGCTGTGGAAGGCAAAATCCGTGCCGGCGGGCTGGTCGCCACAATCATCGAACAACTGGTGAAAGAACACGACATCCGCGCCTTCCGACCAGGCATAAACGGCGCTCTGAATGAAAAAATACGCCTGCTGTTCGGCGGTTGCGCGCTGTTGGCGCAGGTCCGGGTCCGCCGCTGCCCACAGCGGGCCGGGGTAATCATCCCACACGCGGACGCCGCTTTCGTTCAGCCAGATCGGCCGGCGCAGGTTATTGGCGCTCAACGTCTGACGCACGTACAGAGTCAGCCAGCCGCTGCGCCAGGGATAGCTGTAGTTATGCACCGCTACCTGATCCATATACCAGTTGAACTGTTCGCGCAGCGGGTCGTTGGCGTATATTTTCAGCACGCGCGCCAGCCAGTTATCTTCCGTCGGGTACAGCAACCCGCCGAACATCACTGTCGTATCTGGGTCAGCCTGTTTAGCGACGATGTAGGCCACCTTCAGCAGCCGGGCATATTCATTGATGCCGCCCTGCCAGAAGCTGTCGTAATCCGGCTCATTCCAGATTTCCCATACATGGACGCCCCAATCTTCCGGCCAGCCTTCGGACTGTGCCAGCACCCCGCCCGGCCTGTAGCGGTTGACGGCGGCGTAGACAAAATTCGCCCACAGGTTGTCGGGGTTGATGGGTTTGTCCGGTTCGGGGTAATCAGAGCCATCGGCGAAGATAGGCTGCTGCAGGCCCTTGATGCGCTCGCCATCGGCGGCGAAGGTCGGGCGTCCCAGCAGAATGGCGTTGATGCGCAGGCCGTGTGCCAGATCATCGCCAACCAGGCGGTCATACGCACTCCAGTCATATTCCCCCGGCGTCCGCTCGACTCGATTCCAGTAAAGCGGCCAGCGATTCCAGCCCGTGCCGAGCGCGAGTGCGCGCGCATAACGTTCCTCGCTGGTTGGCTCCTCCGCTAGACTGATGTGGTTGATTCCCAGACACGGCGAGCGAATGTAGGATGCGGCGGTTTCCGCTGTTTCGGACACGATGGAGATGGAGGGCGCTTCCTGGGTCTGCCCCGGTAGAATCACGATGATGCCCAGCAGGAAGGCCAGCGCAGCGGCGAAGATTCGTCGACTCAACAGCCCAAAACCCCTGTGTGATGCGCGTAGGATACCATCGCCCATTTTACAACATTTTCCGTAGCGGGAATCAAAACGCCCTGTGGTGCAGGGCGTCCATTTTGCTGCAGCGATGGGTTACGTCAGCCGTGTGTAGAACTCGACAATAAGCTGTTCATCCACCGGGACCGGGATTTCCTTGCGCTCTGGCAGGCGATCCAGCCGGATGGTGAAGTTGTTCTTGTCGAGGGAGTAATAGTCCGGCACGGAACCGATAGATTCCAGCGCCTCGACCACGTGGACATTCTGGCGCATCTTTTCGATGAGCGAGACTTCATCGCCAATTTCGACCAGATAGGACGGAATATCGAGCCGCCGGCCGTTCACCAGCACGTGCCCGTGTACCACCATCTGCCGCGCGGCCCAGATGGTCGCGGCGAAACCAGCGCGGTAGACCACGTTATCCAGCCGGCGCTCCAGCAGAGTCAGCAGGTTCGCGCCGGTGTTACCGGGCTGGCGGCGCGCCTTGATAAAGTAGCGGCGCATCTGGTTTTCGCGCACGTTAAAAATAAACGCCAGCTTCTGCTTTTCGTTAAGCTGAATGCCGTAGTTGCTGCGGCGCCCAGACCGGAACTGCTTGTCCTTGCCATGATCGCCGGGTGGGTAAGGCCGTTTTTCCAGGATTTTTGCATATTTTGGGCGCGGAACCAGCACCTCGCCAAAGCGGCGCTGGACCTTCGCTTTTGGCCCATGATATGACGCCATAGTTTTTTCCTTGTCTTTTGCGGGCTGGTGCGCCCACTACACTTACAGAAACGGACACTTATTTTATGAGTTCTGACGGTTTTTTCTAGGGTTAGTTTTCAGCGCATACACATCGCGCCGGTTCCAGCCGGACTGGGCGGCGACGGCTTTCGCTGCGTGGCTGAGGGATTCGCCAGCCTCCAGCCGCTCGGACAGCGCCGCGCGCACCCGATCTTCATCCCAGCGGGCGACGTCAGCCGGGGCGGCGCCGCCGATGACAAGCACGATTTCCCCTCGCGGCGGATGGGCGGTGTAATGCGCCATCACCTCGCTCACGCTGCCGCGCACGAACTCCTCATAAATTTTGGTCAGCTCGCGCGCCACACACACCGGGCGCTCACCGAAAACTTCGCGTATCGCAGCCAGCGTATCCAGCAGGCGGTTCGGGCTTTCGTAGGTCACCAGCGTGCGCTGCTCATCGGCCAGTGATGCCAGCAGGTCCGCGCGGGCCTTCGCCTTCTTGGGCAGGAAGCCCAGAAACACAAACTGGTCGGCTGGCAAACCCGACCCCACCAGCGCCGGCAGCAGCGCGTTCGGCCCCGGCAGCGGTTCGACCCGGAAGCCGCGCTCAATCACCGCCTGCACCAGTTCGTAACCGGGGTCGGAGATTCCCGGCGTCCCGGCATCCGAAACCAGGGCCACATCCCCCTGTGCCAGCGCATCAAAGATGGCGTCCAGCTTGGTGAGTTTGTTGTGTTCGTGATAGCTGGTCAGCGGCGTGGAGATGTCGTAATGGCGCAGCAGAACACGGGTTGTGCGCGTGTCCTCAGCGGCGATCAGAGCAGCTTCGCGCAGCACGCGCAGCGCCCGCAGTGTGATGTCCTCAAGGTTGCCGATGGGGGTCGGCACGATATACAGTGTTCCCATCAGGTCCTCATTTCGCCCGGCACTGATTGTACCCAATCATGCCGAAAAGTGAAGCGGCGGTCTAACCGGGCACAGCGCATCCATTCGCGCATTTCACCGGCTCAGCATTCACAGAAAATTCACACGAAATTCATTAATCTGAAGGTGCGCTGCCCGCGTAATGTGCTTTAATAAATTTACGAACTTGGGGAGTGTGAAAAATGTCAACAAGCAGCGACTGCTGGATAGAAATGCAGCTTATTGGGAAAGATACTTTGCGCATCGAACTGACCCGCTGCGGGCATTTGTGGCACGGGCAGGCGGCCCGGCTGGTTAGCCGCAGCATGGTCGAACGCAGCCCGCTGGCAACGGCGATTGGCGGCGATTTTGAGTCCGTCCGTTATCAGGTGATTAGCAGCGCCCAGCGCGCCCTCAAGCATTAGGCCATCAGTGAGCAGAGATCAGGATTTCTGAGCCGGCGATTCTGTCTTACCAGAGTCGGTCGTGCGATCCGTCAGAAAGTAAATGTACAGCCGTAACTGCCCCAACCGAATTTCGTCGGCATTGCTGACCGGTGTCAGCTCGTTTGGCTTCAATGGATGGCCGTTGAGGAATGTGCCGTTCACGCTGTCCGCATCCTGCACGTAAAAGCGGCCATCCTTGCGGTGCAGGTAAGCATGGACCCGCGACACCCCCTGCTCTATCGCGTTGAATCGGCTGAGGTCAATATGGGTGCGGCCTATGGCGGTGCTCGAACGGCCCAGCGACACCGGTTCTCGCAGCGTCAGGGTAATTGGATTTTCGCTGTGCCCGGCGGCGAACAGCACCACCGCATCCTGCCGCGATTCAGGGTCCATGGCTTGCAGCGGCGCTGTGCCCGGCAGATGCCGCGTCAGCAGGTGATCGACCCCGTTCTTGTGGCGGTGCAGCATGGACGAAACAACCTGCTGCAATTCCTGTGCGCTGATAGGCTTGCCGAGGAAGATATCGGCTCCGGCTTCCAGCGCCTGAGAGACGTTCTGTTTGGTTTTCACGGCGCTGACGACGATCACCGGCGTCGTGTTGCGTTCGACATCGCGCCGCACGTAACGGCAGAATTCCAGGCCATTGAGATCGGGCAGCATCAGATCCAGAATCACTGCGCCGGGGCGTTTCTGATTAAACAATCGGATGGCGCCGATGACATCGTGGCTGACGAGAGGTTTATAACCGCCCCGCGTCATAATCAGCGACAGGATATTGGCAACCTCAACATCATCTTCGACAATCAGAACCGGTTCGCCGCTGCCCGGATAGGTCTGGCTGTCAAGCTGGAGGTTTTCCTGCCGCTGCGAGAAGCTCCCCTGCGTGGGTGATACAATCGCCCGCACGTCCACCTTCATCCGTCCCAGCCGCAGTTCATCATCCGGCCTGAGTGAATAAGGCTTGTCACCTTCGAGCCGCGCACCGTTGATAAACGTGCCGTTGCCGCTGTGCAGATCGGTCACGTACAGGCTGCGCTCGTCACCATGCAGGAGAAGATGCCGCCGCGAGATTCCCGCTTCTTCCCCGCCATATGCCCCCAGATCGATGTCGGGCCGAAATTCACCGTTGGTATCGCCCCGGCCCACCACGAGCGGTTTTTCGAGACGGATTTTCAGGGATGTGGGCATCCCCTCAGTCTGAATTTCGATCACCCAGGGCATCGCTTCGCTCATAGAAATTTCCCACCCATTTTTTAATTTAGTATAGCATAAATGTAATAATCAGTTGGGTTGAGAAAACGCCCGAATTTCATGGCAGCGCCTTGATCCGCTCGATTAACCGGCTCGTGCTGTGACCGGGGAGGTAGTCGATCAGAATCACCTGCCCGCCGTAACGTTCGACCGCTTCGCGTTCCGGCAGCACTTTGTCATGATAATCCCCGCCCTTGACGTAAATGTCCGGCTGAAGCGATGCCAGCAGCATGTGGGCTGTATCTTCCTCGAAGATGACAACCGCCGTGACCGGTTTCAGAGCCGCCAGCAGCCGCGCCCGTTCCGCCGCCGGGACCAGTGGACGCCCCGGGCCTTTGAACCGCCGCGTGCTGGCATCACCATTGACGCCGACGAACAGCGCATCGCCGAGCGCCCGCGCTTTTTCCAGATAATCGAGGTGGCCGACATGCAGCAGGTCAAAATGGCCGTTGGTCAATACCACTGTTTTGCCGGCGGCACGCAGGTCATCGCGCTGCTGTCGGGCTGTTTGTATATCAATGTGCATCGTTTTGCCTGTACAATAATATCAGGGTTAATTTTAACGCGTACTCGGCAGCGCCCCAAAGGGGCGGGAGTGAGGCGTGGGGCGAAAGAGTATAGCTGGCTCCATTTCCGAATGCAGCCAACAAAATTCGGTTTTTGCAAGCTGATGCGGGTAGGATTATGATACAGACGACAAACAATCAGCCATGTCGGGAGTTTTCGGATGCCTAAAACAATGGTGGTGCTGCCCACCTATAATGAAGCTGAAAACCTGCCGCTGATGGTCGATGCGCTGTTTGCTCTGCCGGTTGAGCATCTGAGTATTCTGATCGTGGACGACAACTCGCCCGATGGAACCGGCCAGATTGCCGATCAACTGGCCGAGCAGCACCAGGGGCGTATCGCTGTCCTTCATCGCAGCGCAAAGGAAGGTCTGGGAGCAGCCTATCGCGCCGGCTTCCGGGAGGCGCTGCGGCTGGGTGCTGACTACATTATCCAGATGGACTGCGATTTTTCCCACCAGCCGCGCTACATCCCCGACATGGTGGCCGCCGCCGATGGGTATGATCTGGTGCTGGGGTCGCGCTATGTGAAGGGCGGTGGGGTCGATGAGTCGTGGAGCCTGTATCGCAAGGCGTTGAGCTGGTTTGCCAACGGCCTGTACGTGCGCACCGTACTTCAGGTTCCGGTGAAAGATGCAACCGGCGGATTCAAGCTGTGGCGGCGGCAAACTCTGATCGGCCTCGATCTGGATCGGGTGCGCTCAAATGGCTACGTTTTTCAGGTCGAGATGACCTATATCGCTCATCGTCTGGGTTTCAAAATCGCCGAAATTCCAATCTACTTCCCGGATCGCGAACGTGGCCACTCCAAAATGGGCATGAAAATAGCCCTTGAGGCGGCGCTGCGCGTCTGGCAGCTTCTGTATCGTTACCATCATCTGAAGCCCAGTATGCGCCATACGGAAGCGCCCAGCTAGCTGCCCGATATTTACCGCTGAGCGCCAGCCGGCTATAATCGGCGTGGCCTTGTCCGCTTGAATAATGACCGTTATGCACAATCGCCTTGAACAGACTCGTATCTCACAATTGACCTCGACCTACAGCCCGGATGAGCCGCCGCGCCTGCCGCTTGAGTTTGGGGATTTTTTGTCGATTCTCTGGCGGCTGGATCGTCACGCCAACAGCCCGGCGAAGGTCAGATATTATCGCCAGTGCGCGCAGTCGCTTGCCACCGCGCTGGGGATTCAGAACCGCAGTCTGTACCGGCTGATTGAACATACCCCGCCCGGCCAGCTCTATAAGCAGCTTCCCAACGCTCCATACCGGGGCACAAGCCGCCTGATCGACGCTCATGACCGTAAGGCAGCGATCAACCAGCTTGCCGAACTGCGCCACGACGTGTTGAAGATCGGCACGTATCAGGATCAATGGCCGGTAAGCTGGCCCGGCAGCGGCATTGTTGATACGGAACTGCGCGAGCGGATTTTCGCGGTGTTATTTACCGCCCTGCAGGGGCAGTTCGGCAGTTTTGGGCGGCTGCTGCTGGTGGTCGATATTGTCCTTTCTGATCTGCTGCTTGGCTTTCAGCAGGAAGTTCGGGAGGTCAAACTCGACCAGTTGGTAACCCAGTATAATTATCCCAATCCCAACGACAGCCGTATCCGCCGGAGTTATTACAGCGACGCGGAATAGCTGGTTATGTGCCGGTAAGCTGTGCCCGAACAGCCCGCACGCCCTTCACCTGTTCTACCGCGGCGATCACTTCCTCAATTGTTTTCCCTGTGGGCAACTGCCCACTGAGGATGACCACGCCGTGTTTGACATTGGAATACACCCCAACCGGAATCACCTTGCCCACTTCGAGGCGGATCTGATCGTCGCTGTACAGGTTGTCAATGTGCAGGGACACGATACCCGGCATTTGTTTAAGCGCATCGACCAGATAGGTGCGGGTAATGCTCGTGCGTGTGTGGCCGCTGACTGTCACCACGCCGTTTTCGACCTGCAAAGTCGGTGACTCCGGTCATTCATCAGCGGCGGGTAGTGGGTAATGATCGCGTCGATAGCTTCCTCTAGCTCGGCATCGGACTGAACCCTTGCCTGTGCCATGTCTTACTCCGCAGGTTGTCTAATCGCTGATTCTATTTTGGCTCAATTCGAGCAGTTCTGCCACAAAAATTCAGGTCGCCTTCCACTGCGGTATATGAGTTCATGCCCGGCACAGCCGCCACAGATTCTGCGGGGAGACGGTCCTGCTGACGGTCCGCCCTCGATTCTGGCTGATCCGGGTGCGGTTGTGCCAGTAATACTGAATCGGGCGGGCCGGGCATGGCAGTTCCATGATGACTGTCGTGCGCAGCAGGTCATCTGACTGGCCGACGTTGTGGTAACTGATCCCGTAAGTAATATGGTCGGTGACCGGCAGATGCCATGCCCCGTTGGGGGTTCCCAGCGCGCGCTGAAGCTCGTGGAAGCGCAGGCGGGTCATCACCGCGACCTCAATCACGTAATGGCCGGTATCGTCGGTATCCGAACGGGCAAAAAGCTGCCCCGGCACGCTGGTGTCGATAAAGTCCGGCTGCCGGCCGCTCCAGTTCCAGTAGACATACAGTTCTGGCAGGAAGGTATTAGGGACGGTGACGCCGCTGATCCAGTCATGTGCGCGCAGCAGGGTCATCGCTTCCGCCAGCGGGATGCCGGGCCGGATACCCAGCAGGCAGGGGGTGTCGCATTCGTCAGAGGTCTGGAACAGACGCTCGAAGCCGGCGGTGTCCGGGTCCGGTGCCGGCAGAACCCGCATCGCACCGATGCCGAATGCCAGCAGCAGCGTCAGCAGCGGCGACCCCATCAGCAGCAGGCGGGTCACCGGTTTCGCCTCTCTCTGACCATACCTGTCCTCTGGTCCGTCTGTGCCTGCTTACGGGAACGGTAAAGGCCGGGGCAGAACCGGCCCTATCACCCCTCTGATTGGCGATTGCGGGCTGACTAATCCCGCCCGCCGCCGAACAGGCGCAGCAAAAACAGGAACAGATTGATGAAATCCAGGTACAGCGTCAGCGCACCGAGGATCGAGATTTTGGTCAGCAGCGTGGCCTCTTGTCCCTGAATTTCAGGATCAGCGGCCATCTGATGAATTTTCTGGGTATCGTAAGCAGTCAGCGCCGTGAAGATGACCACCCCGGCAAAGCTGATGATGTAATCCAGCGGGCCGCTGCCCAGAAACACATTGACGACCATCGCAATCAGCAGGCCGATCAGCGCCATCATGAAGTAGGTGCGGTATTTGGTCAGATCAATGCTGGTCGTCAGGCCGATCATGGTCATCACGAAGAACAGGATCACCGTCGTGCCAAAAGCGATGGTGATTGTCCCCAGTTCGTAAACCAGGAAGATCAGGGACAGCGTGAAGCCGTTCAGCCCGGCATAGACGAAGAAGGCCGTTGTCGCCGCGCCGGCAGACATGCGCCGGATGGCAAGGCTGAGGCCAAACACCAGCGCCAGTTGGCCGATGATCGCGCCGATGAGAATCGCCGGATTCATAACGAGCTGCTGGAGCGCTGGGATATTATAGACCAGCACGCTCACGCCGGTGGTTGTCAGCAGCCCCAGCGTCATCCACATATAAACCTGCCGCAGCAGCGGGCGAATTTCAACACGCGGCTGTACCGCGCTCTGAGAAAGTGATGAGGTCGCGTCAAACATAGTTGTCTCCCTGTTTCACCATTTTTGAAAATATAAATATACTTTATTATACGCTGAAACCAGCCCAAAGTGAGACCTCAGGCTGAGGGATTCATGAATCTCACCCGGCGGCGTGTGGGATGGCTGCCGCCAGCTAGCCCTGCTGTAACAGCAGGTAGACCATCGCCTCGATGTCTTCGGGGTCGAGATGGGTGTAGGCCGGCATAGGATGGGCAGACACCAGGTAACTTTCGACGATGTACTGCTGCGGTTCGAGCAGGCTTTCGCGCAGGTATTCTTCAACGGTGGTCGCGGTTCCAGTGTAGTTTTCGCTGGCGATTCGTTCAGCGGCCAGCGAAGCAGCCTGATTATGGTTAGGGCCGAAGATGCCGCGTGTGCCGGCGGCCTCCAGTGTATGGCAGGTTCCGCAGTAATTTTCACGATAGACGGCGATGCCGCGTTCGATCAGCGCCATATCGACAGGCTCAGATTGGGGTTCAGCGGTGTCAGGTGTGCAGGCGCATACAAGGGCCACAGCGAACAGAAGCATAGTTGTAAAACGCAGCATGTCAGGCTTTCTCGATTGCAGCAGGACGCCCCTCAGCAAACGGGCTGTCCTGTCCTTTTTCGACTATTTCAGAGGAGAGTCTGAGACCCTCCCCTGAAATATACAACAGAAACCGATTGCTAAGGCTTAATTCGTGTCCGCCAGCGGTTGACCTTCCAGCGCGGTGAGGCCCTCGAAGCGCACCACCGCGCCCGAACCCGGCTCTCCCACGCCGTTGATGGTGACGTAAGCATTGCCATCCGCATCGAAGTCAAGCGAGGTTGGGAACGGCAGCCCACTCACGATCACTTCCGATGCATCCCCTTCGCGCACGCGCAGGACGGAGCCGGAATCAGGAACCGGGCCTTCTTCAGTAAACAGGCCGAACTGCACCGCGTACAGTTCGCCATCCGGACCGCGCCGCAGATCGGTGAGCATCGTCAGGCCGGTAGCGTAATCGCTGACTTCGCCTTCAGGGGTGACATGCAGCACTTTGGCGCTGCCGGGAATAAACGGCACACCGCTCAACAACGATACGTAAGCGCCGCCTTCATCGTCAAACGCTACAGCAGTCGGAACCGGGTCGGTTTCCAGTTCGCCGCCGCGAATCGGATTGGGAAAAACGCCGGGCAGGCCCTCAAAAGCAGCCACCAGTTCGATCTCGCCGCTTTCCGGGTCAACCCGCAGCAGGGTGTTGGCCGCCGCATCCGTCACCCACAACCAGCCATCCGGCCCAGCTGTAATGCCATACGGGTGCGAATCGAGGATCGTGCCATCGGGATTATTGGCTTCTTCATACGCCCACAGGTCAGCCACTTCGCTGGTGTCTTCGCCATCAATACGCACCACAGCGGCCATCAGCGGCAGCCGTTCGTTGCTCAGACCTTCGATCCATTGGCCGTTGGTAGCATAGAGCGTACCATCCAGCAGCGCCAGACGCGCACCACCGATCAATTCCAGCTCGCCGGCAAAGACCGAAGGCAGCACGGCCACGTCGGTTTGTTCACCATCAGGCGCAACCCGCACTACCCGCGCGGTAAGGCCGAACGGCGACGGAACCGGCTGATCGGGGTTGGCAGGCGCAACAAACTCGATGACATCCTCGCCGCCCAGACCGCTGTCAATGACCCACACGTTTCCATCGGCATCGACCAGTATTCCCTGTGGACCGTTGAAGCCGGACGCCAGAATATCGCCCCCTTCGATTTCGGGCAGGGGTGGTTGTGCCCATACCGGGCTGATGATCGCCATCACAGCCAGCGCCATCAGAAGCAGTTTCAGAACGCGCATTCAAAATTCCCTTTCGGTGAAAGCAGAGAACAAACCAGGGGAAAACCAATTAACTGCGCAGTATAATTCTCCATCCCGTTTTTTAATTTCCCCGTACTCCGGGGCGGTGAAAGGCTAATTGGCTGCCGGATGCATTCGGAAGCGGAGGGTAGGCTCGGATGCAGACACAACCACCTTGCCCCCCACTTCATGCCGCTGTAATAAATTAATGGAGGGCACGACATGCACATGCCCTCCTGAAGGTTTAACGGAAGGTGACCGGGATCACCAGGCCCGCCGGATTGCGCACGATGCCAAGATCAGCCGGCAGCCAGCCGGTAACTTCTTCGCCATCGCAGACGGCTTCGATCTCGTACCAGGCGGTGTTGGACGTGCGCCCGACAATGGTAAATGAAGTGTTGCCGGGCAAAGCGCACAACCGCGCCGCGCCCTGAAGTGGCAGCGCGTACAGAGGGTTGCCCGTGAAACCAACATACAGACTCGGCTGAGTGAAATTGCCGGTCACGGGGACCTCGGGGATGCCGGTCAGGTCGCCGCGCAGAATCAGAAACTCGGAGGATACCCAGCCGCGCATACCGCCAACCTGCACATACCACCAGGAACGATCAGCATTACGGCCCAGCACGGCCAGCGCCGTACCGCCGTCGATAATGCCGATCACCTCGTAGCGTGGGCTGTCGCCGGAGCGCAGGAACAGGTTATCCGTGTTGACCAGCGCATAACCGGGTTGTGTCTCGGCCAGACCAAAGGGATTGACCGGACGCGGCGGAACCGCATTGAGGGGCAGCGGCTCGCTGGTGACGCCATCGGCAGCCTGAAGCACAAATGCCTCACCACTCAGGCGGCGGATCGCCTCGCGGCTGAAGGCGGCCATAAAGTCGATAACCCCAAAACGGGGCAGACCCTCGCAGTTCGCCACGACTTCGGCAATCACCTGCTCGCCATGGCCGTTACCCGCCGGGCTGACGACTTGCAGCACCAGCGGATTGTAACGCGGCGTGCGGGTCCACTCCGCGCCAACGCCCGGCTCGATTGTCACGGTTGTGCCGACAAAAAATACATCGTAGTCCGGCTCGTAAATCGTGTTACCAGCGCCATCGACAGCACTGATAATAAAGGCTTCGCTCTGCGTCCCGGTGTTGTCCCGGTTGAGCACCAGTGTGCCGCCCGTACTGCTGAAGCCTCGACAGGTCAAAACAAAATTGGGGTTGCCCCCGGCGGCGTTGACACCGGCTGCCCCCACAACCAGCAGCACAACGCACAGGGACACAATCATCAGGCGTCGGTTGAACATAACCTTCTCTCCTTCGGTGGGTCGATCTTCTCTAATATTGGAACACTTTCTAAAATTTGACAATTAGCTGTGCGTTGAGCAGCCGTCAGGTGTCCGTAGGTCAGGCGTCATTTGCTTCTCATTTCGCTGTGCTATCCTTCCGGGCATCTGATGAACTGGATGCCCCCCACCTTTCATCAGAACAACAACGAGTTTCCCCGAATGTCAGACACCTCCGCCCTCCGGAGGTGTCTGGCATGTGGATGCAACAAAATCTCCCCGGAGCACGTATTAAATACTGTCCAAAGAGGGCATTCACCAGCTAGAGTAATTTCTGGGGTGGTCCTTAAGTTTTCGGGAGGCCATTTAATGGCGACAGCAGAGACGCAACAGCACTCAGCAGCGATTTTACCGGGCCGAAGGCAGGATTGGCCGCTGGCCGGGCGGGGTTTCGACCTGCTGGCGACAGCCCTGGCCACCTGGGTGATAATCGGGGTCTTCGTCGATGTCAACGCCCATAATCATGGTCAGGTGGACGATACATTTTTTACGCCCTGGCATTTTCTTCTGTATTCGGGCGTACTGGCGAATGGCGTCACGTTCGGCATCGCGCAGTATCGCTATGTCCGGCAGGGTTATCAATGGTCACGCGCACTGCCAAAAGGCTATCTGCTGTCCTTCGTCGGCGCGCTGCTGTTCGCGCTTGGCGGCGCGTTCGATTTTGTCTGGCATGAGATATTCGGTTTTGAGGTTAATATGGAAGCCCTGCTCAGCCCGGCGCACCTGTTTCTGGCGACGGGCGCGACTCTATTTCTGGCCGGCCCGCTGCGCGCGATCTGGGGTCGTCAGAATACCAGCGGGTGGGGCGATCTGTTTCCGGCGCTGGCCTCTGCTGCCATCACCCTGTCGCTGCTGACGATGTTCACCCAGTTCGCCAACATCATGGCGCAGCCCGATGTCTTTACGGCGCCGCGTCCCCCGAACAACCGCTATTTCTGGGATGTAACCCTGACGGTTTCGGTGCTGATCCCGGCAGTGTTGCTGAGCGGCACACTGCTTCTGCTCCTGCGGCGCTGGCGGCTGCCGCCCGGCGCGGTAACGTTCGTGCTGATGGTCAATGCGCTGCTCATGTTCTACCTGCGCATCGGCTCTACCGTCGAACACTGGCCTGTGCTGCTGGCGGCGCTGGCGGCGGGCATCCTGGGTGATGTGCTTCAGGTCTGGCTGAAGCCGTCGCTGCATCAGGTTGGCGCACTGCGGCTGTTCGCCTTTGTCGTGCCGTTTACCTATTTTCTGGCTTACTTCACCATTCTGCTGCTGACCAGTGGCATCTGGTGGACGGTTCACCTGTGGCTTGGCGTCACCTTTATGGGAGGCGTTGTGGGGCTGGGCCTCAGTTATCTTGTTGCGCCCCCGGCTGTGCCCGACAATGCCTGAGCGAATCGAACGGATGCGCTAATCCTGACATATGTTGTCAGGGTTTATGGTGTAGGATAAAACTGGCCGACAGAGCGACGACTATTTAAGGTTCATTAGGGTTGACAAAGGTTCAAACTCGCTGTACAAATTGACAGGTTGCGTTCGCCACGAGTGTGCTATAATGAGCGATCCGGCGAACATTCTTTCTATCGCACCCCCTGCTCGATGAACATGGAGGAAAGCGTGACCCCATCAAAAGGTGAATTCACAGTTATCGATGCGTATCGCTACAACCGGTCTGGCACGCTACGCTGGATTCTTTCGCATGTGCTGCGGTACAAGCTGCTGTTCTTTGGGGCTATCGTGCTGTATCTGGTAGGATGGACCTCGTTTTCCTACGCGCGTATCCTGATCGGCAATGCTGCCGAGGAAATCGTTAACCCCACTGGCCCGGATGCGATTATTCTCATTTCGCTGAGCATTCTGTTCGTGCTGGTGGTCGATAGCATGTGCTTTCTGATTGGCAGTCTGTCAATTGAGACGATTGCGCAGCGGCTGTCCCGCGATTCGCGTGAAGAACTGTACGTTAGCCTGCTGGGTAAAAGCCAGACATTCCACGACCGGCAGCGGGTGGGCGACATCATGGCCCGCGCGACAGATGACGTTCAGCAGCTCAACGTGATGGTGAACCCCGGCATCCTGTTCATCTCCGAGATCATGCTGGGTCTGTCGGTGCCGATCATCACCATTGCGCTCATCAACTGGCAGCTTCTCATTGTGCCGGTGGTGTTCGTGGCGCTTTATATCATTACAGTGCGCATCTACTTTCGGCGGCTCAGTCCGGTCATCTACAACCAGCGGATGCACTACGGCATCATGAACGCCGGGCTAGAGGAAACGATTTCGGGTATCGAGATCGTCAAGGCCAGCGCACAGGAGGACTTCGAGCGCAAGAAGTTTTACGAGAACGCCCGCCGCGTGCGCGACTATCTGGTGCAGCAGGGACGTATCGAGGCGCGCTATATCCCCTTCCTGATTTACGGTTTCGCTGTCGGCTTCACTTTCCTGCACACGATGCTGCTCTACACGCAGGGGACGCTCGAACTCGGTCAGGTGATCGCCGTGACCGGGCTGGTAGCGGCCATGCGCTTCCCGGTGTTCGTCTCCATCTTTGCCTTCACGCTGGTGCAGCTTGGCCTGGCGAGCGGGACGCGCATCCTCGAACTGATTAACGCGAAGGCCGATATGGATGAAAACAGCGGCGGCTACAGCGCGCGCATACGCGGCGACATCAAATTCGAGAATGTCAGCTTCGGTTACGAAGACGGCATGGTGCTGGAAAACATCAGTTTCCATGTAAAGCCGGGCGAGACAGTCGCCATTGTCGGGCAGACCGGCAGCGGCAAGAGCACCCTGACCGACCTCATTAATCGCACTTACGATGTAACCGAAGGGCGTATCCTGATCGACGATGTGGACATTCGCGACTGGAAGCTGGATTCGGCCCGTTCGCAGATTTCGCGTATCGAACAGGACGTGTTCCTGTTCTCCCGCAGCATCGCGGAAAATATCGCGTTCGGAGCGCCGAATGCCACGCAGGAAGAAATCGAACAGGCGGCGAAAGAGGCGCAGGCACATGATTTCATCATGTCGTTTAGCGAAGGTTACGAAACGAAGGTCGGCGAACGCGGTGTGATGCTTTCCGGTGGGCAGCGGCAGCGCATTGCTCTGGCGCGCGCCTTCCTCAGTGACCCGCGCATCCTGATTCTGGACGACTCGACCAGCGCCATCGACAGCGCCACTGAGGACGAGATTCAAAAGGCAATTCGCCGGGCGCAGCAGGGACGGACGACGCTGCTCATCACGCACCGCCTGTCACAGATCCGCTGGGCCGATCATATTCTGGTGCTGGATGGCGGCAGAATTATCGCCAGCGGCACCCACGAGGACCTGCTGCGGACATCGCCGCTGTACCGGCGCATCTTCTCGCGCTATGACACCGCGCTGCCGCCGCTGGAGTCCGAACAGCCGGAAGTCGAAACTGAGACCGCCTGATTCATCTGACACCCGAACACAAGGAGATGTTCCCCTATGGGCTTCATTATGGACGGCCTCGATGCCGAAGAATATGATCGCCAGTACAAGGACAGTGAACTGGTCAGGCGCATTCTGGGCTACTTCCGACCGCAACTGCCTCGCATGATCGCGGTCTCAATTGCCATCTTTCTGACCTCGCTGATCAACACCGGCCTGCCGATCTTTATTTCAGATTCGATTGACCGCATTGCCGCCAACCCACTGCCGGAGAATCTGGCGCTGGCGCTGGTCGGGGTGATCGGTATCAACACGCTGGGCTGGCTGTTCAATGCGGTGCGACAGTGGCAGTCGGCGGCGGCGGTGGGCAATGTCACGCTCAAGCTGCGGCAGGACGCAGTGGACGCAGTGCTGCGGCGCGATCTATCATTTTATGATACTTTCCCGTCGGGCAAGATCGTCAGCCGAGTCACTTCCGATACCCAGGCATTCTCGTCGGTTGTGCAGCTCGCCACCGATCTGATGAGCCAGGTTCTGCTGGTTTTTCTGCTGCTCGGCTATCTGTTCACCGTCAGTGTGCAGTTGACCACCATCCTGCTGATCCTCGCGCCGTTTATCATTGTAACGGCGCTGGCCTTCCGGCACATCGCCCGTAATACCGTCACGCAGTCGCGCCGGGTCAACGCGGTGGTCAGTTCGCACATTCAGGAAACGATCAGCGGCATCCACATCGCCAAGACCTTCCGTCAGGAACAGGCGGTTTATGAGGAGTTCCTTGATGTCAATGCGCAGTCGTACCACATCAACCTGCGCACGGGCTACACCTTCAGCAGCATCTTTCCGATTCTGAACCTGCTGGCCGGGTTCGGGACCGCGGCGCTGGTGTATTTCGGCGTGATCGATGCGCAGGCGGGCGGCCTGACGGCGGGACAGTGGTTCCTGTTCATTCAGGGTTTGCAGTTGTTCTGGTTCCCGCTGACGAGCATTGCCTCGTTCTGGAGCCAGTTCCAGCTTGGGCTGGCGGCGGGGGAGCGCGTCTTCGCTCTGATCGATAATGATCCGAAGGTGATCCAGACGGACAGCGTGGTGCTGCCGGAGATCAAGGGCGAGATTCGTTTCGAGAATGTCGACTTCCGCTATACCGACAAAGAGCAGGTACTCGAAAACTTCTCGCTAACCATACACCCCGGCGAGACGCTGGCGCTGGTCGGTCACACGGGATCGGGCAAATCGAGCATCGGCAAGCTGATTGCGCGCTTCTACGAGTTTCAGGGTGGTCGCATCCTGATCGACGGGGTGGACATCCGCACGCTCGACCTGCACGCCTATCATGGCAAGCTGGGCATTGTGACACAAACGCCCTTCCTGTTCGACGGCACAATTGCGGACAACATCCGTTATGGCCGGACGGATGCCAGCGATGAAGAGGTCCGTCGGGCTGCCCAGATGGTCGGCAATGGCGACTGGCTGGTCGCCCTGCCCGATGGGCTGAACACCCACGTCGGCGAGCGGGGCAGCAACCTGTCGATGGGACAGCGGCAGCTTGTGGCCCTGGCACGGGTGCTGCTGCAGGACCCGTCGATCTTCATCCTCGACGAAGCCACCGCCAGCGTGGACCCGCTGACCGAAACGCTTATTCAGGAAGGGCTGGACGTGGTGCTGGCTAATCGTACCAGTGTCGTGATTGCTCACCGGCTCTCGACTGTCAAGAACGCAGATCGTATCATCGTGCTGCGCGAGGGCAAAATTATCGAGGAAGGCAACCACGAATCGCTGCTGCGGCAGGGCGGCCACTACGCCGAACTGTATAACACCTACTTCCGCCATCAATCGTTGGAGTACATCGAGCAGGTTGGGCAGCTAACGGCTTAAGTCAGTAATCTGGTGGGAAGCGTCAATCGTTTCCCACCATCCTCTATTACACTGTACTGCCTCTCTAACCCCGAACTGTACGAAAGTCCAGTCTTTGCAACAGGTGCGCTGCCTGCTACGTACTGCCTGTTGTGGAAGAAAGGATGTGTCCATGAGTCGACACCTATC
>Ga0079224_100001909_pt1 | contig 24684 bp, 16 predicted proteins | sample Stecom2015_FD_80414 | JGI IMG/M metagenome (GOLD analysis project Ga0079224, IMG submission 80414) | Agricultural soil microbial communities from Utah to study Nitrogen management - Steer compost 2015 | ecosystem: Environmental > Terrestrial > Soil > Agricultural land | place: USA: Utah... | reverse complement strand
TCGCCGACGGTGGCGAGGATGTCCTCGATGATTTGTTTGACCTCGGCGTCGTCGCCGGCGGTGGCGGGGGTGACGATGCCGTCGCCGTTGAGGGTGGTGGCGGCGAAGAGGTTCACCGTGTCGGCGGCTTCGGCGAGGGTGACGGCGGTGGCGTCGGGTTTGCCGAGGCCGGCGAGGATGGTCTTGGCGGAGGCGAGGGTGCCGCGGCCGTCGGGGGTGTCGGTGTTGATGGCGGCGAGCGGGAGGGTGTCGGAGGCCTTGAGCAGTTGGCCGACGTCCTTGAGGTGGAGGGCGGACCATTTGATGGCTTCGAGCAGCTCGGGCACGCGGATGCGTCCGTCGTTGTCGCGGTCGATGAGCGCGAGGGTTTTTTCGTCGAGTTCGAGGCCCTTGATGGGGCAGGCGAGGGCCACCCAGAGCTTTTGGTCGAGGTCCTTGAGGTGAAGCAGGTCATCGGCGGTGCTGATGATGGCTTGGTCGAGGCCGCCGAGGCGGACGAAGTTCCAGACGTGGGGGGTGCTCATGGTGTATGGGTGGTGTGAATACCGGCGGGCGGGGGCGGGGGAAAGCGGGAAAGGGATCGGGCGGGAAATTCTTGGTTTTGGGGCATGAAGAACGCCGGCCCTGGTGGGGGCCGGCGGCGTTGGAGAGGAGAGGCTCTCTTGGATCAGCCTTCGGAGCGGATGCCGAGGGCTTCGAGGGTCTCGTAGCTGAGACCGGCCTGGGGCATGCCTTTGGAGGCCTGGAAGGCGGCGAGGGCCTTCTGGGTCTGTTGATTGAAGGTGCCGTTGATCTCGCCGGGGTTGAAGTTGCCGGCTTTGAGCTTGGTCTGGACTTCGGAGATCAGCTCGGGGGTGACGTTGGTTTCGCAGAGCACGCGGCGCCATTCCATGCGGTTTTCGCCCTGGCTGACTTGCTTGGAGACGGTGCCGTATTCGGCGGCGATGACGCGTTTCTGGGTGGTGGCGGGGGTCTTCACCTTTTGGATTTTGACGGTCTTGTATTCGGCCGCGACGGGGATCTTCTTCACCTGTTCGGGCTGATCGACGACGGTCTTGGTGACGGTGCTGTAAACGGCGGGAACGGTTTCCTCGCGCACGGTGGCGGCGGTTTTGAGGACCTTGCGGGTGCGGGTCTCATAAACGGCCGGGTCGGTGACGTAGCACATGATCTCGCCGGTGGCACCGTCGATGCGCTGGAGCGGGCCGGTGCCCTTGGTCCAGTAGCTGCGCTCGGGCTTCACGAGGATCTTCTCGGTGACGGTGTCGTAAACGGCGGGGACGGGGATCTGGCGGGTGTAGGCGGGGGCGATCATGACGCGTTCCTCGACCTGCTTGTAGGTGGCGGGGATGATCTCCACGCGCTCGGAGGCGGGCTTGATCATGACGCGTTCCTCGACGGCTTCGAGGACGGCGGGCACCTCGACGAGCTCATAGCTTTCGGGGCGGACGACCACGCGTTCGGTGACGGTCTCGACCTTGGGGGCGACGAGCACGCGGCTCCAGCATTCGCCGGGGTTGGCGGAGGGCGGGAAGAGGTCGCCGTTGTTGTAGCTGGTGGCGGCCTTTTTGGCGGGCGCGGCCGGTTGCTGCTGGGCCTGTTGCTCGGGCTGCGCGGCGGCCACGGGCTGGTATTGGCGGAGCGAGCGGTGGTGGCGGAGGGTGGCCTGGTTGTGCTGGGCGGTCTGCGCGCCCAGACTGACGGTCAACGCGGAGGTCGCCGCGAGTGTTAGGAGAAAGCTACGGGTATTCATGATGGTTGGTTGTTGGGTTTTATTTATACATGGGTCCGATCACAGCGGTGCGTCGGACGACATTTGAGATCATGTCTTTTTTACCGAAGAGAAGCAAGGTGCGCGGTGAATGATTTCCGTTTTTTTTACACCTAAAAAGGACCGTAAATTGCTCATTTCTATAAGCCGGCGTGATTGGGCCGGTCGGAAATGGGGTGAAGAACCCATACGCGGAATTCGTTCGTAACGATTATTTCACTACGACGCGGCGAAGGGAGTGCCCGTGCCGGTTTTCGCCGGCGCGTCGCCGAATTTCGTAGTGGATATTCTGATACAGTCCCTGCCGGGTCAGCGCTTGACGCGCACGTAGGCGGTGTCGGTGTGCTCGGCTCCGGACTTGCCGCGGCTGCGGATGCGCACGGTGTAGCGCGGCTGCGGATCTTCGTCGGGCGGGCGCACGGTCAGGGTGTAGGCCTCGCCGGGTTTGGTGGCATCGTGGGAAAGAATGAGTCCGGGCGGGGAGGAGGAGACTTCGAGCAGGGTGACGGGCGAGTCTTCCAGGTAGTCGATCTTGATTTGCTGCGGCTCGGTGGTTTGGGCGGTGAAGACGAGCAGGCGCGGGGCGATGTTGATGCGGGGCGGGATGTCGATTTCGAGGGTCAGCAGGTGGGGGCCGGCGTCGGTTTTGACGGTGATGTGGCTGGTTTGTTTGCCGGTGCGGTTGCCGATGGTGAAGCGCGTGGTGATCTCGCCGGACTCGCCGGGGGCGTAGCGGCGGGTCTTGAGTTCGGGGACGGTGCAGCCGCAGGTGGAGCCGAGTTCGGTGATGTTCACGACGTCCTGCCCCCGGTTGGTGAAGGGGAAGCGTGTCTCCACGGTGGCGTCGCCGGCCTTGGCGGTGGTTTTGACGGTGTCCGTTTTGAAGACCAGCTGGGCGGTGGCGGTGGCGGCGAACGCGGCGAACAGCGCGGTCAGGCGAAGCGCGAGGGAGAGGAGACGCATGGCGATGAGCGTAGGCGGTCGGCGGTGCGGCCGCAAGCGTCCGGCTTGGCGACACGGCTTGGCGCGGGTCAGTTGCGGTTCCAGATGGAGAGGTTGAGCGCGGTGGCGAAGGCGACCCAGAGCACGTAGGGTGTCCAGAGGAGGGCGGCGGGGCGGTCGAGTTTGGCCAGGCGGGGCTGCATGACGCCGATGACGAGCAGGAGCGCGCCGATCACCAGCAGGCCGGCGGCGGGGTTGCGGAAGTGGAAGAAGGCCCAGGACCAGGCGGCGTTGATCGCCAGCTGCACCCACCAGAGGCGGAGCAGGAGGGCGCGTTGGCGCTCGTCGGCGCGGGTGGTCTCGGGTCGCCGCCAGACGCGCCAGGCGGCGACGGCCATGGCGGTGTAGAGAACCGTCCACGCGGGGCCGAAGAGCCAGGCGGGCGGAGTCCAGGCGGGTTTATCGAGGGTCGGATACCAGTCGCGCACGCCGCCGGCGGTGGCGATGCCGCCGAGCGCGGCCGCCGTGAAGGCGGCGGCGAGCAGGCCGACAAGGACGAGGGTGGAGCGGGCGGCGGTTGCGCGGGAGGGCATCAGGCCTTGGCGAGGGCTTGCTCGAGATCGGCCTGAAGATCGGCGAAGTCCTCGATGCCGAGGGAGAGGCGGATGAAGTCCGGGGTGACGCCGCCGGTCTGCTGCTCGTCGGGGGTGAGCTGGCTGTGGGTGGTGCTGGCCGGGTGGATGGCGAGGGACTTGGCGTCGCCGATGTTGGCGAGGTGCGAGAAGAGTCCGAGGCCCTCGATGAAGCGGCGTCCGCCCTCGAAGCCGCCCTTGACGCCGAAGCCGAGCAGGCCGCCGTATCCGCCGGACAGATACTTGTTGGCGACGGCGTGGTTGGGGCTGGACTTGAGGCCGGGGTAGTTGACCCACGAGACCTTGTCGTGCGCGGCGAGGAACTCGGCGGTCTTGAGCGCGTTGGCGCAGATGCGTTCGAGGCGCAGGTGCAGGGTCTCGACGCCCTGGAGCATCATCCAGGAATTGAAGGGCGAGATGCACGCGCCGACGTCGCGGAGGAGCTGCAGGCGGAGCTTGAGGGCGTAGGCGACGTTGGCTCCGCCGGCGGGCGGGAAGGCCTTGAAGGCGTCCCAGTGAACGAGGCCGTGGTAGCTGGGGTCGGGGGTGGTGAAGCCGGGGAAGCGGCCGGAGCCCCAGTCGAAGTTGCCGCCGTCCACCACGATGCCGCCGATGGAGGTGCCGTGGCCGCCGATGTATTTGGTGGTGGAGTGGACGACGACGTTGGCGCCCCACTCGATGGGGCGGTTGAGGATCGGGGAGAGGGAGGTGTTGTCGATGATGAGGGGCACCTGCGCCTCGCGGGCGATGGCGGCGACTTCCTCGAAGGGGAAGATATTGAGGGCGGGGTTGCCGATGCCTTCGCCGAAGAAGGCCTTGGTGTTGGGCTTGAGCGCGCGGCGAAAGGCGTCGGGGTCGCCGGCGTCCACGAAGGAGACCTCGATGCCGAGCTTGGGCAGGGTGTAGTGAAAAAGATTATACGTGCCGCCGTAGAGCTGAGCGACGGAGACGATATGGTCGCCGGAGCCGGCGATGTTGAGGATGGCGTCGGTGATGGCGGACTGGCCGGAGCTGTGGGCGATGGCGGCGGTGCCGCCTTCGAGCGCGGCGATGCGTTGCTCGAAGACGTCGGTGGTGGGGTTGCCGATGCGCGTGTAGATGTTGCCCAGTTCCTTGAGGGCAAAAAGGTTCGCGGCGTGCTCGGTGTCGCGGAAGACGTAGCTGGTCGTCTGGTAGAGCGGGACGGCGCGCGAGCCGGTGGTGGGGTCCGGCGTCTGGCCGGCGTGGATGGCTTTGGTTCCGAGGCCTTGATAACTCATGAGGCGGTCACTCATACCCGGTCGCGGGGGCCGTCGGCAAGCCGATGGTGGCGCAAAACGCGGATTGGGCTTAGGGTGCGCACCGATGAGAACCGAACGTGATTCCATGGGTGAAATGCAGGTGCCGGACGACGCCCTTTACGGGGCGTCCACGCAACGGGCCGTGCTCAACTTTCCAATCAGCGGCCACCGGTTGCCGCCGGCGTTCATCCGCGGGTTGGGTCTGGTCAAGGCCGTCGCCGCGCGGGTCAACGGCGAGCTCGGCCGGTTGACGCCGGAGCAGGCCGCGCTGATCGAACGCGCCGCGCGCGAGGTCGCCGACGGGCAATGGGACGACCAGTTCCCGGTGGATGTTTTTCAGACCGGCTCGGGCACCTCGACCAATACCAACGCCAACGAGGTCATCGCCCGCCGCGCCGCGCAGCTCGGCGGCGACGCGGCCGGTGCGATCCATCCCAACGACCACGTCAATCTCGGCCAATCGTCCAACGACATCATCCCGACCGCGCTGCACGTGAGCGTGGCCGTGGCGTTGCAACGCGATCTCGCGCCGGCGTTGGCCGTGTTGCACGCCGCGCTGGCGGAGCGCGCGCTGGCCTTTGCGTCGGTCATCAAGGCCGGCCGCACGCACCTGATGGACGCGGTGCCGGTGACGCTCGGGCAGGTGTTTTCCGGCTACACGGCGCAGCTGGCCAAGGCGATCGAGCGCAACGACCGCGCGGTGGCCGCGCTGCGCGAGCTCACGGTCGGCGGCACGGCCGTGGGCACGGGGCTCAACACGCACCCGGAGTTCGGCGGGCGGGTCTGCCTGCGGCTCTCGGCCGAGAGCGGGCTGACGTTTCACGAGGCGCCCAACCACTTCGAGGCGCAGGGCGGACGCGACGGCTGCGCGGAGGCCGCCGGGCTGCTGGCGACGACCGCGGGCGCGCTGGCGAAGATCGCCGGCGACATCCGCCTGCTCGGCTCGGGTCCGCGCAACGGGCTCGGCGAACTGCGTCTGCCGGCGATCCAACCCGGCTCGTCGATCATGCCGGGCAAGGTCAACCCGGTGCTGTGCGAGGCGCTCATTCAGGTCGGCCACTACGTGCAGGGCCTGGCGGTCACGGTGCAGTCGGCCGCGCGCGACGGGCAACTGGAGCTCAACGTCACGCTGCCGTTGCAAGCCCACGCGCTGCACGAGATGACGCGCTGCCTGGCCGGCGCGGCGCGCCAATTCGCCGTCGCCTGCGTGGCCGGCATCGAGGCCGACGAGGCGGTGTGCCGGGCGTCGGTCGAGCGTTCGTTGATGCTGGTGACGGCGCTCACGCCGGCCATCGGCTACGACGCGGCGGCGGCCGTGGCCAAGGAGGCGCACGCCTCCGGCCGCACGCTGCGCGAGGTGGTGCTGGAACGCGGCCTGATGGACGCGACCGCGCTCGACCGCGCGCTCGATCCGCGGCACATGTTGCAGCCATGAGCTTTCAAGGCTGGCTGTTGGCAAAAGACGCGCGCGACGCGGCGGGCGCGGGCAAATTTTCCGCGCGGCTGGCGGCGCTGGACGAGGCGTCGCTCCCGGTCGGCGCGACGCGGCTGCGGGTGTTGTATTCAAGTTTAAACTACAAGGACGCCCTCGCGCTGACCGACCGCGGGCCGGTGGTGCGCGCCTGGCCGATGGTGCCGGGCATCGACCTGGCGGGCGAGGTGGAGTCGTCCGACGACCCGGCGTGGCGCGTCGGCGACCGGGTGATCGTCACGGGGCGCGGCTTGGGCGAGACGCGTTGGGGCGGACTGGCGGAGCGGGCGGCGGTGCCGGCGGACTTCCCGGTGCGGTTGCCCGACGGGATGACGCCCGCGGCGGCGATGGGTGCGGGCACGGCGGGGTTGACTGCGATGTTGTGCCTGCTGGCGCTGGAGCGTGCGGGGCTGCGACCCGGGGCGGGCGAAGTGCTGGTGACCGGGGCGAGCGGCGGGGTGGGCGGCTGGGCGGTGCGGGCGCTGGCGGCCGCCGGACATCGCGTGGTCGCCTCGACCGGTCGTCCGGAGGAGAGCGGGGATTATCTGCGCGCGCTGGGCGCGGCCGAGGTGATCGATCGCCGGCAGTTATCCGAACCGGGCAAGCCGTTGCAAAAGGAGCGCTGGGCGGCGGCCGTCGATTGCGCGGGCGGCTGGACACTGGCCAACGTGTGCGCCGCGACGCGCCGCGGCGGCCAGGTGGCGGCGTGCGGGTTGGCGCAGGCGCTGGAGCTGCCGGCGACGGTGGCACCGTTCATTTTGCGCGGGGTGAGTTTGCTGGGCATCGACAGCGTGGAGGCCCCGGCCGAGGCGCGGACGCGCGCGTGGGCGCGGCTGGCGAAGCTGGCCGACGAGGCGACGCTGGCGGCGATGGTCCGTGAGATCCCGCTGACGGACGCGGCGGATGCGGCGGCGGAGTTGCTGGCGGGTCGGGTGCGCGGACGGCTGGTGGTGCGGGTGACGGGGAACTGAGCGGGAGCGTGGGCGGCGTGAGGAGCGTGGGCATGGCGGACTGTCGGCCTGCGGCCTCGAGACCTGCCCACGCGGTTTGGTGTGATGACGCGGTGAGGGTCGGCGTTGGGTTTGGCGTGGTCTTGCGTCGCTCTCGTGGGCAGGAATGCCCACGAGCCTTGCCGACCGGGGAGGATTTTACTTGGCGGGGCGGGGGCTTTGGCGCACGGCATGGCGGGACCATGGCACGAAGCGTTGTTCTCAAAGGCACGATCCGCTGCGCGGGCTGCCAGCTGGCGCCGCGCTGGTGTATTTGCGAGGCCATGACACCGGTGGACGTGCCGGTGGGCGTGGAGGTGCTGATGCATTTCAAGGAAGCCTACCGGCCGAGCAGCACGGGGCACCTGATCGGCCGGCTGGTGCGCGGGGCGGTGGTGAACGAATATCGTCCGGATTTGCCGCCGCCCGCGATCACGGGCGACGGGCCGGTGTGGGTGCTGCATCCGTCGGGCGACGTGCCGCCGGCCGGGCCTCCGCCGGCGGGATTGCGGGTGGTTTTGATCGACGGCAGCTGGCAGCAGGCGGCGGGCATGTTGCGGACGGCGGCGTCGCGGGGCAGGTGTATCCGCTTGCCCATGACGGGAGAGAGCCGCTACCGGCTGCGCTCGCAGCAGGAAGGCGGGCGGTTTTCCACGATCGAGGCGCTGATGTTTTTGTGCGCGGCGCTGGGTGCGGAGGACGCGGAGCGGGCGTTGCGGCTGCGCTTCGAGTTGCACGTGTATGCCGGGCTGTTGTCGCGCGGCCGGGTGGCGGAGGCGGCGGAGTATCTGCGGACCTCGCCGGCGGCGGCGGAGTGGCCGGAGCTGGTGCGCCGGTTGCGGCCGCGGGAGCGCTGAGGAGGGGCGGCTCCCGGGCGGGTGATCTATTGCAGGGAGAGGGTGAGCCGGAGGAAGCGGCTGGCGGGCGGGGCCATGCCGACGCCGTCCACCACGGTGACGGTGCGGGGGCTGGCTCCGGTTTCGCTGACGGAGAGGGCGCCGCCGAGGTTGACGGTGGCCGAGCCGCCGGTGCTGCGGGCGATGGGGGTCCAGGTGGTGAGATTGCCGGAGGCCTCGACGGTGTAGATGAGGTCGGTCGCGGCGGGGTTGCGCAGGAAGGTGATTTTCAGGTTTCCGCTCGCGGTGTCGATGTCGAGGGCGGGTGCGACGCCGGCGGCGTCGGGGAGGGCGGGGTCGCGTTGGTAGGCGTATTCGGAGAGGTTGCCGAGGCCGTCGGCGTCGGGGTCGGCGTCGGGGGCGATGACGTGCGGGGAGTTGAGCTGGGCGAGGGTGAAGTTGAGGGCCTGGAAGGTGGCGAAGCCGGGCGGGATGGCGTGTCCGGGGGGGATGAGTTCGGGGTTGCGGGGGAACTTCACGTAGGGGAGGCGTGCGCCGAGATAGACAAAGTGGTCGGCGCGCATGTCCGCGGCGGGTTGAAAACCGAGGGTGCCGGCGGCGGCGACGAGGTCGTCTTGGTCGATGCCGTCGCCGGAGACGCCGATGGCGCCGACGAGCACGTTGTCGCGATAGAGGGGGACGCCGCCGGGGAAGATGGTGATGCCGTTGGGGAGGTTGGGGTTGGCACCGGCGGTGCCGGCGAGGAGGGGGGCGGCGAAGCGTTCCTGCAGACCGTTGAAGGGGCCGGGGTTGGTGCCGTCGATGCCGGGCGGATACATGCTTTGCGCGAGGAAGCCGACGCTGCGGGTGGAGTAGGCGCGGGTGTGGCTGGAGAAGAAGACGGCGGTGCGGGCCTTTTGCACGGAGACGTCCCAGGAGAAAATCGTGGCGTCGGGGGTGCGGAAGGTGCCGAGCACGGTGGGGGGCACGCCGTCGGCGGCGGGGTTGTTGACGACGGTGATGAAGACGGCGGCGGGTTGGCCCGGGGGGAGGCGGATGCCGGCGCGGGTTTGCAGGGTGCGGGCGGCGGCGTTGGTCAGGATGGCGCGGACTTCGGCGGCGGTGAGGCGGGGCTGGCCGTTGATGGGGTCGGGGAGTGGGTCGGCGATGATCGGGGCGCGCAGTTCGCCGCGCACGCCGCCGATCACGTCGATGGTCCAGGTTTTGGGCGCGGGCGGAGCGGGTGGCACCGGGCTGAGCGTGGCGGTGGAGGTGGCGGCGGCCTTGATGGGGGTGTTGATGTAGGGCAGGCTGATGCCGTCGATGAAGACGTTGTCGCCGTGGACGGAGGGGACGGGGGCGTAGCCGATTTGGCCGGCAAGGGCGATGGCTTCGTCGTGGTCGGCTCCGGTGATGGTGGAGTCTTCCGTCTCGGTGCCGTCGCCGGTGACGCCGATGCCGGCGACGAGCACGCCGTTTTTGTAGAGGGGGACGCCGCCGGGCGAGGCGTAGAGGCGGGTGCCGGGGATGCGGGCGCCGTCGAGTTCCGAGAAGTGGTTGATGTCGGAGAAGGCGAGGTTGGAGAAGCCGACGCCGACGAGGGGGCCGGGGGGGCGGTTGAGCACGCGGGGCGGGAAGTTTTGCTGGATGATGAAGCCGGCGGTGCGGGAGCTGAAGGCGTGCTGGTTGCTGCTGAGGTAAACGGCGGTGCCGGCTTTGGCGGTGGCGATGGCTTTTTCGTCGGGGGTGGGCGGGGCACCGCCGTCGGCCCGGGAGACGAGCAGGAGGCGGCCGTCGCGATCCACGATGGCGATGACGGCCTGGGGGACGAGCTCGGCGGCGCGGTTGGCGGCCTGCAGGTAGATGATTTGCAGGTCGGCTTGGCCGAGGCGGTCGGTCTGCGCGCGGGAGGTGGCGGCCGTGGCGATCAGCAGGGCGGCAAGCCCGAAGAGGAGGCGGGCGGTGGTGCGGAGACGTGGGGGCATGACGCGTGGCGTGCGGGTGATGCGTTTCAGGGGAGCGTGCGGGCGAAGCGGTCGAGCTGGCGGGCGAAGGCGTCGGGGTTGAAGTCGGGTATGGACTGGGCGAGGCCGAAGAGGGCGTCGAGGGCGGCCTCGGCGGCGGGGTTTTGGCGGGCGGCGGGATCGGTGTGGATGAGGCGGTCGAGGGCGAGCACGAGGCGTTCGGCGCGGAGAGCGTGTTCGAGGGCGGTCACGCTGACGTCGGCAAAGTCGTTGTGGGTGGCGGCGAGTCGGGCGAGCAGTCCGGCGGCGCGGGTGGTGTCGAATCGGCGGGCGGTGTCGCGGGCGATTTGGTCGCTGATGATGACGGCGCTGGCGTAGGACGCGGCGTCGGGGTGCGCGGGGATGTCGGCGAAGCGGGGGGAGGCGTTGGTGGTGGCGTCGGTTTGGCGCAGGAGCCAGTGGAGGGCGGACCAGCGGGGGGCGTCGGCGGAGGGGTCGGCGTTGCCGGTGCGGAGGGCGTGGCTGATTTCGCGGAGGGCGACGGCCTGGCCGACGAGCCAGGCTTGGGCGGGGGTGTTGTCGGGAGACTCGGTCCAGTGGCGGGGTTGGGCGGCCGTTTGCCCGTCGAGTTCGAAGATGAGCCGGGGGTGGCGTCCGACGGAGATGAGCTCCGGGGCGATGTTTTGATGGCAGGCGACGCAGGCGTTGGCGCGGGCGTGGAGGTCGTGAAGGTCGCGGAGTCCGCCGGCGACTTTTTGGGCGTGGGTCATGTCGGCGCGGGTGTGGCCGCGCAGCCATTCGCCGGAAGGGCCGTGGCAACTGACGCAGGAAACGCCTTCGGCGGCGCGGGCGTCGGGGCCGAGGAGGGCGGGCTGCACGGAGGCCGCGGCCTGGGTGGGTGCGTGGCAGGTGGTGCAGCTGGTGTCGGTGGCGGGGTTGGCTATGCCAAGGGCTTCGGCCATGCGGGCCGAGCGGGCGGTGGTCAGGGTGGCGTAGGCGCGGGAGTGGGGGTCGCGCCGACTCCAGATGGCGTGTTGGTAATGTTGTTCGGCGGCCCCGCCGTGGCAGCCGCTTGAGGCGCAGGAGGTGGCTCCGTAGATCAGGCCGGCGTGGGGATCGAGCCCGGTTTCCGCAGGCGTGACCGGGGTGAGCGCCGGGGGGAGGGAGCCGTTGTCGGAGGCGTGGATCGGGGAGTCCGTCGCGGCGATCAACATGCCTGCAAGGAGAAGGTTGCAGCCGATGGGGACGGCCTTGTGGCCGCGGAGTCGCGAGTGAACTCTGGTAAAAATCATGAGAATTATCGTTTGCGCCTAATACTCTTGCTACTCTTATCTATAAGTAAATGAGACTGATGCGGTGATCGCCAACAAGGATAAATCATGTTCGGCAACTTATTAAATTTCATAACGGGTAATCCTTCGCAATTTGCCGGTTGGCTGATTGTTAGCGGGCTGGTTGTGCAGGCCGGCTTTTGGACGTTGTCGGGGATGAGGCGGTATTGGTTTGAGGGGCGTCGTCGTCGGGTGGAGCTGGCCCGGCTGGAGCTGGAGATCCGTGCGGCGCAGTTGAGAATTCAGACCGAGGAGCAATCCAAGGCGGCGTGGAATGGGGTGCGCAAATTCACGGTTGATAAAAAAGTCGAGGAGTGCGCCGACACGTTTTCCTTTTATTTGAAGCCGCATGACGGGAAGCCGTTGCCCGGTTTCAAGCCCGGGCAGTATCTCACGTTTCAGCTGGCGTTGCCCGGGCATTCCAAGCCGCTGATTCGTTGTTATTCGTTGTCGGACGCGGCGCGATCAACCCACTATCGCGTGACGATCAAGCGCTGTCCGCCGCCCGTCGGCAGTCCGCATCCGCCGGGTCTGTGTTCCTCGTATTTCTGCGATGCGATCAAGGAGGGCGACATCCTCGATGTGAAGGCGCCCAACGGCCATTTCTTCCTTGATATGAACAAGGAGCGTCCGGTGGTGCTGATCTCCGGCGGCGTGGGTGTCACGCCCATGGTCAGCATGGCCAACGCCCTGATCGAGGCCGGTTCCACGCGTGAAATCTGGTTTTTCTTCGGTGCGCGCAACGGCGTGGACCACATGTTCAAGGACTACATGGCCGAGATCGCCGGCAAGCACGGCAATGTGCGCATGCAGGTCTGCTACTCGCGGCCGCGGCCGGAGGATGTGAAGGGCGTCGATTATCAGCACGAGGGGCGCGTGAACGTGGAGTTGTTCAAGGAGCTGCTGCCGTCCAACAACTACGACTATTTCCTGTGCGGCCCTGGTCCGTTCATGCAGAGCATCACCGAGGATCTGCGGGCGTGGGGCGTGCCGGATTCGTGGGTGCACTTCGAGGCCTTCGGACCGGCATCGGTCAAAAAGGCGGCCTCTCCTGAAGCGAAAAAATCCTCTGGAGACGCCCCGCTTGCCGGCGTGGAGGTCGATTTCTCCAAGTCCGGGCTCAAGGCGACCTGGAGCTCCGACTACGATTCGCTGCTCGAGCTGGCCGAGGCCCAGGGCATCAAGATCGACGCCGGTTGCCGCGCGGGCAATTGCGGCTCCTGCCTGATCGCCATCAAGTCCGGCGACGTCGAGTATATCGGCGATCACGGCGCCGAGGCCGAGGCCGGCTCGTGTCTCGCCTGTATCTGCAAGCCCAAGGGTGCCCTCGTCCTCGACGCCTGATGAGCAACGTCGCCGCTTCCAGCCTCGATCGCCCGCGTCGTTGGGACGCACCCTTTTCGGAGGAGATGGACGACGCCGGCGTCGCTCGTCTGCTCGCCATCGCGCCCTTCAGCGCGATGAACCCCGAGACGTTTCCCCGTTCGGCGCCATTGCCCGACGTGCTCAAAAACGACGCGCGTCTGCACACCTTCCGGAAAGGGGAGATCATCGTGCGCGAAGGCGATTACGGCACCTCCGCGTTCCTCATCATCAAGGGCTCGGCCCGCGTGGTGCTTTCGCCCGACCTCTCACCCCAGCAACTCGGGCGTCGCGAGCCCGCGCGTCGCGGCCTGTTCCGCGCCATCGCCCAGCTCTGGAGCAACGCCGACGAGGACGAGGTCGCCCGCAAAAGGGAGCGCTCCCGCTTCCTCCGCCAAAGCGACTCGGCCACGCACGTCTTCCTGCAGGACGTGCCTCGCATCCTCGACAAACACCGCACCGCCGTCATCGGCGTCGGCGAGTTTTTCGGCGAAATCGCCGCGCTCTCGCGCATGCCGCGCACCGCCACGATCTTTGCGGACGAGGACGACACCGAGCTGCTCGAAATCCGCTGGCAGGGCCTGCGCGATCTCACCCGCAACGACCCCGCGCTGCGCGCCTACATCGACCGCATCTACCGCGAGCGCGCCCTCGCCTCGTTCCTCGGGGAAATCCCCTTCATGCGGCATCTCGACGAGGAGGGCAAAAAGCGCGTCATGGCCGCCACCCAGTTCGAGACCTACGGCGACTACGACTGGTCCGGCGACTACAAAAAGCTCGTGCAATCCGGTGCCTCCGCCGCCAAGGAGCAAACCATCGCCGGCGAGGGCGACTACCCCAACAGCGTCGTCATGATCCGCGCCGGCTTCGCCCGCCTCACCCAGCGCTACGGCCACGGCCATCGCACGCTCAACTACCTCGGCGCCGGCCGCATCTACGGCTTCGACGAAATCGCGCACAACTGGAGCAACCCCGAAAAGCCCGTCGCTCTGCAACACTCGCTGCGCGTCATCGGCTACACCCACGTCCTGGTGATCCCCGCGGCCGTCATCGAGCAGGTCGTGCTCCCCTCGCTCCCGCGCGACCAGTTCCCCGCCCCGGTCGAACCCTCCGACGATTCCCGTCTGGACTCGGCCACGCGCAGTCCCTTCGCCCACCTGCTTCAGCCCGCCGACGGGCCCGCGACCGGGCGCCCCTGTGAATCGACCTCGCCGGACGCCGCGGCCGCCCCGCAGGTGGATTCCGAGCTGATGGAGTTCCTCACCGAGAACCGCTTTTTCAACGGCACCGAGACCATGGTCATCGACATGGATCACTGCACGCGCTGCGACGATTGCGTGCGCGCCTGCGCCGCCACGCACGACAACAACCCCCGCTTCCTCCGCCATGGCCCCGTGCACGGCAACCTCATGGTCGCCCAGGCCTGCATGCACTGCGCCGACCCCGTTTGCATGATCGGCTGCCCCACCGGCGCCATTCACCGCGACTCCTTCGAGGGTCAGGTCGTGATCAATTCCACCACCTGCATCGGCTGCACCGCTTGCGCCAACAACTGCCCCTACGGCTCCATCCGCATGACCGAGCAGCGCGCCGAGGACGGCGCGCTGCTCGTCGCCGCCGACTCCCAGCCCATCATCAAGGCCACCAAGTGCGACCTCTGCATCGACCAATACGGAGGCCCCGCCTGCGAGCGCGCCTGCCCGCACGACGCCCTTAAACGCATCAATCTCAATACCCTCGACGACCTCGTCGCCTGGCTCCACCGATGACCCGTTTGCGCCGCCGATCGCCTTTCCGCCGAGCCCTCCTTCCGGCTCTCCTCCTCGCGGCCTCCGTCGCCGCCGTGTGGCTGCACGAGGCCGCGCGGCCCGTGTATCCGCATCTTATATACGTCACCGGCTGGACGCTCTTCGGGTTCATGCTGGTGCTGACCGCCTACAACGCCCGCAAGAAACTCTCCTTCCTGCCCCTGCTCAGTTCGCGCACCTGGTTTCAGATCCACGTTTACCTCGGACTCTTCACCGGCCTGGCCTTTCTCGCCCACATCGTCTGGCGCGTGCCCCGCGGCCCCTTTGAAGTCCTGCTCGCATTGCTCTTCGTCGGCGTGACGCTCAGCGGCGTTTTCGGCTGGTGGCTCTCCCGCAGCATCCCGCGCCGGCTCACCACCGCCGGCGGCGAAGTCCCCTACGAACGCATCCCCGTCGTGCGCCGCGATCTTCGGCTCCGCGCGGAAAAACTCGTGCTCACCGGCATCCCCGGTGCCAGGGCCACCACGCTGGCCGATTTCTACGCCGCCCGTCTCACCCTCTTTTTCGCCGGCCCCGCCAACCTCGCCGCGCACCTCGCCGGCTCGCGTCGCCCGCTGACCGACCTGCTTGAGGAACTCGCCGAAATCCAACGATTCCTCGGTCCCGACGAGAAAGTCGCCGCGGCCGAACTCGCCGACCTCATCCGCCGCAAGGACGCGCTCGACCTGCACCGCGCCGGCCAACTCCTGCTCAAGGGCTGGCTGTTCGTCCACATCCCCCTGACCTACGCCCTGCTCCTGTTCACCCTTGTGCACATCGTGCTCGTTTACGCCTTCTCGGGAGGTGTCCGATGAAAGACGGCCGCATCCCCCCCTCGCAGTTCGACCAGACCCGTTACGAGCGGCCCAACAAGGACTGGATCTGCGGCCATGCCTGCGACGGCTGCGCCTGCCGCATCGGCCCCGGCCCCTCAGGCGAATGTCGCGCCACCACCGAATGCACCCCGCGTCTCGTCACGCCCGCCGGCGAGACCAAGGGCACCTGGAAGTGCACCCGCCCCAAAGACTGGGGCGGTGCCTGCGAGAGCGGCCCGCTGCCCGACGGCACCTGCTGCAAGACGATCATCAAGTGCAACCCCGTGCGCAGCCTGCGCGCCCGCCGCGGACTGGTCACCCGCATCACCCTGGTCGCCGCCGCCGCCATGCTGCTGATCGCCTTTGGCGGCGGTCTCCGCGAAGCCTTCATCAACCCCGGTCCGCTCTCCGCGCATCACTCCGGCGGAGCCTTCGTGCGTGAGACCGCGCTCCTGCTCGACATGCCCGCCGGCGACGCCGGCCAGGGCTGCGTCGCCTGCCACCGCGAGGCCGCGGAGGACTTCGGCGGCCTGCTCGCCTCAGCCTCGGCCGCCCACCGCACCGGCCTTTCCCCGGCCCGTTTCATCGAGCCGCATCCGCGCGACTTCTCCCGCATCGACGCCACCTGCGCCTCCTGCCACCAGGCCCAGACCTTCCACCAGGCCAACATCGCCCGGGACACCTCCTGCTCCGTCTGCCATCTCGAACACCGCGGCGTCGGTTCCCTGTCCGGCGTCACCACCCAAAACTGCACCGATTGCCATGGAGATCCGGAGCAGATGCTCGCCGCCCGCGAGCTCGACTCCCGCCTGCCCGCCGCGCTCTTTGAAAAAGCCCTCGCCCCCGGGCTCGTCGTGCATCCTTCCGCGCGACCCGCCGGCGGCTTTACCCGGGTCATCACCGGCTTCGCCGAAGACCACCCCGAGTTTCAAGTGCACCGCGAAAACCACCGCGACGCCAACACCCTCAAGTTCAACCACCGCGTCCACCTCCAGGGCGAAGGCATCCCGTTCGTTGACGGCAAACCCCTCGATTGCCGTTCCTGCCACCAGCCCGACGCCTCCGGCGCGTTCATGCAGCGCGTCTCCTTCGAGCAACACTGCCGCTCCTGCCACGCGCTCAACTTCGACGAGACCGCCCCCGGCCTTCACCTCCCCCACGGCGACGCCGCCTTTACCCGCGCCTTCCTGCGCAGCCTCCCCACTCATTACGCCGACTTCGCCCGCCGCGTGCTCGGCATGACGACCGCCCGCGAGGTCGATGCCTACGTCGAACGCCAGATGCGCGGCCTGCGCGAGCGCAACGGCTCCGGCGAAGCCCTCGAACGCGCCGTCTTCCTCTCCGATGCCCAAACCGGCGAGGCCACCGTCATCGCCGGCCTCGACGGTGTGGCCCGCGCCCGTTTCGCCGGCTGCGCCTACTGCCACGAGGTCACCCCCCAGTCCGGCGGCGTCACCCCCATCGTCACCGCGCCCGCCACTCCGGACCGCTGGATGATCCACTCCGCATTCAACCACGCCAAGCACGCCGCCATGGCCTGCACCGACTGTCACGCCGCCGAGTCCAGCATCGCCACCGCCGACATCATCATGCCCACGCTTCAAAGCTGCGTCAGTTGCCACAGCCCCCAGGGCAACGTCTCCGACAGCTGCGTGACCTGTCACACCTATCACAACGCCAAGCCCGCCGGCCTGCCCGCCGCGCTTCAGTCCCTGATCCTCCGGCAGCCATGATCCCGCGGGCCACGAGTGACCACTCCTTGCCTGCGGGCCTTGCGGTGTCTTGGGCCCTCGGCCTTGCCGCCGCCGCCGTCGTCACCGGCCCGCAGCTCCGCGCCGCCGGACCCGATCACACCGTTCACCCGGTCGAAACCGTCGGCGACCGCGGCGTGCCCGCCGACAAACCCCGCCATCACCAGCGCGAGAGCGTCGCTCCGCCTCCCGCGGCTCCCGCCGACACCCCCGCCGATCCCGGAATCGACTATCCATCGCGCCCCCCGACCGCCGACGTTCCGGCCCTGACCGTTCGCAGCGAATCCGTCGGCGAAGCCGCCCCCCTGCACTTCAACCCCGACCCCGGAGCCTCCGTCCCCGGGGCGCCCGTCGCCGAGCCTCCCTTTTTTCAAACCAACCAGGTCGATCTCGCCACGCCCCTCGACGATCCGCTCCCGCCCGCCCGCATCCCCGCCGGCCCGCTCGTCCGCCCGCGTCTCGTGCCCGCCGGAGCCGCCGCCCCCGGGCACCTTCATCCCGCCGCCTTCGACCACCGACTCTCGGACCTCCCCGCCGACCTCGCCCTCCCGCGCGACGGCGTTCGCGAAAATCGCTACATCCCCACCGCCTGGCATGCCCCCTCCGACTACCCCTTGGCGGAGGCCGGCCAAGGCTACCCCGAGCACACCACTCCCGTGCCCGACCGCTGGCGCACCCCCGGCTTCACCCCCTGGCGCCGCTACACCGCCGGCGATATCAACGAGAGTCCCTACCAGCAACCCGTGCCCGAGCTCTGGCATCCCTACCGTCAAAGCGTGCTCAAGGGCGACGTGCCCGTCATCGGTCAGGACATTTTTTTCAACCTCACCGCCGCCGCCGACCTGATCTTCGAAGACCGCACCTTCTCGGTGCCCAGCGGCGTCAGTCCCAACACCGGCGGCAATTCCGATTTCTTCGGCGACAGCAACTCCCGCATCCTGGTCGGCAACTTCGCTCTCGACGCCCTCCTGTTCAAAGGCGAGACCGCCTTCAAACCCGTCGAGTGGGCCATCCGCGTCCGCCCCGTTTACAACATCAACCGCGTCCGCTTCCGCGAGGCCAACGCCGTCTCGCCCAACCCCGGCGGCCCCGGCGCAGGCAACTCCGGTCCGCCCGCGGACAACTCCGGCGTCGTCAACCCCGGCGACATCGACGACCTCCTCGGCGGCGGCGGCAACCCCGCGCCCGTTCCCACTCCCGGCGGGCTGGCCAATTCCGGCGCCACCCGTCGCAACCGCGACTACTTCGCTCTCCAGGAAGCCTTCCTCGAACTTCACCTGCACGACTTCAGCAGCAACTACGACTTCATGGCCGTGAAGATCGGCAACCAGACCTTCAACAGCGATTTTCGAGGCTTCGTCTTCAACGAGACCAACCTCGGCATCCGTTTCTTCGGCAACCACTCCAACAACCACTACCAGTTCAACCTCGCCTACTTCGACCTGCGCGAAAAAGACACCAATTCCGAACTCAACACCTTCGACTCGCGCGACCAGCGCGTCGTCGTCGCCAACCTCTACCGCCAGGACTTCATCTGGCTCGGCTACACCACCCAGTTCAGCTTTCACGCCAACTTCGACCACGGCGGCACCCACTACGACAAAAACGGTTTCATCGTCCGCCCCGCGCCCATCGGCGCCGTGCAGGCCCACGACGTCAACGCCTACTACCTCGGCTGGGCCGGCGACGGCCACATCGGCCGCCTCAACATCTCGCACGCCTACTACTACGTGACCGGCCGTGACGAGTTCAACGGCCTCGCCGGCCGCCCCGTGGACATCAGCGCGCACATGGCCGCCCTTGAGCTCAGCTACGACCAGGACTGGATTCGTTACAAAGCCTCCGTCTTTTACGCCTCCGGCGACAGCAACCCCGGCGACGGCCGCGCCACCGGCTTCGACTCCATCGTGGACAACGTCAACTTCACCGGCGGCCCCTTCAGCTACTTCGTGCGCCAGGGCTTCAACCTCGCCGGCACCGCCGTCGGCCTCAAGCAACGCTTCAGCCTCCTGCCCAATCTCCGCACCAACAAAAACCAGGGCCAGGCCAACTTCGTGAACCCCGGCCTGCTCCTTTTTGGCGTCGGCGCCGACATCGACGTCACCCCCAAGGTCCGCGTCTTCCTTAGCGCCAATCAGATCAACTTCGCCACCACCGAGCCTCTCAAGACCGCCCTCGTCACCAACCGCATCGACAAGGACTTCGGCCTCGATCTCGGCATCGGCGCCCAATGGCGCCCCTTCCTCACCGACAACGTCATCGTCTCCCTCGGCTACGGCGTCCTCATCCCCGGCGACGGCTTCCGCGACATCTATCGCAGCACCAACCCCGCCGTCCCCGGCTTCACCCAACCCGGCTCCAAGGTGGACAAATTCCTCCACAGTGCCGTCGCCGCCGTCACCCTCACTTACTGATACCGCCATGCGCCTCGATTCCCGACACGCCTTCCGCTGGACCCTCATCGCCCTCGCCGCCTGGAGCGTGTTCCTTGTCGTCATCGCCGCTCCCCCCGCGCAACCGCTTCCGTCCGCCCCCGCCGCCGACGCCATCCACGGCCCCGCCATCGCCACCCCGCGCCAGACGACCACACCCGCGGCCGATCCCCACGCCGACCTCCCCGAGGCCAATTGGATCAACCAATCTCACGCCGAGGCCCACCGCAAAAGCGCCGGTTGCATCGAGTGCCACCAAGGCATCGAGGACATGCACTCCTCCCCCCACGTCGTGCTCGGCTGCGTCGATTGCCACGGCGGCAACCCCACCCCCGGCCTCACCATGGCCAAGGCCCACGTCGCCCCCCGCAACCCCGTCTTCTGGCAAAGCTCCGCCAACCCCTCCGACTCCTCCGTCCTCCTCAACCACGAATCCCCCGAGTTCATCCGCTTCGTCAACCCCGGCGATCTCCGCGTCGCCGAACAGGCCTGCGGTCCCTGCCACCAGGAAATCGTCGCCACCAACCAGCACAGCATGATGAACCACGGCGCCATGCTCTGGGGCGCCGCCCTCTACAACAACGGCGGCTCGCCCGACAAAAACTACCGCTACGGCCAGGCCTACGGAGCCGACGGCGTTCCCCTCCGCCTCGAGTCGCCCATCCCCGTCACCCCCGAGATGACCCGCGAGCAAGGCATTCTCCCCCACCTCGACCCGCTCCCCCGCTTCGCCCTCGCACACCCCTCCAACATCCTCCGCATCTTCGAGCAAGGCGGCACCCGCCAGGTCGAGATCGGCAACCCCAACGCCTTCGAGCAGCCCGGCCGCCCCGCCCGCCGCCTCTCCGAACGCGGCCTCGGCACCCTCAACCGCATCGACCCCGTTTACCTCAACCTCCAGAAAACCCGCCTCCACGATCCCCTCCTCGGATTCATGGGCTCCAACAACCACCCCGGCGACTTCCGCTCCTCGGGCTGCACCGCCTGCCACGTCGTTTACGCCAACGACCGCTCCCCCACCAACTCCGGCTGGTGGGCCAAATACGGCCACCAAGGCCTCAGCTTTTCCGCCGACCCCATGATCTCCAAAAAGGAGAAGGGCCACCCCATCAAACACCAGTTCACCCGCTCCATCCCCTCCAGCCAGTGCATGACCTGCCACATGCACCAAGGAAACCTCTTCGTTAACCCCTACCTCGGCTACACCTGGTGGGATCAGGAAAGCGACGGCGAGCACATGTATCCCAAGGAACAGAAAAACCCCACCCAGCAGGAAATCACCGACTCCCTCCGCCACAACCCCGAGGCCGCCGCCGTCCGCGGACTCTGGGGCGACACGGAATTCCTGGAAAAAGTCGCCGAGCTCAACCCCAAGCTCAAGGACACCCAATTCGCCGACTACCACGGCCACGGCTGGGTCTTCCGCGCCGTCTTCAAAAAAGACCGCGAAGGCAACCTGCTCACCCTCGACGACAAAATCATCCCGCACTCCGACGACGAGAAATTCAGAAAGGCCGTCCACCTGAAAGACATCCACCTCGCCCGCGGCATGCAGTGCGTGGACTGCCACTTCACCACCGACGTCCACGGCAACGGCCTCCTCTACGGCGAACCCCGCGCCGCCACCGCCATCGAGTGCATCGACTGCCACGGCACCGTCAACCAACGCCCCACCCTCATCACCAGCGGCAACGGCGGACGCCTCGAAAACGGCCAGGTCCTCCCCAACGACCTCTCCCAAGGAACCACCCCCTGGGGCCCCCGTTTTTATTGGGAAGGCCAGACCCTCTTCCAACGCTCCATGATGAGCCCCGACATCACCTGGGAAGTCCCCCAGACCCGCGACACCATCGACCCCGCCTCCCCCCGCTACAACCCCAAGGCCGCCTACGCCAAAACCCTCCGCCGCGATGGCCAAACCTGGGGCGACCTCCCCGCCGACGCCGACACCCTCACCGTGCACGACAACGGCGACGATCGAGACGTTCTCAACCTCCTCGCCCACGCCGACACCAGCATCTCCTGCCAAGTCTGCCACACCTCCTGGGCCACCAGCTGCTTCGGCTGCCACCTGCCCATGACCGCCAACAAGATGGAGGCCGCCAATAAATTCGAAGGCACCACCACCCGCAACTACACCAGCTACAACCCCCAAGTCGTGCGCGACGACGTCTTCATGCTCGGCAAAGACGCCACCTATAAGGACAACCGGCTCGCCGTCATCCGCTCCTCCAGCGCCGTCGTCGTCGGCTCCCAGACCAGCAACCGCGAGTGGGTCTATTCGCAGCAGCAAACCATCTCAGCCGAAGGCTACTCCGGCCAGGCCTTCAACCCCCACTTCGCCCACACCACCTCCTCCGTCGGCACCACCAAGAACTGCACCGACTGCCACCTCTCCGCCCAAAACGACAACCACGCCTGGATGACCCAGCTCCTCGGCTTCGGCACCGGCACCGTCAACTTCTTCGGCCGCTACGCCTACGTCGCCACCGGCACCGCCGGCGTCGAAGCCGTCGTCTGGACCGAGCGCGACGAACCCCAGGCCGCCATCGGCTCCAACCTCCACCGCCTCGCCTACCCCGACAACCACCGCGTCCACCACGAGACCCACGGCGGCAACCTCCAGGAAGCCTACCACCACCCCGGCGCCGACATCCTCGATCTCACCCTCCGCGGCGAATACCTCTACCTCGCCAACGGTCCCCGCGGCTTCGAAGTCTTCGACGTCGCCAACATCGACAACAAAGGCTTCTCCGAGCGCTTCGTCTCGGCCCCCGTCTCCCCCCTCGGCCAAAGCCTGCGCGCCAAAACCCGCTACGCCACCAGCGTCATCCTCCCCAGCACCCTCGGCATCGACCCCCTGCGCATCCGCAACCCCGAGAACGAGGAACAACCCATCTCCCTCACCTACGGCTTCGTTTACGTGACCGACAAATACGAAGGCCTCGTCACCGTCATGGTCGGCACCCTCCTCGACGGTGATCCCAAGAACAACTTCTTCCGCGACGAAGACATCACCCGCTTCAACCCCGACGGCCTGCTCGACGGTGCGACCCACGGCTACCTCGCCGGCGACCACCTCTACGTCACCTGCACCGCCGGCCTCGTCGTCATCAACGTCGCCGACCCCACCGCGCCCCGCATCGTCGGCCAAGCCCCGGCCGGCACCTTGAACCAACCCCGCAAGATCGCCTTCCAATACCTGCACGCCTTCGTCACCGACGCCGACGGCGTCAAGGTCTTCGACGTCGCCGATCCCGTCGCGCCCAAGCTCATCGCCACCGTGCCCCTCGCCGCCGCCCAAGGCCTCTACGCCGCCCGCACCTACCTCTACGTCGCCAACGGCGCCGAGGGCCTCGCCATCCTCGACATCAAGAACCCCGCCCAACCCGCGCTCCACCAAATGTGGAACGCCGACGGCGCGCTCAACGACACCCGCGCCGTGCAGATCGGTGCCGTCAACGCCTCCATGTTCGCCCTCATCGCCGACGGCAAAAACGGCCTGCGCGTCGTGCAAATGATCTCCCCGGAAAACGTGCCCGGCTACCAAGGCTTCAGCCCGCCCCCCGCGCCCAAGTTGATCGCCTCCTACCAGACCCGCGGCCCCGCGCTCGCCATCAGCCGCGGCCTCGATCGCGACCGCGTCGTCGATGAGAGCGGCCACCAAACCGTCGTCTTCGGTCGCCGCGGCAGCCGCCCCTTTAATCAGGCGGAGTTCGAGGCCTTCATTAAAAACCAGCACGGCGACCTCTACCGCGTGGAAGACGTCTTCCTGCGCGACGGCAAACTCGTCACCACTTCCGGCGAGGCATTGGAGCCCTCCGCGACGCTCCCGCCCGAGCCGGTTCCCGAGCCCGCCCGCCGTCCCACCGACCGCCTCCTCCGCCGTCCCGCGCAGTGACCGCGGCGTGGTGCCTCTCCTCCACCTCCGCCCTCCTCCCCTCCAATCCTCCATCCTGCCGGCCCTCCGATTCTCCGGCCCACCGCCCCTCCGCCCTTCAGCGTTGGACGTTGAGCGTTGGACGTTCACGGAATCCCGTCCAACGGCGAGCGCACGCCGAGCCCCGGCTTCTTCATCACATGGGTGTAAATCTGGGTGGTTTCCAACTTCACGTGCCCCAGCAACTCCTGCAGGGTGCGGATGTCGGTGCCGCCTTCGAGCAGATGCGTGGCGAACGAATGTCGCAGCACATGCGGCGACACCCGCTTGTCGATTTGCGCCTTGGCCGCCGCCTTCTTGATGGCCGTCTGAAACGCCCGGTCCGTCAAATGATGGCGCCGCCTGATTCCCGTCTGCGGATCGACCGACAGCTCCCGCGACGGGAACAACCACTGCCACTCCCAAGCCTCGCCGGCCCGGCCCAGCTTGCGCGCCAACCCTTCCGGCAACCACACCCCCGGCACCCCGTTGGCCCGATCCTCCTGCCACAACAACCGCAAACGCTCCCGATGCGCCCGCAACGGCTCGACCAGTCGCTCCGGCAACACCGTCACCCGATCCTTGTCTCCCTTGCCCGCGCGCACGATCAACTGGCATCGCTCCAGGTCCACGTCCTTCACCCGCAGCCGCAGCAATTCCATCAGGCGCACCCCTCCGCCATAGCCCAACAGCGCCATCAACCGTGCCGTTCCCTCGAGAGCCTCCACCAGACGCATCACCTCGGCGCGTGACAACACCACCGGGATGCGCCGGTTCGCCTTGGCCCGCACAAAGTCCGAAAAATCCCCCGGCGCCACCCCCAACGCTTCGCGCAACAAATACACCACCGCGTTGAGCGCCTGCTTTTGCGTCGCCTGTCCCACGCGCTGACGCACGGCCAGATCGTTCAAAAAAGCCCGCACCTCGATCTCGCCCGCCTGCTCCGGTGACATCGGTCGGATAAAATCCGCAAATCGCCAGCCCCACCCCCGGTAAGTCTGCTCCGTGCGCCACAACTTGCCGGCACCCCGCAAGGACCGGATCAAAGCCTGCTCCCAGGCGGGCCCGCCCAAGTCGCTTGCCCCGGGGGTGGCTCCGTGCCCGTCGGCACGCCGCCGCCGGCACCGGCCGGCGTTCGCTTGCGCGCCTCGATCACGAACCATCGCAACGCCTCCTTGGTTTCGGGCCAAAGATTGCCTTGCCCCTCAAGAGTTTCCAAATAGCCCTTGATCAAGGTGACACTGACCGCCCGACGCTCCGCTTTGCAGAACTTGAGCAGCCGCAAAATGGCCAGCTCGCGACGCGTCTTGATTGACTCCGGCCAGTCCATGCCCGCGAGCGCCTCAGGCCATCCCGGAAAGCTCAACGCCGCATCATTCGCCAACCTGCCGGTTTCGCTTTT
>Ga0079224_100001908_pt1 | contig 24688 bp, 21 predicted proteins | sample Stecom2015_FD_80414 | JGI IMG/M metagenome (GOLD analysis project Ga0079224, IMG submission 80414) | Agricultural soil microbial communities from Utah to study Nitrogen management - Steer compost 2015 | ecosystem: Environmental > Terrestrial > Soil > Agricultural land | place: USA: Utah... | reverse complement strand
CTCGATAGCAAAGCGCTGGCGAAGGAGAAGACACTCGCGGCGTAGTACCAACCGACAGTGACGAAGCCGACCGACACTCGGAGAGAAAGCGACAGACTGTCAGATCAAGTATTGACTTCTACATTTAAGGTCCGCCCGCTCCGTCGCTCAAGCGACGTCACGGTACCAACATCGACGCCTCGGCGATCAGCATCGCAGACTCACTCGCCGCCGCATCGTAATAGGACAGGAAGCGCCGTGTCTCCTCCGCGTCGTATGCCCGCAGGTTCTCGGCCCACCTTCGGCCGATCGATTGGAACCGCAGCCGCACGTCTACGCGAAGCGGCCTCCTGACCGTCTCCGGAAGCTCGAGGCGATAGCGCACGACGTCTCCTCCTGCTTCGAAGTCGTCGTCCGCCGCGGCATTGCCGAGCACGGCGACGTCGCCTGGGGCGTTGCGCTTGTCGAAGCCGGCCGGGAGCAGCCGGTTGTCCTTCACGTAGCGCACGCCCTTCAGCAGCCCGGTCGTCACGGCGTCGTGCTCGTCGACCATGATCGGTTCGTAGATTTGAACCTGGTCGGGAGATCGGATCTCCTCGTAGTGGGGCTCGTATCGGCTCCCGTCTGCATCGTTGTCGTTGCCGACGATCGCACCGTTCTCCTGTAGCGCGCCTGACTCGAACACGACGGTGCCGTCCGCATCGGTCACCGAGACGTGCAGCCACGCACGCCGAGACGGATAGGCCGTCGGAAACTTATGGCCCGCGAGATTCTCGACGGCAACGTCGAATGCAAGGGCTCGGCCGTCGACGCGGACGGCATCGATGGCGATACGTGCCGTCGACGTCCGTAGGAACGCCTTCGTCCGTGCGATCTCGGCGTCGAGCTCCTGAGGCAACGCCGGGACGCCGAGCTCCCCGCGATGCTTGTTCAGCAGCCCGAGCATGAACGCATTTCCGCCCTGGAAGACGTGACGCGAGAAGTTCGGCCGCGGCTGCCCGAGCACGGACGAGATCGGAGCGTCCTCTTCGAGCTCCGGCATGTGGCAGCTCTGACAGCTCGCCGTGCTGCGGTAGCTGCTGTTCAGCCACTCGATATAGGGCACCTGTTCCGGCAGCTCGCCGATGATCTCGCCCCGCTCGTTCAACGGGCTCGTGTAGAGCGTATGGCAGGTCGCGCACATCTCCGATTCCTGCAGATGCGTTCCTTCGCTGGGCAAGAACTGTGCGGCGGAGCGCATCACGACCTGCCGGCCGAGATCGACGTCGTGCGGCCCGAAGATCGTCCGCTCTCCCGGAGGCTGCGCGGTATCGATCACGAAGCCGCCGTCGAAGCTGGCGTGCTCGCCGAAGTTGTCGCTCCTGATCTGGTGGCAGACGGTGCACGAGACGCCATCCATCGCAAGCTCGGCATGGGCGCCAGCCGCGGCATCTGCCGCGTTCCCCGCCTTGGCCGCGGCGAGGTTGTCGAATACCCGTCCCTGCCCGCCTGCCGCCGCCGCTTCGAATCGCGACATCGGCATGTGGCAGGTGGAGCACGTGTCCTCGATCACGGTCTGCGCCTGCGGATGATCCAGAACCTCGCGCCGCACGCCGGCGTGCCAGTACGGATCGCGGGCAGAGTTCGCCATCATCGACGCCCGCCAGTTGTAACCGATCGAGACATCCTCGCCGGAGGAGGTGTGCAAGTTGCTGTGACACGCGATGCACTGATCGGACGTCAGGAAGTAGCCCGCGGGCATCACGGGTGAGGCCGGCTGTGCATGCGACGATCGAGCGAAGCCGAGAAGCCCGATGACGCAAATGGAAACGATTTGCACGCGCATAAAGTCGATACGGCGCTCGCTCTCTTTTCCCGGCACACTATACTTCGATGGCGTTGAACCACAACGGAGGAAGCGCGGCCGACGCTCGTTCGGCACATGTGGAAAACACGTAGCGCCTTCTCCGCGAGTCCAGAAGACAATTCGGGAAGATTCCAATCGCAGGGACGTCATAGTGCGCATCCAGCTCGTCTCCGCCTTCGTCGCCTCCCTGCTCTCGCTTTCGGCCGCGGCACAGATCGGCGCGGAGATTTACGAGGCTGCGTGTGCGGCTTGCCACGGCAGCGACGGGCGCGGTCTCGATCGAAGCGCCCTCGCCTTCCCGACGCCGATGCCGGATTTCACGGACTGCGACTTCGCGTCGCGCGAGCCGGACGCGGACTGGTTTGCCGTCGCTCATCGTGGCGGGCCGGCACGCGGATTCGATCGGATGATGCCGGCCTTCGGCGAGGCGCTGACCGAAGAGGAGATTCAGGCATCCCTCGATCACATCAGAACCATGTGCCGTGACGCACGTTGGCCGCGGGGCGAGCTCAACATGCCGCGCGCGCTGTTTACGGAGAAGGCCTACCCAGAGGACGAGGCCGTGATCACGACGACGGTCGTGACCGAAGGCCGCAATGCGCTCGAGCACGAGTTCCTATGGGAGCAGCGCTTCGGCCCTCGGAGCCAGATCGAGATTGCGTTACCGCTGATACGCGCCGATCTCGGGGATCCGCTCGGCACGGAAAGCGGCGCCGGCGACCTTGCGATAGGGGTCAAGCACGCACTACACCACAGCCTCGAGCGCGGGTCGATCCTCGCCATCGGCGGCGAGATCGTGCTCCCGACGGGCGACGAGTCGAAGGGTTTTGGTACGGGCACGACGGTGTTCGAACCCTACGTCGCATTCGGTAAGCTGCTGCCGCGGGACTCTTTCGTGCAGGTGCAGGCGTTCGCGGAGATCCCCAGGGACCGTGCGCTCGAGGACGAGTTGGCGGTACGCGCAGCGTTTGGTCGAACCTGGGCGCAGGACGGCGGGTTCGGACGAGCCTGGACGCCGATTCTGGAGGTGCTCGCGTCGAGAGAGCTCGACGGCGGGGCGGACACGCAATGGGATCTCGTGCCGCAGTTCCAGGTGACGTTGAATACTCGCCAGCATGTGATGGCGAACGTCGGCTTCCGGGTGCCGGTTACGGATCGCTCCGAGCGCAAGACGGAGCTCGTCTTCTACCTGCTTTGGGACTGGTTCGACGGCGGAGTGCTCGAGGGCTGGTCCTCACGGCGCCGCCAATGATTGACGGCAAGACCTCTCTCGGCGCGCTTCCGCGGAAGCGTTTGCGTAACGCATCTCATTTGCAAGCCGCGTTCCGGCGGGCATGCCATCGATATCGCGACCTGCCCGGTCGCAAGGCCGGTTCGAAAACGCGTTACGCGTTTGCCGGACGTGTGCCTGGCGCCGGACGCCTGCAGCACCGTCGACGGCTCCGTGGCGACGAGATCCCGAACGGGATAGAGGCCGAAAGCGATGGCCGAGACGAGCGCCGCGCCGGCCGCGACGAGCACCGCACCGGGGCTCAGTGCGATGTCGAACGCCGCCGCAGGAATGCCCGGCACGCCGCCCGGGCGTCAGCCTGGACGAGGCTTCGGCGCGGATCTCGCCGCTCTATCGCACGATCCTGAACGAGACCGAGGCACCGCTCTTGACCAGAGCGGACGAGGACGAGCTCGAGGCCTTTCGCGCGAAGAGGCTCGTGCTCGAGCCGGGCGCGCGAGGGCAGAGCGCGCTGCGCACGGTCGCGCCTGCCGCTCGCGCTGCTGCTTGCCGCGGGCGCCGTCGTGCTGCTTCTATGCTGCGCAAACATCGCGGCGCTGATGCTCGTGCGAGCGCGGCACGAGGCGGTAGCGGCACGCCCCGCTTCCGTCGCAGCGGTCTAAGCCGGTGGCCGGGTGCCGTCGCTCGACTCCGGACGGCCGAGCTCCACGACGACGTCGAGGTCTCCGTGGACGCGCGACACGCTCGCGGCGACGTCGCCGCCCGGCGTGCGCTCGAAGCGCAGGTCGACGGCGGCGTCGCCGACGCGGATGCCGCAGACCTCGAGAGTCTCCACCGACGCCGGCAGCAGCGGCTTCCTGATGCGCAGCTGGCGGTCGAACCCCCTCGGCTCCAGCCCGAGCAGCGTCTCGATCAGGAACGGAACCCCGGCGGCAGACCAGGCCTGCGGGTGGCACGCGACCGGGTAGCGCACGGGCAGCTCGAATTCGTCTCTCGCCGTTCCGGCAAAGAGCTCCGGGAGCCGGTTCAGCGGGAAGCAGAAGGACGCGGCGAGGATCCCGCCGCAGACGCGCCGCGCCGCGTCGTGAAAGCCGTAACGGCGCAGCCCCCGTGCGATGAGCGCATTGTCGTGCGGCCAGACCGTGCCGACGTGATAACCGACGGCGTTGTAGGCGCGCGCGCCGCTCGACAATGTTCGGATACCCCACCCCGAGAACATGTCGGGGGCCAGCAGTCGCTCGGCGACGGCGACAGCCCGCTCGTCGTCGACGATGCCGGTCCAGAGCGCCTGACCGGGGTTCGATGAGACGACGTCGCACGGCACGTCGCCCTTCTCGAGCGCCATCGCGAAGAACCCGATGTCCTCGCGCCAGAAGGCTTCGTTGAACCGCCGCCGCAAGGCCGCCGCGGCTCGCCGCTGCGCGTCCGCCCGAGCTCCGTCCCCGCTGCGCTCGAAGAGCTCGGCCATCTCGAGCCGGGCGAGATACGCATAACCCTGCACCTCCGCCGGCGCGATCGGCGGCTCCGCGATCGAGCCGTCGGCGCGGACGATCGCGTTGCCCGAGTCCTTCCACGCCTGATTGACCAGTCCGCCGGCCGACCCTCCGCTGTACGCGACGAAACGCTCCCCGAGGCCGTCACCGTAGCCGTCCATCCACTCGAGCGCGGCCTCGACGCTCGGACGCAGCTCGTCGAACAGCCGGGTCGAGCCGGTCCAGCGCGCATGCTGCCCGAGCACGATCAGAAACAGCGGCGTCGCATCGACGGTCCCGTAGTACGGCGTGTGCGGTATCTCCCCCCTGCGCGCGAGCTCGCCGAAGCGCATCTCGTGCAGGATCTTGCCCGGCTGCTCGTCCCGCCATTCGTCGAGCCGCCGGCCCTGGTAGCTCGCGAGAAGCCGCAACGTCTCCTCGGCCATCGACGGCTCGAGCGCTAGGGTCATCAGGCTCGCGAGCAGGCTATCGCGGCCGAACAGCGTGCAGAACCAGGGGATCCCGGCCGCGAAGTAGCGGTAGTCGCGCTGCGTAGTGCATAGCGCGCGCAAGTCGAGCAGTGCCCGCTCGATCGTGCGATCGAGTGACCGGTTCCCGGTCGTGATCGACGCATAGCGCGCGAGCCATTCGCTGCGGGAACGGGACAAGGCGCTCTTGACCTGCTCGATGCGCTCCGTGTGCGGCTCGAACGGATCGACCGCTGCGCGGGACTCCGATTCGCGCATCACGAATGTGACGGCCGCGGTCCGGCTTTCGCGGGCCGGGACGTCGAGAACGAGCTCGCAGCGAAAGCGCTCCGTTCGGGTGACGGGTCCGTCGATGCGAATCGACAGGCTGCGATAGACGCCGTCCCGGCCGTCGTAGACGATGCCGAGCGTCCGGCCGCGCCACTCGCTCGCAATCCGTTCGGTCTGCGGCGGCTCGACGAGCGCGCGCACCTCGAAGATGTCCTCGAAGCCCGCTCCGAACACGCACATGATCGGCAGCTCGACCCGCGCCATGCCGAAGTTCTGCACGGTCCACCGCTCGTGGAGCGTCAGCGCGTCCCCGTCGACGACCCGCTCGATCCTGACGATCAGGGAGTGCTTCGGCACGTCCGCCGCGGCGGAGACGAGCTTCTCGCAATTCGTCAATTCGAAAACCGCGCGGAAGTCGTCGCCGCTCGTAGCGGCCAGCTTGTGCAGCGTCCTCCCGCAGATCCGCAGCTCATAGCCGAACAGATAGCGGCAATCGTGGTAGTAGAGCCCGTAGCCGTGCGAACGTTCGACGGGGATGAACCCGTCCGCGGACGACAGCAGGAACACGTCGGCGTCCTTGATGACGACGGCGTCCTCGACGCTCGAGACCTCCGAGGGCTCGCCGCGCGCCCGGGCGTCGCGCCGGGTCTCGTCGCGGTCTTCGGTCGGGGCTCTGGCCATCTCGGTCGCGCGGCCTCGCTTCGTGCCTGCGAAAGCACCGCAGCAAGAACCGCGCCACCGCGCGGGCTCGCTTCTCGCGGCGCCGAGGGCGGCGCGCACGGCGATCTCGTCGATCCGCTGATCCACCGTGAACGAGATCGGGCCGTAGGTCCCGACCGCGGTAAGCGCGAGCGACACGATGCCGAACACGACGAGTGTGGGCGCATCGGCCGGAGGCTTCATCGCGCGGCGCGACTAACCCTCCCCGCGCCGACCCGCCCGCCTACGGGTCCGCGCCGCCGCGCAGCCGCACTCGGTAAGTGCTTATTGTGCAGCCTTTTTTCTCGGCTCGACTCTCGTCCGAGCCGGCGCTCGGTCTTGTACTACGTCGACATGTTCGCTTGAATTCACCCACCCATTCGAAGCGGAGTCCGTTCAAGGACGCTCAGCTGCTGGAGACGCACATGACCACGCCCTTCCCGAAATCACCGACCTTCATGACGATCGACGAGCCGTTTCGTCTGGAGTGCGACCTCTTCGATCTCGAAGTCGAGGGCGAGATCCCGGCTGAGCTGAACGGCACCTTCTATCGCGTCGGCCCCGACCAGCAGTTCCCGCCGAAGATGGGCGATGCGAACCCGTTCAACGGAGACGGCGCGGTGACGGCGTTCCGCTTCGAGAACGGGCACGTGGACATGCGGCACCGATACGTACGCACCCACCGCTTCCTGGCCGAGCGCGCCGCGCGGCGCGGCCTGTTCGGCGACTACCGCAATCCGTTCACCGACGATCCCAGCGTGAAGGGCATTCAGCGCACCGTGTCCAACACGAACGTCGTGCCTCATGCTGGCCATTTGCTCGCATTGAAGGAGGACGGCCCGCCCTACGCGCTCGATCCGCACACGCTCGAGACGCGGCAGCTTTGGGACTGGAACGGCCACATGACGGCCGCGAGCTTCACCGCGCATCCAAAGATCGATCCGGCCACCGGCGATCTCGTCGGCTACGCCTATGCGGCGAAGGGCGAGGCCACGAAGGACATCGCGTTCTACACGTTCGACCGGCAGGGCCGTAAGACGCGCGAGCTCTGGTTCGAGGGCCCGCACGCGTCGATGATCCATGACTGCGGCCTGACGGAGCGCTACCTCGTGCTGCCGATGATCCCGCAGCTCATGGATCTCGAGCGCCTGCGCCGCGGGGCGCCGCTGTTCCAGTGGGATCCGAATGTCGACCAGGTGTACATCGTCATTCCGCGCGACGGCGAGGCGAAGGACGTGCGCCTCTTCCGCGCGCCGAACGGCTTCCCGGGCCACGTCATCAACGCCTTCGATGACGGCGACAAGATCTATCTCGACCTGCCGATCGTGAACGGCAACGTGTTCTGGTTCTTCCCCGATGCGGACGGCCGCGCGCCCGAGCCGTCGAGCCTGCGCACGGAGGTCGTGCGCTGGTGCTTCGATATGAGCTCGAGCAGCGACAAGCCGACGGCAAAGGTGATCGCGGAGGTCGGCGCGGAGTTCCCGCACGTGGACGACCGCTACGTCGGCCGGCCGTACCGCTACGCGTTCATGCAGGCCACGGACCCGACGAAGCCCTACAACGCGGAGAAGGCCGGCCCGATCATGGGCTTCTTCTTCAACACCTTCCTGTCGATGGACATGACGACCGGGAAGACGAGGTCATGGTTCTGCGGCGACACCTCGAGCACGCAGGAGCCGGTGTTCGCGCCGAAGAGCGCCGACGCGCCCGAGGGCGAGGGTTACGTGATGGGCATCGTGAATCGCCGCGCGGAGAACCGCAGTGATCTCGTGATCTTCGACGCGCAGCGCATCGACGAAGGGCCGATCGCGACAGTAAGGATCCCGGTCCGTCTGAAGTACGCTATTCACGGGAACTGGGTGCCTGCCCTGGCGTTCCCGCCGCTGAGCTAGCCGACGGCTCTTAACTACTAGAAGAAGGAAACGCGATGTTCAATCTGCTCAAGGTCATGGCGGCGAGCGTGCTCCTCGCCGCGGTATCGCCGCACGTGCACGCCCAGTCCGCGTCGCAATCGTCGTTGCCGGCGGATATCGATCCCGAGTCGTATTCCCGGCTGCCGGCGCTCACGCGCGATCAGCTCGACCCGGAGGGACAGCGCGTCTACGACCTCGTGGTCGGCGACGGTCCGCGCCCGCTCACCGGCCCCGCAGCGGTCTCGATGTACAGCCCGAAGGTGGCCGAAGCGTTCCATATTCTCAATCAATACCTGCGCTATCAGGGCGTCATCCCCCCGCGTTACTACGAAGTCGCCATTCTCCATGCCGCATGGGAGTTCGAGCAGGCCTACGAGTGGTCTGCGCACGAGCCGGCCGCGCGCAGGGCCGGTGTGCCGGATGCCGTCATCGACACGATCAAGTACGATCGCGAGCCCGAAGGATTGGAGAAGAAGGACGAGCTGATCATTCGTCTGGGCCGCGCTCTGTTCCGCGATCACAAGGTCGATAGTGAGCTATACGCGGAGGTCGTCGAGCACTTCGGGCAACAGGGCATGGTCGAGCTCGTGACGATCATGGGCGACTATGTGATGGTCGGGCTCGTCCTGACCGCCGCCGACCAGCACCTGCCGCCGGACCGGACGAACACGCTGCCCGAGCGCTGAGCTCATAACGTCCACGCGCGACGTTCAGCGCTCGGCTGAGTCGGCGCACCCGCACTCGACCGGCGACCAGCTCCGGGTCCTCCGGGTCGTAAGGCTCGCCGGCTACTCGCGCAGCAGCTCGGCAGGCGCCGTCGAGCCCGCCTCGCGGGCGGAATCGACGCTCGCGAGCGTGATGAGCGCAGCGAGCCCGGCGGCGTTCCCGCTCCGACAACACGACGTCATGGCGCGAGTCGAGCATCCGCTTGGAGGGGAAGCCAAGGCAGGCGCCGGCGCGCGGCCCGTGCGGCGGAGCCGAAATGCGCATCTCACACCCGCTCGGACCGACCGCTCCCGTCGCGCTGCTCGACCAGGTGCTTCAACACCACCGGGTCCACCGGCTTCGTCAAGTGCTTGTCGAAGCCGGCTTCCGCGGCGCGCTGCCGGTCGCCGTGCCCCCAGCCCGTGAGCGCGATGATCTTGGGCCGGCTGCCATTGGCCCGGGCGCGTATCGCGCGGGCGACCTCGTAACCGTTCAGGCGGGGCAGCCCGATCTCGAGAAGGACGATGTCCGGGTGAATCCGCTTGCTCGCTTCGACTGCCTGCAATCCGTCGTGGGCGATATACGTCTCATGCCCCGCCGCTTTCAGGAGCACGCTGAGGCTCTCGGCCGCGTCCGCGTTGTTGTCGGCGACGAGTATGCGGAGTACCCTCTCACGCGGGCTTTCCCCGCCGTTTGCCGGCCTATCGGACGCATCGGCGGCGTCCGACCGGATGTACGCCGGCAGCGTGACGACGAACTCGCTGCCGCGGCCGAGACCCTCGCTGTGCGCTTCGATGTGCCCGCCGTGCAGCTCGACGAGGTGGCGCGCCAGCGACAGTCCGATGCCGAGCCCGGCCTGCGCGCGCTCGGCCGAATGATCGATGCGCGTGAAGGTATCGAAGACCCGGGGCAGCACTTCGGGGGCGATGCCGATACCGGTGTCCTTGACTTTGACGACGATCGTGTCGCCTTCACGGGCCGCCGAGAGCGAGATGTGCCCTCCGGGCGGCGTGTACTTCGCCGCATTGTTCAGCAGGTTGATGAACACCTGCGCCAGGCGGGTCGGATCGGCCTCCACGCGCACGGGCTCGGGCGGCAGCACAACCGACAGCGTGTGGCGCGAGGCGTCGATCAGCGTGCGGCTCGCCTCCACGGCGCTCTCGATCACCTCGCCGAGCTCCACTTCCGTCGTCTGCAACAGCAGCCGACCGAGCGTGATACGTGAGACATCGAGCAGATCGTCGACAAGACGGGACAGATGCTGCACCTGGCGGTCGATCACATCGCGTGCTCTGTCGTGCGCGGAGTCGGGCGCGTCCTTCAAGCGCAGGATCTGCGCCGCGTAGCGAATCGGCGCCAGAGGATTTCGCAGCTCGTGGGCCACGGTGGCGAGGAACTCGTCCTTGCGCCGATCCGCCTCACGCAACGTCTCCTCGGCCGCCTTCTCCTCGGTGATGTCCGTCAGCGCACCGACGAACCCGGTCAGCTCGCCGCCGGACGCGAGGCACGGCCGCGCGCGATGAACGATCCAGCGGTAGCCGCCGTCCTGGTGCCGCATTCGATACAGGACGGTAAACGCCTCGCGGTGCTCCCCTGCGGCAGCGAGCGTGTGCGTGACGAGCTCCCGGTCGTCCGGATGGATCGGGCGCGTCCAGCCGTCGCCCGTGAGGGCCTGACGGTCTTCGCCGGTGAAGGCGACCCACTCGTCGTTGACGAACGTGCAGGCGCCGCCCGCATCGCTCGCCCAGAGCAGAGTCGGGACGGCATCGGCAAGCCTACGTATTTTCTCGTACTGCTCGCGCGCCGCGCGCTTCGCTGTGCGAAGCTCACCGGCTTCGCGCTCGAGCCGGCGGTTCTCGGCGCTTGCGCGCCTAGCGTCCGACTCGGCCCTCTTTCGGCCTCGGCGCGCCGCCGCGGCCGTGCCGATGATCGCTGCGCACGCGACGGCATACAGGCCTGCCCCGACGAGGCCCGTCGTGCTCGTCAAGGGGACATCGTCGATGAAGAGGGCCTGATCGGCAGCGTAGCCGGCCAGCGCGACGGCCGCCGCAGGGCCTGATCCCGTGTACCAGGCGGTTAACGCCAGCGCGCCGAACGTCAGGGTGTGCGGGTGCTCGCCGGCGCCGAGGAGCGGACCAAGGAGCCAGCGGAAGCCGGCGGCCGCCGCCAGCGCGGCCAAGGCAACGCCATAACGGCGTAGCTGCAGTTGCCAATCGACATTACGCATGCGGACCCAATGACGCTGCCTGCCGAATCAAAAGACTGTCGCCGAAACGCGACCAAGCCGTCGCGCTATCGAAACGCGACACAATCACGCCCCTTTATGGCTCGCACGTGCTACCCAGAGCCACTAGTAAGCCTATGCACACAAGATAACCATGATTAGACTACACTTCTCAATCGCTGGTCCCCGCGAGATCACTGCGGGACCGGCAGCCGCTTTTCGCTTCGATGCTCACGGAGTCACCGCCTGCCCGGGCGGGCGCGAGATCGCGAAGTTCTCCGACCGGATGTGGCAAGTTGGCGGGCAGCACTTCACCCGCTGCGAGTGCCGGGAGCCGGCGCGAGTGCAGTTCGAGGACTCCGACGGACGCCTGGGCGCCCTTTTCGGACCGTTCGGCTCATTGGCCTTCTACGGCGGCTCGCTCTACGCCGGGAAGACCTTGCTGGCGCGCTACGACGACGGCCAGCAGTCCTGGTACGCCGTGCAGACGAAAGCAGACCACTGGGCGATTCGGGTTCTCGCCTGATGCTGTCGCGGCGGTGCCCGGCAGCAAGGGCAAGCTCGACACAGCGCCCCCGGATCCTGCACGGCCGGCGGGCATCGGCTACGCGTGCGGTGCCGCTGTGCGGTCATCGGTCCGCGGGCGCTCGAGATCGCTGCGATTCCACCCGCCTCGCTCGGCCGCCGCTTCATACGTGCTCTGAAAGAACTCGAAGAGCATCTCGTCCGGATCGTCCGCTGTCCGAACCCGCTCATACGGCAGGATGAACTCGCGCATCTCGCCGCTGTACCACGCCTGCTCGGGCCGGATCGGAAACTCGCGGAAGCCGCTCGGCTCCGGGTACGCATAGGCGTAGAAGGCCGCTTCCTTCACGGCGCCCCCGCCCGGCCAGAAGCCGCAGCTCGCACACTCGTGCGAGTAGGCCTCGCGAACGACCCAATCGGCCACGCTCGGAATTCCGCCTGGATGCGGCGGAGCACGGCGGCCCGAGAAGCGTGTGAAGGCGAGATCGAAGCTGCCCCAGAAGAAGTGAACCGGGCTGCACTTGCCCAGGAACGTCGAGCGAGCGCGCTGCAGGGCCCGATCCGCGTGCGTGAGTGCGGTGAAGAAGCGCCGCGCCTGCTCCGGATCGTAAGCCGCGTGCTGTCGATCCCGCTCGAAGGGAATCGGGTCCTCGACCTCGACCGGCCGCGTCCAGATGCGCACTTCGATTCCGAGCGCGCGCAGCGCGGCCATGACGTCGGCGTAGAAATCGGCGACGGAGCGCGAGGCGAGCGGCAGCTCCGTGCGGCTTCCGGTGCTGGTCGTGACGACGAGACGATGATCGACGAAGTCGAAGTCGATCTGGAACGTCCGTTGTCCGTCCGGGATCGGAGACGTGGTCAGTCCCCTCGACGTGACGTAGAGGACGACCTGCCACCAGTGATTGACCATCGGTGCCCGGGCAAGGCGGATCTTGCCGATGATCTGCGTCCACATGTGCAGGGTGGCGCAGGTGTCCGACCACGCATCGAACGGCAGCGGCGGCCATGTCTCGGACCGAGATGCACGCGCAGGCTCGACGACCATGAACCCCTCCTCCCCCGCTCGTGTGCTCGCGCCGGGCCGGGACGGCCCCGGTACGCGGTGTCCCGCCAGGAGTACACTACACCTGAACCGGCCTCCCCCGTCTATCCGCGTTAGTGCGAGGTTCGGACGTGCGCGAATTGCGCTAGGCCGCGGCTTGCCGTCGCGGCAAGTCGGGAGCACCGGTCCGGCGGGCGCGCACGCCCGCCGGACGGAAGGGCCGACGCAGACAGACGTCAGCGCGGTTTGCGGAAGTGCAGGATGCCCCAGGCCAGATGGCCGCGGCGGCCGGCTTCGACCCAGTGGCCGAGCCCCTCGATCATGCGGGTGATGTACCCGTCCGAAACCACCTGCCGAAGCTCGCCCCGGCGCGCCTCGAGCTCCTCTCGAACGCGCCCGTAGTGGCGGACCAGATGCGCCGTGAGATCGTCGAACCCGATCTCGTGCCAGCCGAGCCGGCGGGCTTCCGCGCGGTAGAAGCCGGGCGAGCCCAGCGAATCGAGATGGATCCGATCGAGCACGGGCTGCAGGACGCCGGGCGGACAATCGTCCGCCTGCATCGGGTCCGTGAAGATCAGCTCCCCGCCGGGCTTCAGCACGCGGTCGATCTCCGCGAGCACGCGCGCACGGTCCCCTGAATGGAGCAGCGAATCCTGCGACCAGGCATAGTCGAACTGCGCATCGTCGAACGGGATTGCTTCAAAGCTCGCGTCATGGACGCTGATCTGCGCCTCGAGGCCCGCTGCGCGTGTGAGCTCGCGGTTGCGCTCGTTCTGCGTTTCGCTGAGATTCACGCAGGCGACGTGTGCGCCGGTATGGCGCGCGAGCCAGCGGGCAGCACCCCCGTAGCCCGCGCCGGCGTCGATGACCCGGGCTTCCGCCCCGAGCCCTTCGAGGCGGCCGGCCATCGTCGCCACCGTGCGCTGCGAAGCGGCGGCGATCGGCTCGTCGTCCGCCTCGTAGAGGCCAATATGGATGTCCTCGCCGCCCCAGACGTGGAAGTAAAAGTTGTCCGCGTCGCCGCTGTTGTAATAGTCGCGCGCGGTCTGCACGACGTCCGAGTAACGCGCGCTCATGATGCCTCTTCCTCGGTGCTCTGGTACTTCTTCTCAGCCACGTGGATGAAGAAGTCCGGCTCCCTGTCCCGATAGGTTTCCTGGAAGTCCCCGTAGGTCGTCACCCGCTGGAACCCGACCTCCTTCATCAAGCGCTGCACGTACGCCTTGCGGAGCGGGAACATGTTCAGGTGGAATGTCGAGCCGTCGGAGAAGCTGTAGCGGAATCTCGCGAGGGTATCGTCGACGTGCTCCGGCGTTGCCGACACGTTCTCGCCGCAGTAGTAGTACTGGTGAGAGGGCTCGACCTGCTTGTCGAGAATCGCGTCGTAGTTGCGCTGATCGAGGATCAGGATGCCCTCGTGCCGCAGCGTCGCGTAGTACTCGGCAAGCGCCTTGCGACGGTCGTTCTCGTTGTGTAGATGGGTGAAGGAATTGCCGAGGCAGATTACGGCGTCGTAGAGATCATGCACGTCCCTGTTCAGCCATCGCCAATCCGCTTGAATGGTGCGCAGGATGTATCCGTGCCGATGCGCATTCTCGAAGGCTTTTGCGAGCATGGTGGCGCTGCCGTCTACGCTCGTGACCTCGAAGCCCGCCTTCAGAAGCTGCACCGAGTGATACCCCGTGCCTGTGGCGACGTCCAGCACCTTCTTGGCGCCGTGGGCTCTCAGCTGCTCGATGAAGAACTCGCCTTCCGCTTTGGCTCTGCCTTCCCAGTCGATCAGCTCGTCCCATTTCTCGACAAACGACTTTGCGTACTCCTCCTTGTAATGTTCGGATTCGCGGATGCTCAATGGATCTTCCCCAAAACCTTGTGTATCTGCTCTTGCTGCGTTCATCGTCTCCCTTATTTGTTGTTGAACAGAAATGGATTATCGCCCGGGACGATTGTGCGCATGAGACGGCACGCGGGCGTTACGAGGGTGTAGATACTACAGGACTCGACTCGAATGTCCACCACCGTCCGGAAATTTCTCGATATCGTTTATAAGCTGAGGAAATGACACCGCTCGTACGTTTCGACCGCGTCTCGCTGTCGTTTGCAGATCGAAGGATTCTCATAGCGGCGGATCTTGCAATCGATGCAGACGAACGCGTTTGTCTGATCGGCCGCAACGGTGCAGGCAAGTCCACGACGTTGCGGCTGATTACCGGCGAGCTTTCGCCCGACGACGGCAAGATCGAAATACCTGCGCGCACACGCATCGCCGCGCTCGATCAGAAGCTCGCCGATGCGTCCGCCCGTCTCGTGCGCGACTTCGTTCGCGAGGGCATGGCGGAGCAGATCGAGCGCATTGCCCGCTACGAGAAGCTTGCGGCGGAGGCGCGTGACCCCGCGCTGCTGCGCGACATGGAAGCGCTCGAGCGGGAAATCGTCGCGGGCGGCGGATGGAACGCCGATACGCGCGTCGAGGCGATGATCACGCAGCTTTCGCTTCCGGCCGATGCGCGCCTCGACGAGCTCTCGGGAGGCTGGCGGCGCCGTGCAGCGCTCGGCCGCGCGCTCGTCAGCGCTCCTGATCTGCTGCTGCTCGACGAGCCGACTAACCACCTCGACATCAGCACCATCGAATGGCTCGAGGAGCAGATCGGGCGCTATCCGGGCGCCGTGCTGTTCGTCACGCACGATCGGGCGTTCGTGCAGCGCGTAGCGACGCGCATCGTCGATCTCGACCGCGGCAAGCTGCGCAGCTGGCCCGGCGGCTATCGAGAGTATCTCGCGCAGAAGGCGCGCGCCGAGGCCGAGGAGGACCGGCAGAACGCGCTCTTCGACAAGAAGCTCGCCGAGGAGGAAGCCTGGATCCGGCAAGGTATCAAGGCGAGAGAGCACCGTAACGAGGGACGCGTCCGCGCGCTCGAGGCGATGCGCGAGGAGCGCGCGAGAAGGATCAAGCGTGCGCGTACTGCTCGGATCCTGATTAACGAGTCCGAGGAGCTCTCGGGACGCAAAGTCATCGAGGCGCGCAACGTGACGCATGCGTTTCGCGGCAAGAAGCTGCTCGACGGCTTATCGCTTCGGATCATGCGCGGGGAGCGCATCGGCATCATCGGCAACAACGGCGTGGGCAAGACGACCCTGCTGCGCATACTGATCGGCGAGCTCGCCCCGGACTCAGGCAGCGTGAAGCTCGGCACGAATCTCGAGATCGCGTACTTCGATCAGCTTCGCCGCGAGATCGACGAGACCAAGACGGTCATGGACATCATCGGCGAGGGCCGCGACTACATCTCGATCGACGGCAGGAAGAAGCACGTCGTCGCTTATCTCACCGACTTTCTGTTCACCGCGAAGCAGGCGATGACGCGCGTTGCGGCGCTCTCGGGCGGCGAGCGCAACCGAGTGATCCTCGCGAAGCTCTTCACGCGTCCGTCGAATCTGCTCGTGCTCGACGAGCCGACGAACGATCTCGACGTCGAGACTCTGGAAGCGCTCGAGGCCCGTCTCGCCGACTACGACGGGACGCTGCTCGTCGTGAGTCACGATCGGCACTTCCTCGACGCCGTCGTCACGAGCACGCTCGTCTTCGAGGCCGACGGCGTCGTGCGCCGCTATCCGGGCGGCTACAGCGACTGGGCGTCGAAGCAGCGGGCGCTCGCGGCCGGCGAGGAGCGATCGTCCGCTGCGGCGCGGAGGATCGAGGCTGCGGAGCCGCCGCGAAGGAAGCCGTCGTCGCCGCAGAAGCTCTCGTACAAGCTGCAGCGCGAGCTCGACGCGCTGCCCGACGAGATCGAGCGCCTCGAGAACGAAGCCGCCGAGCTCGAGCGGCGCGTGGCCGACCCCGACTATTACCGGCAGCCGCGCGAGGAGATCGAGGCCGGGCTGCGCGCGCTCGACGAGATCAAAGCGCGGCTCGAGGCCGCCGTCGAGCGCTGGGCCGAGCTCGAGGAAGCGTCGCAGCGGCTCGCGGGCGCACGCGAGCAGCCGTAGGCGGCCGCGCCCTCCCCCGCGTCAGTCGCTTTCGTCGTCGCGCAGGAAATCGAGGTTCGGCGTGCCGGCCGCGCGCGCCTCGCGCAGCGCCGACGCACGCTTGACGACGTGCTCGCCGAAGCGGTCCGCGAGCTTGTCGAGCGTCAGCTCGAGATCGCGCATTCGCTTGCGCGGCGCGAGCAGGTCCGGCTGGTCGCCGGCCTCTCCCGCCTCGAGGTCGAACGCCGCGAGCCCGATGAGCCGGATCGGCGCGAGCGCGCCAAAGGCGTCGAGCAGCGACAGCGCCGCGCGATACAGATCGTCCGCGACGTCCGTCGGCTCCCCGAGCGCGCGCTGCCGCGTCAGCAGTCGGAAGTCGTGCCGCTTGAGCTTGACGCGCACGCCGCGCGCGCGCAGACCCGCCTTGCGCAGCCGCCGCGCGACCTTGTCCGCCTCGCGCCGAAGGTGGAATGCGATCTCTTCGCGCGAGCGCGTGTCCTCGTCGAGCGTGATCTCCGAGCCAAGGCTCTTCGCCGGACGCGACGGCATGACCTCGCGGGGATCCTCCGCCCGCGCGAGGGCGTGAAGGCGCCGGCCGTGGGCGCCGAGAAGCGTCGCGAGCTCGTCCGGGTCCGCGGCCGCGACGTCGCCGATGGTCGCGAGGCCGAGCGCCTCGAGCCGCGCGGCCGTCTTCGGGCCCGCGCCCCACAGCCGGGAAACCGGCTGCGGCGCGAGCCATGCGCGCGCCCGGTCCGGCGGCACGATCGTGAGCCCGTCCGGCTTCGCGTGCCCGCTCGCGACCTTCGCGACGAACTTGGTGCCGGAGATGCCGACCGACACCGTGAGCCCGCCGGTCGCGTCGCGCACCGCGTCCTTGAGCCGCCGACCGAAGCGCTCCGGCGTGCCGAGCAGGCGCTCGCTGCCGGTCATGTCGAGGAAGGCCTCGTCGAGGCTGAGCGCCTCGACGGCCGGCGAGAAGTCGCGAAACACCTTCATCACGCTTCGCGACACCGCTTGATAGCGCTCGAAGCGAGGCGGCACGACGATGGCGACCGGGCAGCGCCGGCGCGCCTCGACCATCGGCAGCGCGCTGCCGACCCCGTAAGGCCGCGCTTCGTAGCTCGCGGTCAGCACGACGCCGCGGGCGCTCGTCGGGCCGACGAGGATCGGCTTGCCGCGCAACGAAGGGTCGTCGAGCTGCTCGACCGCCGCGTAGAAGGCGTCCATGTCCGCGTGAACGATCGTGCGCGGCCAGCGCCTCGGCGTCGCGGTCATTCGCTCATTGCACGACCTTGTCGATTACGAGCTCGACGCTCGTGCCGTCGCTCGGGCGGTATACACGCTCGCCGTACAGGTCGCCCTTCGCTTCGATCGGCTGCCCGGTGGTCGACAGTCTCGCGACGAGATTGAGCTCGGGGAAGTCCGCGAGCGAGCGGCCGGGCAGCATCGCGTCGCGGTCGCTCAGGACAAATTCGCCGGGCACCGCCGACGCGGGCGCGCGAACCGCCGCGACCGGCGGACCGCCGCCCGGCGCGCGCGCGAAGATGAACAGCGCCGCGTCGTCGCCGAGGGACTCCGTCGAGACGCTCGCGTCGAGCCGGACGGAGATCGCGATCTCCGGGCCGCCGGCCGCCGCGGGGCGGGCCAGGTCGCCCTCGCCGCCGGGAAGCTGAGCGAGCTGCGCGCGGATGATCCGCGCGAGGTCGTCCGGTGCGATCCCGAGCTCGAGGAGCCGCGTCAGGCGAGCGCGGGCCGCGGCGTTGTCGCCGATGCCGAGCGCGCGCTGTCCGCCGTACCAGAGCGCCTTCGGATTGTTCGGCTCCTCCGCGAGCACCTCCTCGATCAGCTCGCCGACGGGCCCCGCGATCGTCGTCTGATCCTCGAGCACGTAGGCCTCTGCGAGCGACAGCTTGAGGTCGTTGTCCGGGCTCTGCACGCGGCGCCACGCCTCCTCGAACGCCTGACGGGCGCGCGTATAGTCGCCGATCGACACGTAGCTGCGCCCGAGGAGGCGCCAGCCCTCGACGTCGTCCGGATTCTCGGCCATCAGCGCCGCGAGCTGAGCGATCAGCGCCGATTGCTCGCTACGCTGCGCGAGCAGCTCGGGCTGCCACGTCCGCACGGTCGCGTAGAGGCCGAACGCGATCGGCACGATCAGGAGCGCGGCCGCGATCCCCGTGAACGACCACCGCCCGCTCGCACGCTGCTCGCGCCACAGCGGCACGAGCACGAACGCGAGCGCCAACGCCGTCAGCGCGGCGGCACCGATCCAGAAGCTCGTCACGAGATGGAATCCTCGTCGAGAGGACGCTTCGACCTGTCCTTCAAGATCCGCATGAAGACGAAGCCCCCAATGCCGAGCAGCGCGACCGGTCCGCCCCACAGCGCCCACGTCGACGGCTGCAGCGGCGGTCGGTAGACGACGAACTCGCCGTAGCGCGAGACGAGGAACGCGATGATCTCCTCGTCGCCGTACCCCTCCTCCATCTTCTGATGCACCTCACGGCGCAGGTCCGCCGCGATCGGCGCATCGGAGTCCGCGATGCTCGTGTTGAGGCACTTCGGGCAGCGGATCTCGCGCAGCAGGGTGCGGTAGCGCTCGTTCATCGCCGGGTCGTCGAAGCCGAGCTCGGCCTCGATCGCCCACGCGGCGGGCGCCGCGAGCAACAGCACGAGCCACGCCGTCAGGAATTTCATCACGGCTCACTCTCCTTCGACGAGCGGGCACGGCAGGCTGCCGCACTCCTCGCGGATCTTCGGCAGGAAATCGCGCTGCCAGATCTCGGGCGTCAGCGGCGCGATGTGCTTGTGGAGCACGGTGCCGTCGCGGCCGATCAGGAACGTCTCCGGGGCGCCGTACACGCCCCAATCGATCGCGACGTCGCCGAGCGGATCGTACGCGGTCGCGACGTACGGATCGCCAAGCGTTGCGAGCCAGTCGAGCGCCGCGTCCCGGTCGTCCTTCCAGTTCAGGCCGTAGATCGGAACGCCGCTCGTCCGCGAGAGCTCGAGCAGGTACGCGTGCTCCTGGCGGCAGCCGATGCACCACGTGGCCCACACGTTGAGCAGCGCCAGCTTGCCCGCGAAGTCGTCGCTGCCGACCTCGCGCTCGGGCTCCTTGAGGCTCGGCAGGCTGAACTCCGGCGCCGGCTGACCGACGAGCGGCGACGGGATGTAGCCCGGGTTGAGGTAGAGACCGCGGTACAGGAAGCCTCCGAGCACCGCGATGAAGACGAGCGGAATCGCGTAGCGCCACATGTTCAGTGTCCCTCCGCGGGCTGCACTCGGGTCGTTGCCGGCGCCGGCTCCCGCACGCGCTCGGCCTCCTCCGCCTTCTGCGATCGATAGCGCTTGTCGGATACGGCGACGAGCCCGCCGAGCGCCATCACGAGGGCGCCGATCCACAGGAAACTGATCAGCGGCTTCACGCGGATGCGCACGCTCCATGCGCCGTCGCCGAGCGACTGGCCGAGCGCGACGAAAACATCGCGGTGCAGCCGCGCATCGATGGCCGCCTCGGTCATCGGGTTGCGCTGCACGCGGTAGACGCGCTGCTGCGGGCGCAGGACCGTGACGAGCTCGCCGTCGCGGCGCACCTCGAACTGCCCTTCGACCGCGTCGTAGTTCGGCCCTTCGACGTTACGCAGGCCCTGGAACGTGAACTCGTAGCCGCCCGCCTGCCACGTCTCGCCCGGCCGGACGCCGCGGTCGAGCTCGACGTCGAACGCGGACGTCACGGTGGCGCCGAGGATGAAGATGCCGACGCCGAGATGCGCGAGGTACATCCCCCACTGCGCGCGGGTCAACCGTGCGGTCGTGCCGCCGCGGCGCACGAGCCTCGTTACCGGATCGACGAGCGAGGAGGCGACCACCCACAGCCCGACGACGATGCCGATCGTCGCGAGCACGCTCGACGTGCCGAAGAAAATCCACGGCGACACGACGCCGAAGACGACGGCGCCGATGGCCGGCCACTTGAGCTTCGTGACCAGCAGATGCGGCGGCGTCTTGCGCCAGGCGGCATGCATGCCGATGCCGAGCAGCACGGCGAGCGGCAGCATCGGGACGAGGAACATCGTGTTGAAGTACGGCGGCCCCACCGAGATCTGGCCGAAGCCGAGCGCGTCGAGGATCAGCGGATACAGCGTGCCGAAGAGCACGGCCGCGGCGGCGATCGTCAGCAGGATGTTGTTGGCGAGCAGCAGCGCGTCCCGCGACAGCAGCGTGAACCCGCCGTCCGCCGTCAGGTCCTTCGCGCGCATCGCATAGAGCAGCAGCGCGCCGCCGCTGATCACGAGCAGCAGCGCGAGGATGAACAGCCCGCGCGCCGGATCCGACGCGAAGGCGTGCACGGAGATCAGGACGCCCGAGCGCGTCAGGAACGTGCCGAGGAAGCTCAGCGAGAAGGCGGCGATCGCGAGCAGGATCGTCCAGCTCTTGAAGAGCCCCCGCTTCTCGGTGACGGCGAGCGAGTGCATGAGCGCGGCGCCGACGAGCCACGGCATGAACGATGCGTTCTCGACCGGATCCCAGAACCACCAGCCGCCCCAGCCGAGCTCGTAGTAGGCCCACCAGCTGCCGAGCGCGATGCCGAGCGTCAGGAAGACCCACGGGCCGACGACCCACGGGCGGCTCCAGCGCGCCCAGTTTCGATCGAGCTGCCCGGCCAGGAGCGCCGTGACGGCGAACGCGAACGGCACGGACAGCCCGACGTAGCCGATGTAGAGCATCGGCGGATGCAGCACCATCGCCGGATCCTGCAGCAGCGGGTTCAGATCGTTGCCGTCGAGCGGCACGGACGCGAGCCGGTCGAACGGGTTCGACGTCAGCAGCGTGAAGAGCAGCACGCCCGCGCTGACGATGCCGAGCACGCCGAGCACCCGGCTCGAGAACTCGAGCGGCTGCGCCCTGCCGGCGACCGCGACCGCGAGCGTCCATATCGCGAGGACCGTCGTCCAGAACAACAGCGAGCCCTCGTGGCCGCCCCATACCGCCGCGAACTTGTAGAACGTCGGCAGCGCCGTGTTCGAGTGCAGCGCGACGAAGCGCACGCTGAAGTCGTTGGTCAGAAAAGCGTACGCGAGCGCGCCGAAGGCCATCGCGCAGAAGACGAACTGCCCCGCCGCCACGGGGCGCGCGAGCGCCATCCAGTGCCGGTTGCCGACGGCCGCGCCGGCGAGCGGCAGCACGGCCTGCAGGAGCGCGAGGCAGAGCGCGAGGATCAGCGCGAAATGTCCGAACTCCGGAATCATGGCTGGCTCGCTGCGCGCCCTTTCTCGAGCGCCTCGGCCACTTCAGGAGGCATGTAGTTCTCGTCGTGCTTGGCGAGCACCTCCTCGGCTGCGAAGTGCCCGCCCGGCTCGAGGCGGCCGCGGGCGACGACGCCTTGACCCTCCTTGAAGAGGTCCGGCAGGACGCCGGTGTAGGTCACCGGAATCGAGTTCGCGTAGTCCGTGACGACGAAGCGGACGGTCAGGCTGCCCGGCTCCCGCTCGACGCTGCCCTCCTGCACCATGCCGCCGAGCCGGAAAATCCGCTCGGTCGGCACTTCGCCCGCGACGACCTCCGTCGGGCTGAAGAAATAGAGCAGATTCTGCTCGAGCGCGCGCAGCGCGAGCGTCGCGGAGACGATGACGCCTCCGAGCACGGCCGCGATCAGCATCATTCGCCTGTGTCTCGCCGTCATTCCACCTGCCTCACCGTCGGTTGCCGTCGCGGACGCGTCTCGTCGACGGCCCTCGCGATGCGCTCGAGCGGGCGCACGCGCGCCCGGCGCGCCGCCCAGATATTGAGCAGAATCACGAGAAGTGTAATGCCGTAGGCGGACCAGACATAAGGCGCGTATCCGCCCATCGCAAGGAAATCGCTCATCTCGCCGCCTCCGCCGCGAACTGCCGGAGCCAGCGGGCATCGTGCTCCCGTTCGACAATCTCGCCCTGCAGGCGGTTCAGCACGAGCCAGCCGAAGCACAGCGTGAAGCCGAGGATCATCACGAGCAGCGGCGCCAGCATGTCCATCGTGATCGACGGCGAGTCGAGCTTCGAGATCGTCGGACCCTGGTGCAGCGTGCTCCACCACTCGACGGAGTAATGGATGATCGGCACGTTCACGACGCCGACGACAGCGAGGATCGCGCTGACCCGGTCCGCCTTGTCGCGGTCCTCGAACGACGCGCGCAGCGCGAGATAGCCGAGGTACAGGAACAGCAGGATCAGCTCGAACATCAGCCGCGCGTCGCCCCATTCCCAGTACGTGCCCCAGGTCGGCCGGCCCCAGATGCCGCCCGTCACGAGCGCGAGGAACGTGAACGATGCGCCGATCGGCGCGATGCTGACCGCGGCGGCGTGCGCGAGCTTGATCCGCCACACGAAGCCGACGCCCGCCGCGACGGCCATCATCGTGTAGCCCATCATGCTGAGGTACGCGCTCGGCACGTGGATGTAAATGATCCGGAAAACCTCGCCCTGCAGGTAGTCCGGCGGCGCCAGCACGAGCCCCCAGAACGCGCCGACGGCGATCGTCACGAGCGCGAGTCCGCCGAGCCACGGGCGCACGCGTTCCGCGAGCCTGTAGACGTGCGGCGGGGATCCGAGACGATGAAACCAGACGGGTAACGAGAACATGCGTCAATCCGAGCAGACGGCGCCGCCGGCCGGGAGTTCCCCGCGGGCCCCTGCGGTATACCGCAACGTCATCCCGGCCCCCCGAGGCCGGGCGAAAGCGCCGGCCGCGCGAGCATCCCGCCCGCGAGAAGCGGGGCAATGTAAAGGAGCGGGAGGCCGCAGACGTAGAGCAACGTGCACTGCCAGGTCGGCGTGCCCGCGGCGAGATCCGCGCAGAGGCCTGCGACGGCCGTCGTCGCCCAGAACACCGCGAGCGGCATCACGGGGCTCATGCCGCGGACGGCCTCGCGCCGGCCGAGCACGAGCCCGGTGGCGAAGCTCGCGATCATCAGCAGCACGCCGAGGTAGAGGAGCGTGCCGAACGAGAGATCGGCGACGTTGCGCGTGTCGATGACGAACGGCTGCAGCCCGAGCAGCGCGCCTGCCGCGCGCGCGGCGACATAGCACCCGAACCAGACGACGAGCCCGAGGCCGAGCAGCTTGAGCGCGCGGCCCCGTGCCGAGCCGAACGCCTGGAAGAACATCGCAAAGCTGACGCCCGCGAGGGCGGCCGCGAACCAGACGCGGCCTCGCGCCTCTGCCTCCTCTGCGAGGTCGCCGGCCATCGTCTCGGCCCGATCGGGCGGCGATGTGAGGGCAAGGACGCCATGCGCGATCAACGCCTTATGCATGTTTCTTCCGTAGGATCTGAAGTCCTTCGAGCAGCCGCTGGTAGCACCGCTGCGCCCGCTCGACCGCCTCGGCGCCCGCCGCGCTGACCGCGTAATAGCGCTTCGCGCGGCCGCCGCGCTCGGGTGTGGGCTCGCCGAGCCGCGACGTGACGAGCCCCTTCTGCTCCAGCCGGTCGAGCGTCGTGTACAGCGCGCCCGGCGCCGTGTTGCGCCCGGTCCGCTGCCGGATCTCGTCCCGGATGGCGACGCCGTAGGCCTGATCGCCGAGACGCATGATGGCGAGCAGCACGATCTGCTCGAACTCGCCGAGATTCGCGTTGCGGCTCATTTCGCCTACATTGTAGGCGTAACGGTTCGGCACAAGCAATGAGGCCTACTCGAGGCCGACGCGCAGCGCGGCCGCGACCGCGAGCGGTCCGACAGAGAGCGCGAGCACCGCGAGGGCGGCGAGGAGATAGAGCGGGCCGGCGGTCGGCTCGCCGTACGCCGCGAGATCCGTCGCGCGCGCGCCGAAGATCAGGAGCGGGCTTGCGAGCGGCAGAATCAAGAGGCCGATGATCGGACCGCTGTGCCGGATGCCGAGCGTCAGCGCGGCGCCGACCGCGGACAGCACGCTCAGCGCTGGGGTCGCGAGCAGCAGGGCCGCGACGAGCGCCGGCAGCGCGCCGCCCGGCAGCCGGAACGCGATCGCGACGAGCGGCGCGAGCGCGATCAGCGGCAGGCTGCTGACGATCCAGTGCGCGGTGATCTTCGCGAGCACGAGGACGCCGTGCGGCACGGGGGACAGCAACAGCTGCTCGAGCGTGCCGTCGTCCGCGTCGTGGCGGAACAGCCCGTCGAGGCCGAGCAGCTGGGCGAGCAGCGCCGAGACCCACAGCACGCCGACGCCGATCGTGCGCAGCGACGTCTCATCGGGCTCGAGCGCGAGCGGAAACAGCGACGCGACGATCACGAAGAAGAAGAGCGGGTTCGCGATCTCGCTCGGCCGCCGGAACGCAAGCTTCAGGTCGCGTGCGACGATCGCGGTGAAGGCG
>Ga0079224_100001907_pt1 | contig 24689 bp, 20 predicted proteins | sample Stecom2015_FD_80414 | JGI IMG/M metagenome (GOLD analysis project Ga0079224, IMG submission 80414) | Agricultural soil microbial communities from Utah to study Nitrogen management - Steer compost 2015 | ecosystem: Environmental > Terrestrial > Soil > Agricultural land | place: USA: Utah... | reverse complement strand
TCCAGATTCTAGAAGGCGCGCCGCCGTCGAACACTCGCCGCCTCTTCATGGAGCGCCCGCCGATGTCGCTGATGGAATACTCGGGCGGGGGCGTCACGCTGATGCAGCAGGCGCTCGAGGATGCGCGCGGTAAGCCTTTCGAGGACGTGCTGCGCGACGACGTGCTGCTGCCGATCGGCATGGTCGACAGCACGTACGCGAACCCGCTGTCCGCGGAGCGCGACCGCAAGGCCGCGCGTGCTCACGACTCTGAAGGACGCTCGCGCGGAGCGAAGTGGCACGTCTATCCGGAAATGGCCGCCGCAGGGTTGTGGACCACGGCTAGCGATCTCGCACGGTTTGCGATCGAAGTGCAGAAATCGGCAGCGGGCCAATCGAGCAAAGTGCTGAATCGAGCGATGGTGCAGGAGATGCTGACGCCGGTCGGCGTAGGAGACTTCGCCATCGGGTTCAGTATCCAGAAACTCGGTCAGGGCTGGTATTTCGTTCACAGCGGGTCAGACTGGGGCTTTCAGGCCTTTCTGATCGGACACAAGGTGCATGGCTACGGCTTCGCGGTCATGACGAATTCCGACCAGGGCATCGCCGTCATTCAGGAAGTGAACCAGCGTCTGCAGCGCGCATACGAATGGGACTCGTTGGCCGAACCTGCGCCGCGCGGATACGATCCGCCGCCCGATTTCGAAGAGATCGAGCTGTCCGCGGAGGTTCTCGACGATTACGTCGGCGAGTATCGGCTGACCGAGCAGATCACTATTGCAATCACGCTCGAGAACGGCGTGCTGATGGGAGGGCCGCAGGGACAGCCGCCGGCGCCGCTCCTCGCCGCGGAGATCGACCACTTCTTCCTCCGCGTCGCGCCCGTGGAGATCTTCTTCGAGCGCGACGGCGAAGGCGACGTCATCAGTCTCGCCATCGTGCAAGCTGGCCAGCGGCAGAGCGCGCCGAAGGTTCGCTAGGGATTGCATCGAGCTCCGCTGGAGCGGCGACGACAGCTTCTATCGCGGCGGCAGGCTCGAAGGCGAAGCGCGCTACGTCGACGGGCAATGGGCGTTATCGAGCCTCGACACGCTCTACGCCTGGACCGCTCCGATCGTCGCAGACCCGTTGTGACGTTGCCGGCAAGGCGCCCCTGCTCCCCCGCCGCATGCCCGAAAGCTTGTCAAAATCAGCGTCCTCGATCACACTCCCCTAATCCCCTTAGGTGAGGGACGTCTATGGCAGACGGGGCGCGCGGCTCATGCCGTGATCTGTTTAGAGTGCTCCTTTCAAGCTTAACCCTCGTGGCCGCCTCCGCCATGTGCCAACAGACGGCCGATATCGAGTTTCGCAGCGTGGGCCGGGCATGGCCGTTGGAGCACCGCATCGAGCACGCAAAAGGTGTGAGCGGAGGCGGCTTCCTGTGCAGCCTTGCGCGGCGCTGGTGTCAGAACCGGCCCCCGAGGCGAATCGAGCCTCTCGATGTCGACCTATTCGTCAGCGGCGACTTCTACGGCGATCGAGAACATTGGAATGACCCTCGCTATTACCGCTGCAACAGTCCGATCGCGATGGAGCTCATTTGGACGGATACGTTCTTCGGCGGAGAGAATCCCCGTTCGCCGCGCTGGGGCGATTGCGATGCGGACTATCCGCGCGACGCGATCATCAGCCCGTACCCGTTCCCTACGGCGCAAGCCCACTACGCGGCGCTGCGCGCCGAGACGCGCGGCCGAGGCGGGCCGACCGTCCACACCTATGCGACGGTTCCCGGCGAATGGTCAGGGGTCTACCGGATCGCGGACCGGTCCTGGTACACCATGATCTATAACCAGATACCCACGGTACTTTCGCTCCTGACTCCGGAATACCAAGCGCGGTTCGTACAGCAGGCGTATCACGAAGGGAACACGAACGCTCCGCAGTGGCCCGCGCAATACTGCTGGCCGGAGGGGTTCATGCGACGCTGGCACAGGGAAGCCGTCAGCGACCATCACGTCACGGTGACGCCCGATGTCGTGCAGATTCTCACGGGCGTCGCGCGCAACTTCATCACGAACATCTACGTCGGCGCCGAGTTCAAGATGGACGGCGCGGTCCCGTATCTCGCAAAGCACGTGCCTCAATGGTACGGAGAGACGATCGGATTCTGGGATGGCGAGGCTCTGATCACATGGACGTCGAACATCAAAGGCTGGACGGTCCACGGCGCCTTCGAGTTTTCGGATCGGATGCAAACAGTCGAGGTCTACACCCCGAATCGCGACAAAGACGGAAGCCTGGTCGGCCTGAATCACGAGGCAGTTTTTTACGACCCGGTAGCGCTGGTACAGCCCGTTCGCATCGTCCGTAATCTCTCGAAGACAGGCGAGCTCGATGCCTCCGAGCCGTATGTCTACAAGGAGTGCATACAAACGATATTCCCGATCTCAGGCGTTCCGACTCCGGTAGCGCCGGGCTCGAGAATAGAGCTCGTCGTTCCCGACATGCATGACAGGCCGTGGGCGCGAATCTGGGAGCGCGAGTTCGAGCGGGCCATGCAGCGGCCGGCGGAGGACGGCATTCTTTCGTTCGACCGGTGAGGTCGGAGGAGTCCGAGAAACGAGCCGGCATTCGTCGCGCGACGGACGATTCTCGGCGCGCGTAGCGGCCGGACGGCTACGGCACCGTCGTACCTGTGCAGTCGCTCACGAGGGGTTGCGGGCCCGAGTCCTCGGCCGTCGGATCGCCGACGAGCCCGACGAACAGCACCGTGCCCGAGACACGCTCTCGGATCACGAAGACGAACGGACGGTCCGCGACGAAGCCGTTGAAGGATACGACGCCGATGCCGACAGACGTAGCCGCGGCGGCGCGGGTGCCGCGCTCGTCGACCTCGACGTGCGTCTTTTGCCGCACGACGTCGATGCACATCTGCTGACCGAGGGGCGACAGGCGCGTGAAATCGGCACCCGGGCTGAACGCCGGCCCCATGCCCATCGCCTTCAGCGGATCGTTCAAGAATGCATCGAACGTCAGCGTGAGCTTCGGGATCGACAGCAGGTCGAGCCGAGTCGGCGCAAGCCCTTCGACTAGCGCCGTCCACCGGTTCGCGTCGAGCGCCGTAAGCCAATCCTTCGCGTTCTCGCCCGTATCGGGCAGCACGATCACCATGGAGAAGGCCTCGTTGCCGTAGGGCAGCTCGACCGCCGTATACGAGTCTCCGCGCGTTTGCAGCACCTCGATGTTGCCGATCGACATCATGTCGACTTCTAACGTCGTCCCGTCGTGGCGCTGGAACGTCCCGCTCCGGGTCTCCGCGGGATCGAACTCGGTCGTCCATGCGCCATCGAAATAGACGGCATTCGTCAGCAGCATCACCAGCGACGGATCGAGCCGATCGACGATCTGGTCGATCATGCCGTCCGTGCGCTGCTTCACCCACTCGTTGATCGCGATCGGTGCGGCGTAATCGGCAAAGTCGAGCGACTCGACGCGAGCATCGAACGATGCGGCAACGGTCTGCGAGAAGGCCTCGTCGAACGGCACGGCCTCATTCGCCCACACCGCATTCGCGATCTCTACGCGAACATCCGGATCGAGCTCGGCGAGGAAATCCATCAAGCCACGATACGCGGCGTTGATCTGCTCCTGCGTGAGCGTGCCGAAGCCGAGCGCCGAGCGCATCGCATCGAACGTTTCTCCGGCTGCGCCGTTCAACGTCATCCCGAGGGCCATCGATGCGCTGACGGGAGACAGAACCGCATTGACCCGCGGATCCGTTGCAACCGTACGCGCGGCGAGCTCGAGACCGAAGCCGTTAGAGGCCTCGACCACCGCCACCTCACTCGCCGACAGCGCGCGAGGAAGATCGGTGACCGGCTCCGGCGGGACCGGCTCCAGCGGCGCGCCGCCGTCGCCGCCCGTGCCGCAGCCGGCCAGCGCGGCGGCGATAATCAAGGCGCTTAGCGTGACGCGGCTCATGCAATCTCCTCGGCGGATCGAAAGGACGTCGCTAGCGTAGACCGTCGTTCCCGCGAATATGTGCAAATTTGTGGGGTGATTTGTCGAGAGCTGTGTCGCTCCGTACACCTGGCGGCCTATCCTCGGCGCTACGACGGCGGGCGACCCTGCCGGTTCGCTCGAGCTCGCCGGCCTCCGGCAACTAGCGAGTCAGCGTACAGCTCAACGCAACGCCGACGCGCTTGCTCTTCGTGTAAAGATCGGCCAGGTTCGGATCGGCGAAGTTGAACGAACGCTTCTCCGCGAACACTTCGATATCGAGGCACCCGCGGAGGCGATTCGTGTAGCCGGCGCGAGCATGCGCCTCGCGCTGCACGGAGCCGCCGCGGGCCGGGCTGCTGAAGGTCCACCCGTTCACGACACGCTGCTCGATGTAGAAGCTGCCCCACCGCTCACGGCTGACGGTCCCTTTGCCCCACGAGCCGATCGTCATGTTCGATACGTCGTCGTAGGTCTCGTCGAAGGAGTCCGCCCACGCATAGCCCGCCGATGCGTTGATACCGAGCGTGAACCTCCACGGCGAGGCCGGGACGGCGAACTGCCACGTGCGAGAAGCTCTCGCCAAGTCGATTTCGACGTAGGAGTCGATGCCGAGCGGATCGTCCCTCTCGACGGTGAGGATGCCCCACTCGAGCGTATCGCGCAGCGTGCGAAAGCTCCCTTCGGAGTTGGCCGCGTAGCTGCGTTGCGAGGCCTTCCAAGTGTAAGAAAGCGTTCCGTATTCAAGCCCGGTCTCGCCCTTTCCCCACTGCAAGTGCGCGCTGAACGTGTTGCGCAGCCGCTCGGCGGCCGGCAGCGGCTCGCCGCAGTCGCATGCCCGCGCGCGCGGCTGGCCCGTCTGGCGCCCCAGAGAGTAGCGGCCGTCGAGGATCACCTTGGTCCCCGGAAAGGCCTCGTCGATCGTCCAGCGCGCCTCGGCGACGGCGATACCGCCGTAGTCGTCGGCGATATCCCAGCTGTCCGCGGCATGCAGCGACGACGAGAGGAACGCGACGACCGGCAGGAACCGACGCGGAGAAGGTCGACGAATCCTTCCGCCGACCCGATCATCGTACCGCTTGCCTTGTCGCCTCATGGCGTCGGCGTCCACCTTATCCATCCAGAATCGTAATGCCCTCCCGTGATGTCGACCTCTATTGGACCAAAGACCAACTTGCCGCCTCGATAACCCCATGCGAGCGTGCATGGCGAGCGTACCGCCATGGCTCGCCGCAGGGAGCGAGCATTCGAGACGATCGAGGACGCGCCTCGGCGCAAAGGAGACGCAGATGAGCACTCTTGTGGCAGTGGTGTTCGACGACGAAACGACCGCCTTCGACATGCGCAACGCGCTCCTGAAGATGCAAAAGGAATACCTCATCGAGATGGAAGATTCCGTCGTCGTCACACGGAACCAGAAAGGCAAGACGAAACTGGATCAGATCGTGAACCTGACGAGAGCAGGCGCGGTGGGCGGCGGTTTCTGGGGCATGCTCATCGGTCTGATCTTTCTCAACCCGCTTCTCGGCGCTGCGGTCGGTGCCGCGGCAGGCGCGGTGTCCGGTCGACTCTCGGACATCGGCATCGACGACGCGATGATGAAAGAGCTCGGGCAGTCGCTGAAACCGGGCTCGTCGGCGCTATTCGTTCTCGTCCGCCGCGCCACGGCCGACAAGGTCCTCGACGGGCTCAAGGAGTTCGCGGGCAAAGGCAAGGTATTTCGCACGTCGCTCGACAAGGACGAGGAAGAGTCCTTGAGGGAGGCGCTCGAAAAGGCGGCGTAGCACTTGAGATTCTCGTCCGCGGCCGCTAAAGCCCTGGCCCGCGGCCGCCGCCCGATTCCATTGCTCTCGTAGTCGCGACAGTACTACACTGGCCCTTCTCGCCCGTTCAATACGGTCAGTCGTCCATCAAACGACAGGGGGAGCGGGGATGAAGCTCACATCACTTGGCGCCGCGGTCGCCGCAGCGACTGCCGGGCTCGGCTACCTGCCGGTCGCGTCGGCGCAACAAGGCGGCACGGCTCTCGAGGAGATCATCGTCACCGCGACTCGCCGAGAGGTGAGCTTGCAGGATACGCCGTTGGCCGTGACGGCCATCAGCGCCGAGGACCTGGAGGTCCGCAACATCGAGAACGTGCAGGACCTGACCGCGAACGTGCCTAACGTTCTCTTTTACGGCAACACGCGCGGCATTACCAATTCCACGCTAACGATGCGCGGAATTCCGAACGTCGGCGTTTACGTCGACGGCGTCTGGCAAGTCTCCGACGCGGGACTCCTGCAGCGCCAGTTCGTCGAGCTCGATCGCGTGGAAGTGCTGCGCGGGCCGCAAGGGACGCTGATCGGCCGAGACTCTGCCGGCGGATCGGTCATGATCTACACACAGGCCCCGCAGGAGGAATTCGGCGCGACGGTCCGGCTCAACGCAGGCTCCTTCGATCGGCGCGACGTTAGCGCGTCGATCGACGTCCCCTTCAGCGATACGTTCCTCAGCCGTTGGACGCTGGCGTCGTACAAGAAGGACGGCTACGTGAAGAGCGTGACCACGGGTATCGACCACGGTCTCCTCGAGAACGAGGCGTTCCGCGGCGATCTGCTCTGGACGCCGACCGACGACCTGAGACTACGCCTCATTCATCAGGCGGACGATCAGGTGAACACGACCGCGGGCCTGCAAACCTTCATCAACTACGATGTCGCGTACCGGTTCGGTTGGCAAATCGGCATCGCGGAAGCTCACCACATCGCGAGCCTCGCGGCCGGCGGCCGGGGATTCGACTGCCAATCGCAGGTTGCCGGATGCCCGGGCGGGCAGCTCGACGAATTCGAGTCCACGAAGGCATTGACGAGCCCTGACGAGATCGAGGTCGACTCCACGACGTTCATCGTGGACTACAACATCAGCGACGCGGTCTCGCTGCGCTATACGTTCGGAAACACCGAACTGCTCGATGAGCAATGGACGGATTTCGCCGGCGCAGAATTCAACTTCTTCACGAACTACAACGTCGGCTTCAGGGAGTTCGAGAGCCACGAGCTGCAGTTCAACTTCGACATGGACCGCGTCCATGTCGTCGCAGGCGCGTTCACGTGGGATCAGACCGAACGAGAGCGCGAGACGGAATGGTCACATTCGGACTGGAGCTTCCCGGAAGGCTGGGGCGGCGGCGCCGGCGGATCCGATCCGAACAGCGGACCATATGCCGGTCCCAATCCTCCGCCCCCGGGTTTTTTCCGGACCATCGACGCAGGGATCCCGCAGACTCTGAGCTACGACGACGTGCTCGCGAGCGAGACGTGCCAGCGCACGCCTGCGGATTACGGCTATGACTTCAGCAGCTCCGATCCCAATCTGAACCCGTCGATATTGAGCGGCAACGGGCAGTTCCCCACGATCGATCCGACCTTGGACCCAAACAGCGTCGACGGCTGGCCGAGGCCCTGCGATGCATTCGACGCGTGGGTCCCGCTCTTCGCGACTGTCGTCGGGTTCAACGGTACGGGTCCCGCTCATGACCGCGGCGAGTTCGACCATCAGGAAGGCTTCGCGATCTTCGGCGACGTGACCTTCGATATCACGGACCGCTGGGATATCACGGTCGGGTTCCGCTATCACGACCAGGAGAACACGTTTTACGCCCTCGACCTCGCCGGCGGACAAGCCGCGGGATTCGTCGAGGAGCGGCCGACGCAATGGGACCATGGGTTCATCGACCCGAAGCGGGCGGTGACCAGCGCCCTCGTCGATCCGACGACGTTGGTGCCTGCCGAGTTCGACGAGACGACGTACAGGTTCGCCACGAGCTACGACGTGACGGACAACGCGATGGTCTACCTCAATTACAGCGAAGGCTTCACTGCGGGCGGAGCCGACCTCAGCGGTGATTCGCTGGGCACCTTCATCACCCCGTTCGATCCGGAGATCATCGAGAACACCGAGTTCGGGCTTCGCGCGGACTTTCTGCAGGGACGGCTCAGGTTCAACGCGACGTACTTCATGATGGACTGGGTCGGCGTGCAGGCCGACCAATCGGTCATCGACCGCCAGACCGGCGACCCGATCACCGAGGTCTTCACGGCGAATGCCGCGGACGCCGAAGCAGACGGGCTCGAGCTCGAGCTCGAGTTCAACGCCACGGATCGGCTGACACTCGGAGCGGATCTCGGTTGGCTCGATACGGCATACATCAACGTAAACCCGAGCGCCCAGTTCACGGAAAACACCGAGTTCGGCGGCGCGCCCGAGGAAACCTACCACATCTGGGGAGACTACGACTGGGCACTGGGCGGCTCGGGCGCGAATCTGCGACTGCGCCTGGACGGCAACTATCACGGCAACTTCTGGCGATCCCAAATCCCGAACTTCAGGCCGGACATCTATGGAGGCCTGAGCAACGCGCCGGCCGGCGATATCTGGAGGTGGAACGCGCGGGCGGTTTACGCCCCGGCCGAGGGAAACTGGGAGGTTGCCGGCTTCGTCAACAACATTACCGACGAGGTGTATCTCAACTCGGGATTCATGGACAGCATCTGGCAGTTCGACTTCAGCGGCGTCGATGCGCCCAGAGAGTACGGAGTCAGCCTCTTGATGCGCTTCTAGCGGCTCCGATCGGTATCCCGGCGGCGAGTCCTCCCCCGCATCTGGCGGCGCACCACCCTGCGCCTCCAGCCGCTTGACCTCAAGCATCGTCGAGGTTCTACAGTACCCGTGTGCCCATGCGACGCCGAAGCGCACCAGGACGCTGGAACCGGAGCGCTGGGCTCCGGGGATGGACCAGCTCTCACGCTTTCTAGATCCGACGATGACGAGACACACGATTAGTGGCGGTGTGAAGACACTCGCGGCCCGCGGCCGCGCGGAGTACGGCGCCGAGTACGCATCCAACGGCTTGGGCGGCATGCAGAACCACCTGCCGATGTGCCTTTATGCACTTGGCGCGATGGGCGCGAGCGAAAGCAGGCTGATCGGCTTCTACGATTGGTATGTGCCGCGGCTCGAGAAGAGATCGCCGGCCGTGCGCCGGATCGATCAAGACGGCTGGGAGACGCTGCTCGGGCACCACGCCGGCAACGACGAGTACTTCTCGTTCTTCAGCGAGCAAGCCGAGGTCGAAGGTCTCGATCGAGTGCTTGACCGGTACCTGCCGAGGCTCTTTCGCGGCGTCGGCGGCGGCGCCTTTCACCCGTTGATCAGGCTCGCGTACGCGCTCGAGATGGACAGCCTCGACGAGGCCTGCGAGGCGTTGGCAGCCTGGTGCATGGCGTACCGGGAGCTCGGCGATGCGGAGTTCGCGGAGCGCCGGGACCTGCGTACGTCCGTCGCGGCCTTCTCGAGCGACCCGTACTTCCGCGAAGCGCGCCCGCGCGAGCCCGGCATACTGCGCCGTATGGAGAAGGTTGCGGCCGACCCGCGCTTCGCCGCGACCGTGCACCGCTCGGGGCCGCCGGGGCGTGATGTGATCGCGGGCATCGCGCGCCTGTCGCTCGACACGTTCCTCAGCGCGCCTTCGTTCGTCACGCTGCATCTCGTGACGTCGTCGCATGCGCTGCGGATCGTCGATCGGCACGTTCCTCTGCAAAACGAGTGGCTCGAGGGGTATTGGATCGCGTGGCTCGCGGCCTACGTGACGCTCGGCGCGCCGGACCTAAGCGGCGAGCACTCGGCGCATAGCAACCGGGATTGGGCCGATCTGTTCGACGAGGCGGTCGCGGCGGACGACGACCACGTCAACAAGTTCGTCTACTCGTGTCACGCAGAGTCGATCGCGTACGGCGAGCCGCGCTACCTCGATGCCGCGGACAGATACCTATCGGGCGCGACTGCATGATTCACCCGTCCCCTCGGGGGCACTTCCGTACCGAGAATCGTTCAGGAAGCGCTTCCGCGGAAGCCGCCGACAGCCGTCAACACGCGGGCATGCTCGTCGGCATCCGCATCATGAACCGCGTCTTGCGGTCGGCCGTCTCGAGCGTGAAGACGAAGCCGTGCTGCGTCAGGATCTCCTTGACCAGCATCAGTCCGACACCCTGCCCTTCGCGCTTGGTCGTGTAGAACGGCGTGAACAGGCTTTCCTTCGATTCGTCGCTGAGGCCGACGCCGTCGTCGATGACGGAGACCTCGACGAACGGCCCGGCTTGCTCGGCGCGCAGCTCGATGCGTCCGCGCCCGTCGATCGCCTCGATCGCGTTCTTCACGACGTTGATCATGACCTGATCGATCTGGCTTCGGTCCATTGACACCTGCGGCAGACCGGGCTCGACGTGCACGTCGAGCCCGATGCCGCGGCGCTCGAGCTCCGGCCGGAACATCACGCGCATGGCTGCGAGCAGCTCCGCGACGTCGACGTCGCCTCGCTGCGGCGGCGGCAGCTTCACGAGCTCGCTGAACGCCTGCGTGAACTCGTTGAGGCTGCGGTTTCTCTTGATGAGCACGTTCAGCGCGTTCTCGTAGTCGGCACGATGCTCGCCGCCGTCGATCAGCTCGGCGTACTTGAGGCACGACTCGAGCAGAGAGTTCGTCGCGGCAACGGCGTTCGTGACCTCGTGCGAGATCATGCGGATGAGCTTCTCGTACGCGGCGCGCTCCGTGCGGTGGATCTCCGCCGTCAGCTCCTCGATCAGCACGTAGGTGCGCGGGAAGCCGCGATCCTCGAACTCTCCGCGCTGGCATCGCAGCCGCCGTCCGGCCGCATCGGTGATCATGCGCGCCTCGTCGACATCGAGCCGGTCGAGCGCGCCGGCGACGGCAGAGCCGATCTCGGCGAGCGTGCGTCCCGTGAGCGCGTCACAGTGCGGCCCGCCGAGCAGCTCGCGCGCGCGCGGATTCGCGAGCGACACGCGGCCGTCGAAATCGAGAATCGCGACGCCGACGGGCGTCACCTTCAAGAACCGCTCGAGGAAGCCGCGCTGCTCGCCGAGCCGCAGCCACTCGCGCTGCAGATTCTCGAGCATCGTGTTGTACGTGCCGATGACCCGATCGAGCTCCGCGTATCCGATCGATGGGTAGCGCGCGCCGTGCTCGCCCGACTCGATCACCTCCGCGAGCCGGCGCGCCAGACCCAACGGCTCGACCGCGACGCGCGCGAGCCTCAAGCCGTAGACGAAGCTGACTGCGAGCGCGATCTCGAGCGGAAACAGCCACCAGCCGAGCGACTCGCGCTGCCAGATGAGCGTCGCAGCGAGGACCGCGTGGAGCACGCCGACGTAGAGCCACAGCCGAACCTTGAGGCTCACTCCGCAGCGAGCCCGTGCTTCGCGAGCCTTCTATAAAGCGCCGACCGGCTGAGGCCGAGCGCCTCTGCCGCGCGCGTGACGTTGCGCGAGGACTGCGCCATCGCCCGCTCGATCATCATGCGCTCCACCTGCTCGAGCGTCGGTTGCTCGCGATCGAGCCATTCGGGAAGCTCGCGAGCCGCGCCGGACGGCGCCTGCGCAACCGCCTCGAGATCGGCTCGGCCGAGGCGCGTCTTGCCCGACAGCAAGGCCGCGCGCTCGATGCACGCCTTGAGCTGCCGGACGTTGCCGGGCCACGGCTGCGCGGCGAGCCATTCATACGCGCGCGGCTCGCACTCGATGCCGCCGAGACCGTAGCGCTCCTCGATCTGCCGCAGGTGATTCGCTGCGATCAGCGCGATGTCGCCCCGGCGCGCGCGCAGCGGCGGCACGTCGAGCGTGATCAGGTTCAGCCGGTAATAGAGGTCCTCGCGAAACTCGCCCTTCGCGACGAGCGCCGCGAGATCGCGATTCGTCGCGGCGACGACGCGAAAGTCGGCGCTACGCGCGTCGCCGCTGCCGACGCGCTGGAACTTGCGGTCCTGCAGCACGCGCAGCAGCTTGATCTGCGACGTGCGGTCGACATCGGCGATCTCGTCGAGGAAGATCGTGCCGCGGTGCGCCTGCTCGAAATAGCCGATGCGATCGTGCTTCGCGTCGGTGAACGCGCCGCGCACGTGTCCGAACATCTCGCTCTCGAAGAGCGACGGCACGATGCCGCCCATGTTCACCTTGACGAGCGGCCCGCCGGACCTCGCGCTGTTCGCGTGGATCGCGTCGGCGAGGAGCTCCTTGCCGGTGCCGCTTTCGCCGGTGATGAGCACCGTCGCGTCCGTCCTCGCAACGCGGGCGAGATGATTCAGCACGCGGATCAGCGCCGGGTCCCGGCCGATGATGTCGCCGAGCTCGTAGCGCTCGTCGAGCGACTCGCGGTCCGCGATCGCGATCGGGCCGCCCCGCGCGAGACTCAGCGCCGTCTCCACGACCTGCACGAGGCGCGCGTTGTCCCATGGCTTCGTGACAAAGTCCGTCGCGCCCGCCTTCATCCCTTCCACGGCAAGCGCAATCGAGCCCCACGCGGTGATCAGCACGACGGGCAGCGCGCCGTTCCTGCGGCGGATCTCGCGCAGCAGCGCAAGCCCCTCCTCGCCCGACGTCGCGCGCGAGAAGTTCATATCCTGAATGACGAGGTCGACCGGGTGGCGCTCGAGCGCTGCAAGCGCGCTCGCAGGATCGGCGGCGACGAGATGCTTGAAGCCGCTCTGCTTCAGAAGCAACGCGAGCGACGCAGTGACGGAGGCGTCGTCGTCGACCACCAGTATCGTCGCGGTCATGTCATTCGTAGCGTAGCGCATCGGCCGGGTCGCGGCGAGACACGAGCCAGCTCGGGTACAACGCGCTCATTGCGGCGAGCGCGAATATCATTACCGACGCGAGAAAGATTGCCGGAGGCGTCGAGCTCCAGTCGATCTGCTCGACGAGCTCGAGCAACGGGAACTGCAAGGCTATCGTCGCGCCGACCGCGATGCCGAGCGACGCGACGGCCAGCATCTCGAGCACGATCTGCCGGCGGACTGCTGCCGAGCTCGCGCCGACCGCGCGCCGCACGCCGATTTCCTGCGTACGGCGGACGACGTCCTGCCACAGCACGCCGATCAATCCGAGCACGACCATGGCCAGAAGGAACGCGCCGAACGTCGCGCCCGCCTTGATTGGCGCGAGCGTCTCGGCGCGCAAGACGTCGCGCAGGCGCTCGAGCGGCGTAACGGTCACGACCCACCCGGGCGCGATCGCCTTGATCGTTTCGACGATCGTTTCCTCGAATGCCGCATTCGTTCCGGGCTGCACCTTCACGACGATATCGCCGAGCGGCTGCTCCGGGGTGTTGTCGAAGTCGTACCGGATGGCCGCAAAGGGCACCCACCGGAAGAAGTCCCCCTGCATCCGGAAGTCCTCGATCACGCCGACGATGCGGTACTCGCGCTGCGGGACGAGCGCCCGGTACTCGGCGGGCACGTGCATGATGTTCCTGCCGAGCGGGCTTTCGCCGGGACCGAATGCTCTCGCAACGAAATCGCGGTTCACGATGACCGCCGTATACGCCTGTCCCGCGTCCTCCGTGCCGAACCATCGTCCGTCGATCAGTCTCGCGCCGAGAGCCTGCAGCGCGCCGGCCGTCATTCTGTTCTGGTCCGTGTCGAAGACGTCCGCCTCGCTCGAGCCGTAGTATCCGCCCGATCGCCCGCGCGAGAACGGCGCGTTCTGCATCGCGTGCACGGCTTCGACGCCGGGCAGCGCCTCGAGCGCCGCGATAACGTCCTCGAGCGTCCTGATGCTCGCGACGCGCCCCGCGCCTTCGCCCCACTCGACCTCGAGCTCGACCGCCCACACGTCCTCGTAGTCGAAGCCGAGGGGCCGCTGCTGCTTCAGCCAAAGATCGATCGACAGCGCCAGCACGACGAAAGTCACGACGAACGCGCCGCCGATCTCGACGACGACGAGACCGTTCGCGCGCCGCCGGTTCCAGATCAGTCTCAGCACGTGCCTAAGCATGGCCCAGCCCTCGGAGGGCCGCGGCCGGCTCGAGCCTCGCCATCCTCCAGCCGGGATACGCGCCCGACAGCACGCCGAAGAGCACGATGAACAAAAGCCCGGCGGTGAACACGGGCAAATTCAGACCGAGCGTGCCGTAAGCGAAATAGGTGCGGTTCAGGAAGGCGAGCAGGACCGGCGTGATCGCAAACGCCAGCATACCGCCGACGAAGACCAGCACGACGTTCTCGAAAACGAGCTGACCGACGAGCGTACGGGTCGACGCCCCGGTCGCCTTCCGCAGCCCGATCTCGGGGGCGCGCTCGAAGATACGGCCGACGTTCAGATTGGCCATGTTGATCGCGGGCAGCAGCATGGCCAGCAAGGCGACGAGCAAGGCCGCGGCGACGAATCTGGCTGTCGGCGCCCTGCCGTTCTCCCGGCCGAGAAGCGTGGCGGCGATGCTGTCGAGCGCCGTATCCGCGGACGAGAGCGCCGTGTGGTAAAGGGTCGGATCGTTCGGATACTCGAAGCCCCGCAGTGCATCCCGATACTCGTCCTGCACGGCGCGGCGGCGCGCCGGATCCTCGACGTAGAGCATCACCGAGCCGTCGCCGAGCCAGCGCTTGCGATAGTCGCTCTCCGCCGTCGTCAGCGGCACCCAGATGTCCGCGTACGCGAGACGACTCGTCTCCGGCTCGTCGGCGACGACGCCGACGACCTCGAAGGATTGCTGGTTCACGGCGATCGACTCGCCGAGCGCCGTCCGACCGGGGAAGAACCTGCCGGCCGTCGCCTGATTGATCACGGCGACGAATCGTCCGCGATCGACGTCGTCCGGCGCGAGCGTGCGCCCGTCGAGCAGGTCGAAATCGAGAATCGTCCAATAGGCGGCGTCGGTACGGCGCAGGACCGACGTGATCTCGCGACCGTCGACGTACGAGCTTCCGGGGCTGCCCGCAGTGGCGAAGCTCGTCTTGTCGGGGCTCTGCATCGGCTCGATGTAGCGCTCGTAGAACGCCCAGCCGGGGCCAGACCGATTCGCCTGATTCTCCCCGATCAAACCGACATGGTTCACGACGAGAATGTGTGCTTGCCGACGCTGCGCGCCGTCCGGGCTCAGCATGCTCTCGAGCACCGCGAAACCCGTGACGAGCGTCGACAAGGTCAGCACCGTGCCGAAGAGATTCACGAACGTCAGAAACTTGCGGCGCTTGAGGACCGCGATCGAGATCTTGAGGTAGCTTCGGATCATTCGTAGCGCAGCGCATCGGCGGGCTCTCGAAGGGCCGCCAGCCGGCTCGGATAGAGCGCGCTCGCGAGGACGAGCGCAAGGATCAGCGCCGACGCGAGAACGAGCCCCGGCAATGCGGCCGCCCACCGGAGCTGCGGGATGATGCCGAGCAGCGGAAACTGCACCGCGAGCACGGAACCGGCGGCGATGCCGAGCACGGCGAGGGTCGACGTCTCGAGCAAGATTTGCCGCCGGATGCTGCGCGCCTCCGCTCCGACGGCGCGCCTCAGCCCGATCTCCTCCGTGCGCCGCACGACGTCCTGCCACAGCACGCCGATCAGGCCGAGCGCGACCATCAGGAGCAGGAACGCGCCGAGCGTCGCGCCGGCCTTGAGCGGCGCGAGCGTGCGCGCATTCAGGCTCCGCCGCCGCTCCTCCCACGGCATGATCTGCACGTCCCACTCCTCGGGTACGATGGCCTTGACGGTATCGAACACGCGCTCCTCGAACGCCGCCGGAGTGCCGGGTGCGACCTTGATGAATACGCTTCCGGGCAGCCATACGCGAAGAAACGGGCTGTCGACCGCGTACGTGTGTATCGCATAGGGCACGCTCTCCGCGAGCTCGCCGAACTGCCGGAAGTCTTCGATCACGCCGACGACCCGAACCTCGGGGCTCGAGCCGCCGTCATGGTAGATGTTCTTGCCGATCGGGCTGACGCCCGGCCCGAATGCCCGCTCGACGAACGTCCGATTGACGAGGACCGGCATATAGGGCCGGCCTTCGTCTTCCGGCCCGAACCAGCGCCCCTCGAGCAGACGAACGCCGAGCGCCGCGAGGCCCTCTGCCGTCGCCTGGTTCACCGGCGTCACGACCAGGCTCGCCGCATCCGCGCCGTACTCCGCCGACCACGAGCTCGATGAGAACGGCGTAATCATGATCCTGTGGGCGGCCTCGACGCCGGGCAGCCCGCGCAGCGCCGCGAGCACGTCCTCGACGGTTTGCACGGCGCCGTCCCACGCGTTCTCGGTAGCCCGCAGCTCGATCGCCCACACGTTCTCGTACGTGAAGCCGAGCGGGCGGCGGAAGTGGCTGAAGTAGCTCACCGTCATCGTCAGCAGCACGAACGCGGCGGCGAACGCCGCGGCGATCTCGACGATGATCAGCCAATTGCTGCGCCGACGATTCCAGATCAGCTTTAGCGCTTGACTAAGCATGACGTCCTCCGCGCAGCGCCGCGGCAGGCTCGAGAGCGGACATCCTGAACGCGGGATAGGCGCCGGACAGCGCGCCGAACACGATAATCAGCCCGAGCCCCGCGAGGAGCACGGATGCATCGATCCGCAGGGCGCCGTAGCTAAAGAGCGTCGCGTTCAGGATACCGAGGAGCAGCGGCGCCGCGACGAATGCAACGACGCCGCCGGCCGCCGCGAGCACGATGCTCTCGAAGACGAATTGGCCGACGAGCACGGGCTTCCCCGCCCCGGCCGCCTTGCGCAGCCCGATCTCCGGAGCGCGCTCGAGGATGCGCGCAAGATTGAGGTTCGCCATGTTGATCGCGGGCAACGCCATGAAGAGCAGCGCGACGGCGACCGCCGCGGCAACGAAGCTGCCGGCGCGGCTCTCCGTCCAGGACTGCGGCGCCGTCGGTGTTCTTCCGATCACGTCGTTGGCAACCATGTCGAAGGCGCTCTCCGCGGCGGAGGCCGCCGTATCGATCAGATTCGGATTCGGTGTGTACTCGAAGCGCTCGAGGAGCCGTTGGTATTCCTCCTGCACCACGCCGCGCTTCGCGGGATCGTCGACATACAGCATCGCGAGGCCGTCTCCGAACCACGTCTCGCGGGCGGCGGTCGAGAGTCCCGCAGTGAACGGCACCCAGACGTCGGCATACGCGAGGCGGCTGGTCTCGGGCTCGTTCGCGACGATGCCGATCACCTCGTAGGTCTCCGAATCCAAGGTGATTCGCTCGCCGACGGCCGGTTTTCCCGAGAAGAAGGCGCGCGCCGTCGCCTCGTTCACGACGGCGACGAACCGACCTTGCTCGACGTCGTCCGTCGAGATCGTGCGGCCATCGAGAACGGTGAAGTCGAGGATGTCCCAATACGCGGCGTCCGTGCGCCGGATCGCCGGGGTGAGCTTGCGCCCGTCGATATACGCCGTCGCCGGCTTGAAGTCGGACGCATAGCTCGTGCGATCGGGAGTCTCGAGAGCTTGAATGTACCGCTCGTAGAACGGCAGGCCGGGATTCGCGATCCGGATGTAGCCTCCCGCCGAGCGAGTGAACAGCACGCTGCGCACGACCAGGATGTGCGCCTGACGATGCTGCGCGCCGGACGGGCTCACGAAGCCGTCGAGCACCGCGACGGCGACGACGAGCGTCGTCAGCGTCAGCGCGGCGCCGAACAGGTTCACGAAGGTCATGAACTTGCGCCGCAGCAGCACGGCGACGGCGATCTTCAGGTAGCTGCTCAGCATCGCGTCTCCCCGGCGGCCTACTGCACGAGCTGCCCGTCGAACATCCGGATGATCCGCTCTGTCCGCTCGGCCTTCGACTGATCGTGCGTGACCATTACGATCGTCGTGCCGCGCTCGCGGTTCAGGCGCTCGAGCAGCGCCATGATCTCGTCGCTCATGCGGCTGTCGAGGTTGCCGGTCGGCTCGTCCGCGAGCAGTAGGCTCGGGTTGCCGACGATTGCGCGCGCGATGGCCGCACGCTGCTGCTGGCCGCCGGAAAGCTCGGTCGGGAAATGATCGACGCGCGTCTCGAGCCCGACGATCTCGAGCGCGTCGAGCGCGCGCCGGCGGCGCTCCTTCGCGGAATACTTGCCGTAGAGCAGCGGCAGCTCGACATTGTCGACGACTCGCAAATCCGGGATCAGATGAAACGATTGGAAGACGAAGCCGAGCTCGCGATTGCGAATCGGCGCAAGGCGCCGGTCCGCAAGGCCGCTCACGTCCTCGCCGCGGAACAGGACCGCGCCTTCGGTCGGCCGATCGATGAGGCCGAGGAGGTTCAACAACGTGCTCTTGCCGCAGCCCGACGGCCCCATCACGGCGACGAACTCACCGGGCTCGACCGCGACGCTGACGTCCTGCAGCGCAATGGTTTCCATGCGGTCCGTGCGGTAGACCTTGTTGACGTTCGAGAGAGCGACGATCGGCTCGGTCATGGGCAATGCTCCGCGAGTCAGCGAATCCGGATATCGGCAAGATGCGCGTACGCGCTCATGTCTGAGATGACGACCTCATCGCCGGCCGAAAGGCCGTCGACGATCTCTATCGTTTGGGACGAGCTCACGCCGGTCTGGACGGAGCGCCGCACCGCGCGGTCGCCGTCGAGCACGTAGAGCGCCTGAATGCCGGCCGCGGTGACGCCCGGGCCGCGGCGCAGCTTCAGCGCGTCCGCCTTCTCGGCCGTGATCACGTCGACGTCGACGCGCAGGTTTGCGCGCAGCCGCGGATCGCGGGGCTCGGCGAGGTCCACGAAGAGCTTCAGCCGCGCCTCGTCGGCGGCAGGCAGGATTCGCGCAAGACGCCCCGAGGCTTCCCCGCCCGACCAGTGCACGTCGATCCGCTGGCCGGGCTCGAGCTGCGGCGCATAGAAATCGGAAAGCATCGCCTCGATCCGGAACCCGTTGTCGGCCGCGAGCGTTGCGAGCGCCTCGCCTTCGGCGACCGCAACGCCTTCATCATCGAGGAGCTGCGTGACGATGCCGTCCCACGGCGCGGTCACCGACGCGAGCGCAACGCGCCTCGCCTGCTCGGCCGTCCGCTTCTCGAGAATCGACTGCTCGAGGCGCAAACGCTCGAGCTCCGCCTCGCGGCGCGCCTCGAGGCTCGCGATCGCGGCCTTGACCTGCTCGATCTCGATCTCGGTGCGTTTCAAATCGAGCCGCGCCTCGAGCAGCTCCTCGTCGGAGACGATGCCGCTGCCGCCGAGCTTCTCGAACCGGTCGAGCCGCACCTGCCGGCTTTCGAGGTCGACGCCGAGCAGCTCCCGCCGGCTGCGGGCCTGCCGGATCTCGTCGTCGAGCTGAAGCGTGGTGCGTGTCAGCTCCGCGCGCATCAGCGCGAGCTGCTCCTCGAGATTGTCGAGCTCGACCGACGCCGCTGTCGTATCGAGCTTGATGATCACCCGGCCGCGCTCGACTCGATCGCCGGGTGCAGCCAGCACGTTGCGGATCTCGGCTGCGATCGGGCTCGACAGCGTTTGCTGCACGAGGGGCACGACGATGCCGGTTGCGGCGACGCTCGCCTCGATCGGGCCGCGCTCGACGACCGCAATGCGCAGGTCCGAGCGCTCGAGCGACGGGCGCAGATAGCGATGCGCGGACCAGCCGACCGCGGCCGTCGACGCGACGGCGAGCACGAGAGCCTTCGCGAGGCGCACGCGGCCGGCGCGGCGTTGCTGCGGGGACAGAGCACGATCCATGGCCGGAACCATTGCAGGCGCCGTGCCATGCGCCCGGCCGGTCCCGTCGAGCAGAACGACGAGCCCGGTCAGGCACTTGCAAACGTCCGCGGTATGCTCGGGCCGGTCAGCCGGCGTTCGATTCCGGACGGTCCGTTCGCTTTCGAACCGCGCGCCTCACGGCGCAGGGAACGTCAAAGCGCAGACGAGTCCGCGGGCTCGATCCTGAGCAGCGCGCCGTCTCTCTCGTCGGTGATCACGTAGAGCAGCCCGTCCGGCCCCTGCCGCACGTCACGGATGCGAACCCGCAGATCCTCGAGCAGCGACTCGCGCCGCAGCTCCTCCATGTTCTCGTTGAACACGATGCGCTGCAGCCTGCCCGTGCCCGGAATCTCGCCGTAGCGCACGCCGCCGATGAACAGGTTGCCGTTCCAGGCCGGGAAGCGATCGCCGGTGTAGAACGTCATGCCGGTGACCGAGATCGACGGCACCCATGAGACGACCGGATCGATCATGCCTTCGCGATGGAACTTGTCGGGCTGGAACGGACCGGCATAAGAGCGTCCGAGGCTTACATACGGCCAGCCATAGTTGCCGCCGGGCACGATGACGTTGACCTCGTCGCCGCCGTTCGGCCCCATCTCGCTCTCCCAGACCTGGCCGGTCGGCTCGTGCCAGACGAGGCTCTCGGGCGTGCGATGACCGAGCGTATAAATCTCCGGACGGTACCCGTCGACCCCGACGAACGGGTTGTCGTCGGGAACGCTGCCGTCGTCGTTGTAGCGCAGGATCTTGCCGCTCAGGCCGTTCGTGTCCTGCGCCATCTCGCCGGGCTCGCCCCACGTGCTGACGAGGAGCGTGCCGTCCGGCAGGAACAGCATGCGGGAAACGGTGCTCGCGCCGTCGACCGTGATGATGTCCTCGACGTCGGCGAGCGCGGCGCCGTCGAAGACGCCGCGCGCGACGGTCAGCACTCTGCCGCCGCCCGGGCCGCGGCCCCGCGCACCCGCACTGGTGCCTTCGAGCGCCTTGTTGTACACCATGTACACGAGCCGGTTCTGCTCGAAGTCAGGATGCAGCTTGATGTCGTGCAGGCCGCTGATGAAGTTGTCGGTAATGACTTCGGGCATCCCCGCAATCGGATCGGACAGCTTGCCGTCCCGGAAATGCCTCAGGCGCCCCGGCCGCTCGGTGATCAGGATCGACTCGTCGGGCAGGAAAGCGAGGCTCCACGGGTTCTCCAGCCCGCGTGCGAGCACGGAGACGCGGATGTCCAACTCGGCCGTCTGGTACTCGAACGGGCCCTCCGGCAACGGCGGAACAGGAATGCCGCCGCGGCGTTGCGCGAAGGCCGAAGTGGCGACGACAGCAGCCGCGGCAGCGGCGATCGCGATGCGGAGACGCTTGGATGACACTGTTCTTCCCCTGGGCCGGCTCTTATCTGGCCGATTCTGCGCCAAGGATACCTGGAGCGGACGGAAAGTGCGAAACGCCGGCTCACCTCCGCCGCGGTTTGCTCTTCCTGCGCCGTCTCCTCGCGTGGGCTTCCGCCTCGGCTTGCTCGAGGCCATCGATCAGCTCGGCGAAGTATGCGCGAAGCTGCTCGAACGTCGGCGCGATACCGGCCGGAGCTTCGACGCCCGGATCGTCTCGACGAGGGGTGGCGCCGAGCAGCCGCGTTTTCAGCACGTCTGCGCTGAAACCGAAGCGAGACGCGGCCTCGAACAGCTCGCTCGCTCGGCGACCGTGCTGCTCGATCAGAGTGTAAACGTCGAAGAGATCGCGGGTCGTCATTCTCGTATTCAACGCCACGGCCTTCATCAAAAACAGCGAGTCGAGCTCTGCGACCGCCACTCTGCTCAAGCCGGCGACGCCGCGCTCGGCGCGGATCTCCTCCGAGAGACGCGTCGGCTCAGGGACGAAGAATGTGACCTTGACGCCGTCGACGCTGTAGTCCTGCTGGTAGTCCGCGAGCTCGAGCCCGCTGTCGAGGAACTCCTGCTCGGCCGCGAGATTCGGAAACGACGCGACTGAATGCGATCGGCGGAGCGCGTCCAGCAGAAGTGCGACCCGCTTCCGCGGAAGCCGCTCGGCCGGAAACACGAAGTCGAGGTCCGCGCTCAGCCTATGCTCCATGCGAATCGCGAGTGCCGTTCCGCCCGCGAGAATCAGGCCTTCGGCCGCCGACAGTGCGTCGATACTGCGCAGCAACCGCTCAGTGCTTGCCGGCAGCGCGGGCACGTCCGATCTCGATGTTCTTGAGCATTCGACCGCTTGCCTCAGCGGCGCCTGGCGAAAGCTCGAACGCGCGAATCATCGCAAGACGTGCGGCGCGAATGCGTTCGAACCCGTAATGCTCGACACACGCGAGCAAGTCCGTGAACGTCGGACGTGACAGCACCTGCGCGATCAGCGTCTCATCGTCTATACCGGCGCTCGGTTTGCTCCACGCCCGGTTGAACGAAAGTTTCGGCTGGCGCGCACGAAGCGGGCGCACCCGAATCGCGACGCGCGGTCCGGCGGACACGCGTTCGAGACGAACGCTGCCCTCGGCCGCGAGGCGCTTGACCTGCTCGTGGACGCGCCGGTACGGCCGACCCGCCGCGGCGGCCAACGCGTAGATTCCGTGCTCGCCGGCGCCGCTGCGGATCAGCGCAAGCAGCTCGTCTGTCTTTCGGGTGCGGGCCATCGTCACGTCCTATATGTGACAAATTGTGCACCGGTTCGAGCCCGCTGAACAGGGCAAAAGGCCGGGCGCGCCGCCGCCGGCCAAGGCGCACGGCGCTCCGGGCCGGTTGCGGCTCTAGGTAACGAGCCGCAGCGTGAACGGATAGCGGTACGTCTCGCCGTTGTTCGCTTTCACGGCAGCGACGATCGTGAGGATAAGGGCGGCGATTGCGACGATCGGCAGAAGCAGCATGCCGATCAGCAGGACGAAGAGTATGACGCACACGACCACGGCAATGGATACCGTGATCTGAAAGTTCAGCGCTTCCTTCGCCTGGTCCGCGACGAAGGGCATCGTGTCCTTCTTGATCTGCCAGACGATCAGCGGACCGATCAGGTTGCCGAACGGAATGACGAAACCGGCGAGCGCCGATAGATGAGCGATCAACGCCCACTGGCGCTCCTCGGCGCCCGGTGCGCCGGCCTCTGATACGGGCGACGCGAGATCGTCGTGCTGAGTCATGCGTGGTCTACTCCTTTGCGCTGGCGGTCCGCTGCCGCGGGAACGGCGTCACATTCCGCCTAGCGAGGCGCGCTGTCAAGGACGTGGTCCCGGCCGGAGCTGGCCTCATTCGGCGCACGCCGCGGGATCGGGCTCGACGTAATGGCTGCGGTAGTTGCGCGCGCCAGGATCCATGCAGCCTTTGAGATTCAGAAGCTCCACCCTGCGGAACTGGATCGGATGGCCCTCGCTCTGCAGCGCGATATAGCCGCGCTCGAGCGGCTCGCCGTCCGGCTTCATCTCGGGACGATGGCCGGACACGACGCCGCCGCCGTAGACGATGCCGCCGTACTCGATGACCGGCTCTCCGTCGATGAGATGCACGATGCGCTCGCCGCCGAGCACGAGCGCCTCGGCGGTGACCCATCGGTCGCCGTCGATCGTCGGCGCCTCCCCCTGGATGCAGTGCGTCTCGTCGAGCCGGCCGCGAAAGACGACGTGCGTGCCGGGCGAGCACATGCTGCCGGTCGGACGCGCGCGGCCGTCGCTCAAGCCTCCGAGGAACTGGAACTCGACCGAGATCGGGAAATCCTGCCCGACGGGCATCGTCTCGGGCGGCTGCGCATGCAGCATCACGCCGCTGTTCCTGTACGCCCACTCCTCGACGTTCGCGCCCGGCTCGCCGACGAACCGGTACTCGATCCGCAACCGATAGTGCGAGAACGGTGTGCTGTAGAACAGATGCCCGAAGCGGCCGGCGAAATCGTCGTAGCCGTCGTAGGAGACGGTCAGCAGCCCGTCCTCGACCCGAAACGTCTCGGCATAGTTGTCGCCGAGCGCGTGCCCGCGGATCTTCGGGACCCAGCCGTCGAGATCGCGGCCGTTGAAGAGGGGTATCCAGTCCTCGGCGTCCCCGTCCTGCGCGGCAACGGGTGCGGCCGCCGCGGACAGGGCGAGCGCGCCGAGCCAGGCGGAGACGATGCGAGGGACCGGCGCGACGAACATCCGACGAGCGCCCTGCTCAGGCGTGCGGCGCCCAGGTCTTGTCGCCGGCCGCATGCGGCACGCACGGATCGAAGCGTCCCGGCGCCTCGACGTAGCGCATCGCCTCGGTGTAGCCGATCTCGGACGTGAAGTAGCCGAGCAGCGTGAGCTCCTTGATCATCCGGAAGTAGTGCGCCGGCTGATCGGGCGCCCGCGTGCGCATGTAGGCGACCTGCTCGGCATCGAGCCGCTCGAGCAGCGCGAGGCGCTCGGCCGGGCGCGCCGCGATGAACGCGACACCGTAAGCTGCGAGCGACTCGTCGTCGAGCGTGCGGAGCCCCGCCTTGAACACCCGCTGATCGCGCTCGGTGTAGGTGTCCGCGACCATCAACGCGATGAACGGCCCGACCCCCGCCGCCTTCGCGCCCGGCGTGCTCGTCTCGGGCAGGATCGTATCGGCGACCTCGTCGAGCAGCGCGATCTCCTCGTCGGAGAAAAGCGCCGCGGCAGAAGTGCCCGCGCGCTCGTCGTCCGTACGCGGCGGCGTCGCGCAGCCCGCGAGCATCGCGCTATGGCCGACGAGCGCGGCGCCCCCGAGCAGCATGCTCACGCGCTCGATCGCTTCGCGGCGCGTCCAAAGACGCGCGGCGGTGCGCTCCGCAGGCTTCGCTTCTTCCGGCATCGTCTTCTCCTTCGCTTCGTCCGGCACGCGAGGCTCGATCATCCGCCCGCTCACAGATTGCGCCGGTTCAGCTCGTCGACGGCGTAGCTCGCCGCCCGCGCCGTCAACGCCATGTACGTCAACGACGGGTTCTGGCAGCCGGACGACGGCATGCACGCGCCGTCGGTGACGAACACGTTCGGCGCGTCCCAGACCTGATTCCACTCGTTCAGCACCGACGTGCGCGGATCGCGGCCCATCCGCGCCGTGCCCATCTCGTGGATGCCCATGCCGGGCGCGTAATCCGTCTCGTACGTCCGCACGTTCCGCACGCCGGCCGCCTCGAGCGTCTCGGCCATGTCGTTCATCATGTCGCGCCGCATCAGCCGCTCGTTCTCGCCGAGCGCGCAGTCGATCGCGAGCACCGGGAGCCCCCATTTGTCGCGCGTCGTCTCGTCGAG
>Ga0079224_100001905_pt1 | contig 24698 bp, 17 predicted proteins | sample Stecom2015_FD_80414 | JGI IMG/M metagenome (GOLD analysis project Ga0079224, IMG submission 80414) | Agricultural soil microbial communities from Utah to study Nitrogen management - Steer compost 2015 | ecosystem: Environmental > Terrestrial > Soil > Agricultural land | place: USA: Utah... | reverse complement strand
TCGCCGCCCGAGAGGTTCTTGCCTCCCTCGGCGAAGTCGCCCTCCAGACCGCCGACGGCGCGGATCACCGGCTCGGCGTTCGCGGCGCGTGCGGCCGCCCAGAGCCGCTCCGGCGCGATGTCGGCGCCGCAGGAGAGGTTGGTCCGCGCGTCGCCCGCGAAGAGGATGGTCTCCTGCGGCACGTAGCCCACGCAGGCGCGCAGCGAGGCGAGGCTCCCCTCTCGGATGTCGCGGCCGTCGAAGGTGACGCGTCCCTCGGTGGGCTCGACGAATCGCAAGAGGAGGTGGGCGATGGTCGACTTGCCGGCCCCGCTCTCCCCCACCAGGGCCACCGTCTCCCCCGCCCGCAGGACGAGGTCCACGCGGTCGAGCGCCGTCGTCTCCCCGTAGCGGACGGTGACGCCCTCCAGCCGCACCTCGCGCGGCGGGACGAGCTCGATCGCGTCCGGGCGATCGGCCACGGCGGCAGGTAGGTCGATGAGTTCGAAGCAACGATCCGCGGCACCGCGGAGCTGCGCCAGGTGCTGGCCGAGGTTACCGATGGCCTTGAGCGGCTGGTAGAGCATCAGCGCCGCGGCCGCGAAGGAGAGCACCGACTCCGGCGGCAGCGCGCCCGCGACCACCGAGCGCCCGGCGAAGGCGATGGCCGCCGCCATGCCGATCACCCCCATCACCTCCATCAACGGGGTGTAGGAGGCGCGCCACAGCAGCGAGCGCCGCATGATCGCGAGCAGATCCTCGTTGGCGCGGACGAACTCGTGCTCCCGATGCGCCTGGCTCCGGAAGGCGAGGACGATGCGGTGGTTGCGCAGCATCTGCTCCGCCTTGCGGGCGATCGCGGCGAGCGCGGCGAGCTGCTGCTTGCCGATGGCGCGCAGCGCCTGGGCGAAGCGGCGGGTGGGAACGACCGTGGCGGCGGCGATGACCACCGCGGCGGCGAAGAGCCGCAGGTCGATCGAGGCACAGACGAAGAGCAGCGCCAACGCCTGGCTGAGGTCCTTGCTGAGCGTGAGCGCCACCTGCTGGCCGCTCTGCTCCACCGCGGCGATGTCGCTGCCGATCCGCGAGACGAGCTCGCCGGTGCCCTGCCGCTCGAAAAAGCTCGGATCCCCGCGCAAGAGGCGGTCGAAGACGCGAAGGCGCAGATCGCCGGCGGCTTCCGCCACCGCCGAGGTCAGCAGGAGGTTGAAGCCCGCGGAGGCGATCGCGCGGAACAGCGCGGTGGCGAGAAGGAGCATCGGGAGCGCGCCGAGGATGGAGCGCCCGAGAAGCTCGGAAAAGCCGGGCGGGAGATGGGCCTCGATCGTCGGGCCGAGATCGAGCGAACCGCCCTGCACGAGGGCGCGCGCGGCGGGGCCCGCCAGAAAGGCGTAGGCGCCCATGCCCAGCGCGGCGAGGCCCGCGCAGAGGAGCGCGACAAGGAGCTTGGCACGCCGGGGCCGCAGCAGGGCCCACAGCCTCGCGTCGGTTCGCATCCTGCGAGCTTGTCCCATCTTCCGGCGTGCCGCTCAAGTCCTCTCCGAGGCCCAGGCCTCGCCCTCGACCATCGGCCCCGTGCTCAGGGCGCGGTTCCAGCCGAAGCGGTCGAGGAGGACCAGGCCGAAGAGGATCGAGCCGGGGAAGAGCATCGCCCCGTGGTCGATCCAGAGGTAGAGGAAGGGACCGACGATGGCGCCCGCCAGGAAGGAGAGGAAGAGGAGGAGGTGCAGGCGCAGCCTCCGGAGTTCCTCCTCCCGCGCGAATCCGATGACGGTCTGCAGCGGCGAGAGGAGGCGGGCGTTTCGGCGCAGCCAGTAGGTCAGCCGTGCGAGCTCGATGCCGATGTCGGTCGCCACGCCCGTCAGATGGGTCGTCCGCACGACGGCGCCCGAGATGCGCGTGACGAGCGCGTTCTGCAGCCCCATCGAGATGGAAAGCATGGCGGTGAGGACGCGCCAGACCGTCTCGCTCTTGTCTTCGACGAGCGCGCTGACCAGGGTGAAGGCGGTGAGGATGAGGGCCTCCACGAGCAGCGCCGCCACGTAGCGCGCCCGGCCGAAGCGCCGCGCGCTCTCCACGAAGAGCGTGGCGAGGAAGGCGCCCGCGACGAAGAAGAGCACGAGCATCAGGTAGTGCGCCGCCGCCTCGACGTTGCCGCGCGCGAGCTCGTCCCCCACCATGCTCGCGTGGCCGGTGACGTGGGAGGTATAGGTGCCCACGGCGAAGAAGCCCGTGGCATTGACCATCCCCGCCACGCAGGCCAGGGCAAGCACCACCACCGTGCGGGCGAGACGGCTGCTCTCCCCCTTGTCGACCCAGTTCACCATCGACGGATGCGTCCTTTCCCAGGGGGCCCGTGGTCACGGGCTCCCGGCGCTCATTCGGCGTGAGCCGTCTTCTGCATCTGGGCGATGGCCTGGAAGACGCTGTCGTCCGCCTCCTCGATTTCGCGCGCGAGCGACTCGACCCGAAGGAGCATCTTGCGCACGAAGCGCTCGGCGAGGCTCCGACGCTCGGGGAACTGCTGCGCCTGGCGGACGAGGACCTTGGCGATGGCCACGTCCGCCAGCATGCGGGTCAGCCGCTCGGCGTGCACCAGGCCCAGGGAGAAGTCGCTGCGCGCGTCCCAGTGCCGCAAAAATTCCTTGGAGAGGTACCGGCCGAGTTCGGCGGGGTCCTTGCCGCGAATTCCGCTCCGCCACTCGTTGCGCACCTTGCTGCTGAAGATGCGCAGGAGGATGACCTCCGTGGCGCGGAAGGTGAGCGCCTCCGCCCGGTGCACGTCACGCAAAAGCCGCTCGCCCGCGGTGCGGGAGAGGAGCCGGGCGCGGGCGGCGCGGCGGAAGAAGGAACCGGGCTTGCGCGTGGCCCAGGCGAGGTGATCCTTGAGTGCCATCAGCGCCTGGATCTGCGAGGTCCCCTCGTAGACGGGGAGGACGAGGGCGTCGCGCAGCAGCTTGTGGACGCCGGTCTCGTCGATGTAGCCCATGCCGCCGAAGATCTGCATGGCGTCGCGGCAGATCTCCACGGCCTTCTCGCTCGCCATGTACTTGAGCAAGGGCGTCAGCCGCCGCGCCTTCTTCGCCATGCGCCGCTGCTGCTTCTCCAACCGCTCGCGCTCCTCCGCGTCCGCAGGGGGGTGGGTGCGCAACTTCATGTCCAGGCGGGTGGAAATCTCCACCGCGTTCATCGCATCGAAGGCGAGCGCGCGCAGGGCGTGGATCCAGGTCTCCATGTCGAGGAGCTTTTCGGCGATGAGCTCGTGCTCCGCGATCGGCTTGCCCATCGTCTTGCGCTGCACCGCGTGATCGCGCGCCATGCGGTACGCGGCCTCCGCGATCCCGATGCCCTCCAGCCCCACCGCGAGACGGGCCGAATTCATCAGCACGAGCATCAGGCGGAAGCCCTGCCCGCGCTCGCCGATGAGCCGTCCCTCGGAATCCTCGTACAGCAGCGAGCAGGTGGCCGAGGCGTGGTGGCCGAGCTTCTCCTCGAGCTTGGTGATCTTGACGTTGTCGACGAGCTTCCCGTCGCGCTCGATCTTGCGCGGCACGTAGAAGAGCGAGAGTCCGTCGAGCCCCTTGCCTTCCTCCGTCTTCGCCAGGACGAGCTGGTGCTGTCCGTGCCCGGAGGTGATGAAGATCTTCTCCCCGTTCAGGTACCACTTGCCGTCGCGCTCCTCCGCCTTGGTGCGGATCGCGGCGAGGTCGGAACCGGCCCCGGGCTCGGTGAGGACCATGCAGCCGAAGGATTCGCCGGCGGCGATGGAGCGGATGATGTCGTCGTAGGTGGTGCGGACGAGGCGGCCATCGTCGTAGACGGCCTCGCCCTGGTAGATCGCGTACAGCAGGAGGGTGGAGGCGATGCCGCCGTGGAAGCCGTAGTGCGTCATCACCGAGACGTCGCCGCGGGCGATGAGTTCGCTGGCAACCAGGTAGACCGCGAGCGGCGCGCCGGTCCCGCCGAGTTCACGCGGGACGGAGATGCCGAACAGCCCCATCTCCCGCATCGCGTCGTAGATGGCTTCGAGCTCCGGCGGGAAGACCACCTCGCCGGCCTCGAGGCGGGTGCCGAGCGCGTCGAGCTTGAGGGCTCGCGGGGCGATCTCCCGCGCCACCAGCTCGCCCGTGGCCTCCAGCACCTCCTCGTAGAAGGCGAGGGCCTCGTTCAGATCCTTGGGGCCGTCGGGAAGGGAAAAGCCGTTCTCGGTGAGGTCGACGATCTCCTTCCAGCGCAGCCCGTGTCGAAACTGGAATTGGAGGTCGGGGTTGTCTCGAAAGAAGTTCGCCATGCCATCCTCCTGACGCGATGCAGCATAGCCCCGGACCCAACGGAAAGCGACAATGCCTCCCGAGGAACGGGCGCTCCGATCCCCCAGCCCCGCAAGCGGCAAGCGCCGCGCACGGACGGACCGGGCCATCGGCTCCGTATCGTCCGATGCGGGAGCCAGCCACGCGATGCGGCCAAATCGTGAAGGAATGGCGAGCCTCCGGAGGCGGGCCCGAAAAGGCAGCCGGCTCGGGGTTCAGCCGTAGGCCTCGGTGTGGATGGCGCCGCGCGGCACGCCGATCTCGGCGAGGTGGGCCCGTACGGTCTCGAGAAAGCGCGGCTTGGGCTCCTCGCCCCGCTCCTTCGCCGCCTTCTTGTCCCAGCGGGACAGCGCAGGGCCGCAGGCGTAGACCAAACAGCCGTTCGGATCGGTGATGACGCGGGAGAGCAAGTCGCAGTCGACGCGGCCGAGCGTCGCGCCCGGCGCGTCCGCCGGCGCGGCCTCTTCGCGGGTGAGGCAGTGGTAGATCTTCAGCCGGTCCGGATGGGCCCGCTCCAGCTCCGCCAGTTGCTTGGCGAAGATCACGTCGTCCCACCGCTTGTTCGAGTAGACGAAGCTGTGCCGCAACGTGGGCTTGTGGGCGAGCGCCCACTTGACGATCGCGTAGTTCGGCACGACGCCGGAGCCCGCGACCACGTGGACGATGTGGTCGGTCCGCTCCTCCACGTCGTCCGGAAGGACGTAGTAGCCGGTGTAGCCCTTCACCCGGATCGTCGCCCCCTTCCGCACGCCGAAGACCAGGTACGGTGACAGCAGCGGCGGATAGGCGGTCTGCCCCGGAACGAAGACCTCCTCCTTCACGGTGATGGCGAGATGGGGCTCGTCGGGCGTGGACGCGAGCGAGTAGGCGCGGGGCGGCTCCCGCCTGCCCTTCACGTGTTCGAAATAGGCGACCTGCTGCTTCAGCTCGCGGAACTGCTGGACGTCGATGGAGACGTACTGCCCGGCCTTGTAGTCGCGCGGATGGTCCCCCGCGTCGAGGACGAGGGTGACCGTGTCCGGGGTCTCCCGGACGATCTCCCGGACCACGGTATCGAAGACGCGGCTCGCGGCGCGGGACGTCGCTTCCATCGACGCGGTGGGCTGCACCAGGGAACCTCCTTGGACGGGGCCTCGATCATATATGCCCCTGCGTGGCGGTCGCCACCCGCAGGCGGGGCTCCCCGATGCACCACCACCGGCGCTCAGCCCCCCGCCAGGATCTTCTGCACCGCCAGCCCCACGCCGGTGAGGCTCTCGCCGGCGATGATCCCGGCCGCGAGGACGATGAGGAAGCGCGCCGTCCAGTTCGGCGCGACCTTGGTCGCGAAGAGGCCGAGGAGCGCGCCGAGGAACATGGAGATCGAGTTGTACGCCGGGATCACGATGGCGAGGCCCACGCTCGCCGGGCTCGGCACCCAGACCTTGAACTTGGCGGGGACGAGCTTCTCGAGCAGCGCCAGGACGAAGCCCGCGGCGCTGCCGATGCCGAGGGCGACGAGGGCGCCCGGCGGCATGGCCTCGATGCCCTTCATGAAGATCTCGGCCACCGCCTTCCACTGGGCCACCGCCGGCGCGGGCCACTCGTCCGTCATCAGCATCGAGGGGTCGCGGACGATGATCAGGTAGCCGAGCGAGCCCACGAGGGCGCCCGCCAGCACCCCGAAGGTCTGGCCGACGGCCTGCTGCCGCGGCACGGCGCCGATGAGCTGGCCGGTCTTGAGATCGTGCAAGAGGTCGGCGCACTGGCTCGCCGCGCCGGCCGTCACGTTCGCCGCCATCAGGTTCGGCGCCGCCTGCCCCGGGGCGAGGACGCCGAAGAGGAGCTGGGTGACCTTGCCCATCGGGCCGACCGGCGTGATGCCGGTCTCGCCGGAAACGCGCCCCGCCACCACCGCCAGGACGAAGGTGAGCAAGACGCCGGCCGCGGCGAGGAAGATGCCGATGTCGAAAAAGAGGGTCTGCAGGACGACCGACACCACGAAGGAGAGCAAGAGCGCGCCGAGGAAGAGGTTGCGCGGTACGTCGCCCCGATCGGTGCCGACCTCCTCGCGCTTCCCTCCGACCCCGCGGAACGCCCGCACCAGCGACGGCACCGAGAAGGCGAAGGAGGTGAGCGAGGAGACGACCATCATCCCCACGCCGGGCCAGAGGGTCCAGGTGACGATGCTGCCGAACCAGCCGGCGTCGGGGTTGCCCGGGCTGGCCCAGCCCTGCGCGAGCGCGTAGGGCGCGAGGATGCCCCAGCCCACCACGGCGCCCAGGAGCATCGAGATGGTCGGCCGGATGCCGATGATGCCCCCCACCGCCACCATCAGCAGTGAGGGATCGAGCACGAAGGTGAGGTTCTTCAGGCCGATCGAAGAAAAGCCGGCCTGCGCGAGCGCGCCCTTCGCCGGAAGGCTGCCCGGCAGCGCAGCCTGCGGCACCCGGAAGACGCTGACCAGGATTTTGATGATGGAGGCGCCGATGCCGCCGCCCACGAGCATGAGGACGCGCTGCATGGCCTCCCGGCCGCGGGCGTACATCTCCTTGATGGTGGTGGCAGAGGCGATGCCCGAGGGGAACGGAAGCCGATCCACCTCGATCATCTGGCGTCGGATCCCCACCGCCACGACCACACCGACCGCGCTCACGGCGAAGACCCAGGATGCGAGAACCCAGAAGGTGAACTGCTCCCCGGTGAGCAGCGTGAGCGCCGGGATCGCGGAGACGAGGCCGGCGGAGGAGACCGAGGCAGCGGCGGAGGCGGTGGTCTGGTTGATGTTGTTCTCCAGCATGCCGAAGGGCCGCGCGCCCAAGAGCTCCGGGATCTTCCAGAAGCCGAAGGCCAGGAGCATGGCCGTGATCGACATGTTGAAGCCCCAGCCGATCTTCAGCCCCGCGTAGATGTTGCAGAGCGAGAGCGTGCCACCCAGGACCATCCCCGTCAGCACCGCGCGCACCGTGAGCTGCGGCGAGGCGAAATCCATGGGGACGGGTTCGATCTGGACACCGGTCCCCGCGGGGGCGGCGGCCGGTCGGGGGGCACGCGCGGGCTGGCTCATGCTGGCCTCTCCTTTTTGGGAATCGCCTTGCTACTAGCAGCCCACCCGGGGGTGTCAAGGACGAGCCGCCCGGAAGGCCGTTCGAAAAAAGGGCCCGGAGCGTCCCTCCGGGCCCTCGAAATCCCGCTTCGGCGTAGGACCGTCAAGGCACGACCACCACCTCCACCTCCTCGCACTGCAGGTGGTCGCCGAGCTCGGCGCAGACCCGATACGTGGTGGTTTCGGTCGGGTAGAGGGTCAGGCTGCCGCTGCTGGTACCGGGCATGCGGAAGGCCCGGTTCGCCAGGCCGCCGGGGTACGGCTGGTTCGTGCTGCTGGGGTTCGAGCCGCCGAAATGGTGCGTGTAGCCATGGGTGACCGCGACGTTCTGGTAGCCGATGGTCGCGCTCGCTCCCTGGGCGTCGAGGTTGCAGTCGCCGAGGGTGCAGGAGGTGTTCGGCTGCGACGGACCGTTCATCGTCCCGTAGCGGAACTCGAAGGTCCCGTCGGCGAACAGCACGACCTGGAAGTTCAGGTCGAACTCCACGAGCGGACTCGTGCTCGAACCGATGAACAAGCTGACCGCGGACCATTGGATCACGTACTGGGTGGCGTCGCCCCAGGCGTGGATCCGCCCCGACGAGCGGGTGTGGATGTCGTCCCAGAACGGAGCGATGTGCACGGCCGCCTTGTCCGTGTTGGGCAATGCGAGATTCTCGAACTCGAACTCGAAGCCCGCATCGAAGGAGAGGAAACCGTTGGTGTGGACCTCGACCTGGTCGTGGATCGTGCCCCCGAAGGGGAAGGTGAAACCGTGGTCGAAGACGAGGGTCGAGTACGTTTCGTCGCTGGCGCTGCCCTGGAGGAGCACCGCGTCGGGTTCCGTGGAGATGTCCTGGTAGGCGGCCAGGATGGGCACCATGGGCAGGTAGACCGAGGGGACGCCGCCGTCGAGCGGGCTCGCGTTCCACGTCAGCGTCACCGGCTCGCCCACGGAGACGGCGGCCGGGCTCACCGAGACCGAGAGATCCACCGTCCTGACCTCCACGACGACCTCGGCCTTGCGCGTGCGGCCGTCCGCCGCGCCGACCGTGAGCACGTAGGTCGTGCGGCCCGACGGCGTGTCCACCACCTGCCCGGAGGCCGGCGAAGCCCCGGAGGGAAGGATGTCCGCTCCGTTGGCGGTGAGTGCGATGGAGTTCGCGCCGACCGTGCTCCAGGTCAGCGTCACGCTATCGCCCAACTCCACGAGCTCGGCGTCGGCCTCGAAGCTTTCGATGAGGAAGGGCGTGAAGACCTCCACGCTCACGTTCACGTCCACCGTGTGGCCGAGCGCTCCGTGGGCGCGGAGGACGTAGTCGTACATCCCCGGCGTGGCCTCGGTGATGGAGCAGGCACCCTCCTCCACCTCCTCGGGAACGGTGACCGAGCAGAGGACGCTGCCCGCGTCGTCGAGCACCTCGACCATGTCCGCGTGGGAGGTGGTCCAGCCGAGCTCGAAGGGGTAGCCGGCGGAGGGGTCTTCCGCGGGTAGGCGTGCGACGACCTGCGCCCGCTCGTGCACCACGATGTTCACCGTGGCCTGCGCCGAGCCGTTCGGGCCGAAGGCGGTGAGGTTCGCCGACATCGAGTCGGCCGGCACGAAGGTGAAGCTGTCGTTCGGCCCCAGGCGCGAGGCGGGGTCGAGCGGGAAGCGCCAGCTCCGGTTGGAGAGGCCGCCCGGCATCGCGCTCCCCAGGGAATCCCCCTCTTCGCCGAAATGCAGGTGCGCCCACTTGCTCCCGTCGGGGCTCTGGTACCCAATCGTCGCGGAGGCTCCGTTCGCGAGCGCCTGGTCCAAGGTCGAGCTCCCCACCATGGAGCCGTAGCGGAAGGTGAACGTTCCATTCTTGCGGAGGGCCACCTGGAAGTTCAGGTCGACGTCGGGCGGCGGCTCGCCGTAGAGACCCCCGTTCCACTGGACCACCAGGTAATCCCCATCGGCGTCGGTGCCGAACTGGTACCACGCCTGGGCCCCGATCAAATCGTCCCAGAACGGAGCGATGTGGATGGGCGCGGCTGCCAAGGGAAAGCCGACGTTGAAATACGTCGTCCAGAAATACGGGTCGCCGAAGCCCAGACCGCCATTCGCGTACACGACCACCCGGTCGTGCAGGCCGACGGCCGTCGGGAAGGCGAAGCCGGCAGGGAACTCGATCTCGGCACAACCCTCGTCGTCGGGGTCGAACGGAAGGAACCAGGACGGATCCCAGCCACAGTCGATGGTGAGGATCACCGGGGTTCCCGTCGCCGAGATGTCCTGGAAAGCGTCGTTCGTCACCTCGACGGGCGAGCCGAGCACGGCCGGCGCGATGTCGAGCTCCACCGCGTTCGCCAGCCGCACGTCCCACTCCAGCGTGACGCTGTCGCCGCGGATCACCTCGGGGGGCGTGGCGGTGAAGCTGGCGATGGTCGGCCCGCCGACGCGCACGGTCACCTCGGCCTGCGCCCGGAGGCCGAGGCCCGTGTCGGCGACGATGCGATAGGTCGTCGCCTCGGTGGGCTCGACCTCGTACGAGCCGCTGGCGCGGTCCGCCTCCGGGACCTGATAGAGGAAGGTGGGCGTGCCGTCCGACCGGATTCGGTAGAGCGTGAGCCCGCCCAGGGCGTTGGTCGAGGTCCAGCTCAGCGTGACGGGCGCGACGCCGTCGTACTCCTCGGTCGAAGCGGTGAGGGTGACGGTCGGCGCACCGATCACCTTCACCTCGACCGAGCGCTGCCGCGTGCCGTTCGCCGACGCGGCGACGAGGGTGAACTCGTACTCCCCTTCCGTCTCCAGCACGAAGGACTTGCTGTCCTCGTAGGGGTCGCGGTCCGAGACGTCGTAGACGGTGGTGCCGTCGGTGAGCGTCAGCGTGGTGGGATCGCCCGCGGGATCGGGGAGCACCACCCACGAGAAGGTCACCGTCCCCCCTTCCACTTGGATCTCGGGATCCGCATCGAAGGCCATCACGAAGGGCCCGGTGCCCGCGAGTAGGGTCGCGACGGACTGGGTGACGGTACCCAGCCCGTTCTCCACCTCGACCGTGAAGGGGTTTTCGCCCTCTTCGATCGCGCTGATGGTGGTGGAGCCGGCCGCGATCTTCTCGGGATCTTGCGTGGAGTACACCACGCTGCCGTCCGGCGCCCTGACCCGGAGCTCGGTGCCGCCGAGCACCTCCCAGGACAGGATCGCCGTCGGGTTGCCCATGCCCACGAACGGCGGCATGACCTCCACGCGCTGGATCACCGGCGCGCCGACCGTCACCACGAGACGGTCCTCGACGTAGTCGCCGGCGCGGTTGTAGAGGCGGATGACGTACTCGGTGTCCGCGGTGATGGTGAGCTGGACGTCGCCGTCGACCATGAAGTCGCTCACCTCGGGGAGCCCACCGAGTTCGTTCTCCACCTGCACGAAGGTCGCATCCTCCGACCTCCACGAGAGCGTGAAGGTCTCTCCCGGTCCGACCCGCGGCCGAACGGCCGTGAAGGAGAGGAGCTTCGGCAGCGGGACGAGCTGCACCTCGACGTCTTCGCGCGCCTCGCCGGCCCGGTTCCATGCGACGAGGGTGAAGCGGGTGTCGGCGGAAATCTCCACCTCCACCGTACCTTCCTCCAAGCCGTGATCGCTCAGATCGATCGGCTCACCCGGATCGCGCTCGAGGGTGAGCGCGTGCGCGTCCCCCACGTTCGCCCACCGCAGCTTCGCCATGCCCCCGGGGGCGGTCAGGTAGGGCGTCAGCGTCTCGAAGGTGCCGATCGAGGGCGGCGGGAGGATGCGGACCTCCAGATCCTCCTGCACGGTCTTGTCGTCCTGGGTCGCCACCAGGCGGAAGCGGCCCGCCTCACCCATGGTGATGGTGGCGGAGCCGTTCGCGATGTCGTCCTCCTCGATGGCGATCTCCTCGCCCTCCAGGTTCGACAGCGTAAGCGTATCCGCGCCCTGCACCACCCAGCGCAGCTCGACCTCCTCGCCGGGCAGATGGGCGCCGGGCACCACCTGCTCGAAAGCGAAGATCCGCAGCTCCACCGGCAGCACGTTCACCGTGAGCGTCTCCTGGACCGAGGCCTCGTCCTTGGTCGCCACGAGCGTGTACGTGGTGGTCGAGAGCGGCCGGACGGCGACGGTGCCCTCGTCCGGCCGGGCGCCGAGCAGATCCAGGGCGGTGCCGTTGGCGTCGCGCACCTCGACGCTCTTCGCGTTCTCGGTCTTCCAGCGCAGGACGGTGACCTCACCGCGCTTGATCTCGGGCGGAACGGCCTCGAAATTGACGATGACGGGCACGTCCTCGCCAAGCGTTACCTGCACGGTCTTTCGATCTTCCCTGCCGCCGTCGCCCTGCACCACGAGTTCGAAGGCGGTCGCCTCCGTGACCACGCGGTCGATCTGGCCCTCGCTCAGCGGCCAGACCTTCTCCACGACGACCTCGCCGTTTGCGAGGATCTGACCCGAGAGCGCGTTCTCCGTCGTCCAGCGCAGCGTGACCACGCCGCCGTGCGCCGGGACGGTCTGGGGCGTCGCCTCGAAGGCGAGGATCTTCGGTTCGAGTCCCTCGCCGTTTCCGTCGTCGTTTCCGTTTCCGCCCCCGCCCGGCTCGTCGCCGCAGGCGAACGCGAACGAAACGGCAACCAATACTGCCGCGAATCTGGAGCGGATCATGCAAACCTCCCAGCCGCCCTCTTGGTCCTGGTGCGGCCCGGTCCGTCATCAGAGCCTACACGAGTCGCACGAAAACGGAAGGTGGGAAGGTCGCGACACAGGCAGAAAACAGAAAAGGGAACCCGATGTCCGGGTTCCCTCTTCCTCTTGGTGCCCAGGGCGAGAATCGAACTCGCATGCCTTTCGGCGCCACCCCCTCAAGATGGTGTGTCTACCAGTTCCACCACCTGGGCATATGGGGTTGGCCTTCCGGCCAACGAGCGCGGCGGTGAATAGCAGCGCCGCGCGCGAATTTCAAGCGCTATTCGCTCGGTTCGGAAGGGACCGCTGCGGGCTCGCCCGCCGGCGCCTCCGCGGGCGCGGTCTCGGCCTCCGACGGCGCAGCCTCCGCGGGCGCAGCTTCGCTCGCCTGCTCGACGGCGGCCTCGGCCGGCGCCGACACGCCCTCGAGGACCGAGCGGCCGGGCGCGGACGAGAGGTGCGAGAGGAGGAGCGAGGTGACGAAGAAGATCGCCGCCCCGGCGGTGGTCAGCTTGCCCAGGAAGGTCTGGGCGCCCCGTCCGCCGAAGACCGTCTGGCTGCCGGCTCCGCCGAACGCCGCTCCCACGCCGGCCCCCTTGCCGGCCTGGAGGAGGATCACCAGGACGAGGAAGACGGCCACGAGGACGTGCAGAATCTGAATCGCGAGTTCCATAGATCGCTTCGATGCTGGTTGGACGGCCGATCGCCGCGGAAGCGCGGCAAGCTAGCACGTCGACGTTCGATATCGCAACCCGTGCGGTCGCGCCAGAATTTCCTCCGGCGCGGGGCGGGGAGGGCCCCCTCCCCGCTCAGAGCGCCGCGCGCACGATGGCCGCGAAGGCGTCCGCCTGCAGCGAAGCCCCTCCGACCAGCGCGCCGTCCACGTCCGGCAGCGCGAGCAGCGCGCCGGCGTTGTCCGGCTTGACGCTCCCCCCGTAGAGGATCGGCACGACGTCCGCCACCTCGCCCGCGATCGTGCGCAGCTCGGCGCGGACGAAGGCGTGGACCTCCTGAGCCTGCTCCGGCGTGGCGGTCCGCCCCGTACCGATCGCCCAGACCGGCTCGTAGGCGATGGCGACGCGGTTCAGATCCTCGGCCCCGAGGCCGGCCAGGCCCGCGCGCACCTGGCTGCCCACCACCTCGAGCGTGCGCCCGGCGTCGCGCTCCTCGAGCGTCTCGCCCACGCAGAGGATGGGGGATAGGCCGGCGTCGAGCGCGGCGCGCACCTTCCGGTTCGCCGTCTCGTCGGTCTCACCGAAGAGGTGGCGGCGCTCTGAATGGCCCACGAGCACCAGACCGGCCCCCGCGTCGCGCAGCATCGGGCCGGAGACCTCGCCGGTGAAGGCGCCCTGCGTCTCCCAGTGGAGGTCCTGCCCGCCGACCTCGATCGGGCTTCCGCGCAGCGCCTCGGCCACCGCGGCGATGGAGGTGAAGGGCGGGATCACGGCCACCCGCACCCCCTCGACGCCGTCGAGCTCCCGGCGGAGGTCGGCGGCGAGCCGCCGCGCCTCCTCCAGGGTCTTGTGCATCTTCCAGTTGCCGGCGACGAACTTCCGACGCGCGCTCATGGAGCCTCCAGAGCGGCGACGCCGGGCAGGGTCGCGCCTTCGAGGAACTCCAGCGACGCACCGCCGCCGGTCGACACGTGGCGGATGCGGTCGGCCACGCCCGCCTCGTGCACCGCGGCCGCGCTGTCGCCGCCGCCGACCACCGTCAGCGCCTCGCTCTCGGCGAGGGCGCGCGCGATGGCGAAGGTCCCGTGCGCGAAGGGCTTCATCTCGAAGACGCCCATGGGGCCGTTCCACAGCACCGTCTTCGCGGAGCGGATCCGCTCGGTGTACATGGCGACGGTCTTCGGCCCGATGTCCAATCCCATGAGGTCATCGGGGATCGTCCGCTCCTTGACCTCCACCGGCGTCGCGTCGGCCGAAAACTCCCGCGCGCAGACGTGGTCGATGGGAAGGAGGAGCGGCACGCCCTTGCGCTCGGCGGCGTCGAGGAGGCGGCCGGCGAGGTCGAGCTTGTCCTCCTCGACCCGGCTCTTGCCGGTCGCGACGCCCTGCGCCGCCTGGAAGGTGTAGGCCATCGCACCGCCGACGAGCAGCGCATCGACCCGCGGCAGGAGGTTCTCGATCACCTTGATCTTGTCCGAGACCTTGGCGCCGCCGAGGATGGCGACGAAGGGGCGGGGCGGGTTCTTGAGGAGCTGCCCGAGGAACTCGAGCTCCTTCTGCATCAGAAAGCCCGCGGCCTTCTCGCGGACGAAGCGCGCCATGCCCGCGGTGGAGGCGTGGGCCCTGTGCGCGGCGCCGAAGGCGTCGTTCACCCAGACGTCGGCATTGGCCGCCAGCGCGCGGGCGAACTCCTCGTCGTTGGCCTCCTCACCGGGGTGGAAGCGGAGGTTCTCGAGAAGGAGGACCTGACCCTCCTGCAGGTCGCGCACGACCTTGGCCACGCCCTCCCCCACCGAGTCGTCCGCCACGATCACCTCGGTGTCGTCGAGCAGCTCCCGCAGGCGCTCGCCCACCGGAAGCATCGAGTAACGCGGATCCACCTTCCCCTTCGGCCGTCCGAGGTGCGAGGCCAAGATCACCTTGGCCTTCTTCTCCAGGGCGTGGCGGATGGTGGGAAGCGCGGCGCGGATCCGCGTGTCGTCCGTGATGCGGCCGTCCTCGAGCGGAACGTTGAAATCCACCCGGATGAAGACCCGCTTTCCGGTCAGATCCAACTCATCGAGGGTGCGAATCGCCATGCGCTCAGCCCTTCTGTGCGATGAGCCGGGCCACGTCGACCATGCGGTTCGAGAAGCCCCACTCGTTGTCGTACCAAGCGAGGACCTTGACCATGTCGTCGATCACGATGGTCGAGAGCGCGTCGACCGCCGACGACCACGGCGAGTGGTTGTAGTCGACGGAGACGAGGGGCTCCTCGCTGTAGTGCAGGATGCCCTTCAGCGACCCCTCCGCAGCGCGCATGAACGCGGCGTTGACCTCCTCGGCCGTCGCCTTGCGCGAGAGGTTGGCGGTGAAGTCCACCAGAGAAACGTTGGGCGTCGGCACGCGGATCGCCATGCCGGTCAGCTTGCCCTTGACCGCGGGCAGCACCTCGCCCACCGCCTTCGCCGCACCGGTGGTCGTGGGGATCATCGAGACGGCGGCCGCGCGGGCGCGCCGCAGATCCTTGTGCGGCAGGTCGAGGATGCGCTGGTCGTTGGTGTAGGCGTGCACCGTGGTCATCAGGCCACGCTCGATGCCGAACTCCTCGAGCAGGACCTTCACCACCGGAGCCAGGCAGTTGGTGGTGCACGACGCGTTCGAGAGGATGGTGTGCTTCGCGGGGTCGTAGTCGCCGTGGTTGATCCCGTAGCAGAGCGTCAGGTCCGGATTCTTCGCCGGGGCGGAGATCAGCACCTTGCGCGCGCCGGCCTCGAGGTGCTTGGAGGCGCCGTCGCGATCGGTGAAGCGGCCGGTGCACTCGAGCACGGTCTCCACGCCCATCTCCTTCCAGGGGAGCTTCTCGGGCTCGCGGATCGCCGTGATGCGGATGGCCTTGCCGTCGATGACGATGGCGTCCTCGCGCGCCTCCACGTGGGGAGCGAAGGTTCCGTGGACGGAGTCGTACTTGAGCAAGTGCGCGAGCGTCTGCGGCGAGTCGAGATCGTTGATGGCGACGATCTCCACGTCGTCCACCTTCCGCTCGATCACCGCGCGCAGGATGCTCCGACCAATCCGACCGAAACCGTTGATGGCGAACTTCATCGCTCCCCTTCCTTTCTGATCCGACCGTTGACACGCCGCCCAGCGGCGCTTCGGGGGCGCGTATAGGTTCCCGATCCCCCGGGGTCAAGCGGGACGTGCCCGCGGGCCGGGGTGCGAAACTCCTTTCGCGGCGGGCGCCGGACGTAGGTGCGAACGAATCCACGCACCCGTCGCGGCTCGCCGCCGCATTTCCCACGCTTCAAGGGTAATTCCGTCCGGATCCGGAGGGCATCGCGGCTGGATCGCTTCTTGCTTGCAGGTGGTGCGACCGGCCGGGCGTGCACCGGCCGCAGGGTTTTCCATGGCTCGCAGCAAGGAGAAGGTCACTGTGGAAACGCCTACGATGAATCCGGAAGGGATCAAGATCCTCGCGCGCTCGTTCTACCGCGAGCTCAAGGAAGGCGGCTGCACCCCCCGGCAGATCCTTCTCGCCTCCAACGAACTGCTGGACCTGCTCACCAAGGAGATGCAGGAAAAGGCCCGCCAGACCTCGAGCTGAGGCGGCGTTTCCCATGCATCGGGGCCGCGGTGGCCGCGGCCCCGTTTTTCGTCTGCGAAGCCGCGGGGCCCCGCGGCTCGTTTCGTTTCCGGACTCCGGCTTGCGGGCGGGGGTGAAAGTCGTATCGTTGTTGCGAGATGCGCTACCAGATCCGCACCGGCGAGGGCACGCAGTTCGACGTGGCCGACGGAGCCCACCTGCTCATGCTCCTTCGCCAGCGCTTCCTCGACGCCGACGACGAGATCCGCGCCGCCGGTCAGACGCGGTGGCGCCGGCTCGGCGACATCCCCGAGTTTAGTGAGGTCCTGCGCGAAGCCCACACGCCGCGCATCCCGGTCAAGGCCGTCCTCCTGATCGCCTTCTTCCTCACCTGCATCGTGATGATCCTGGCGATCCTTTACCGCCTGGGCACGACCTCCCCCACCCTCTGACGGCCATCGCCGGCGGTCTTGCCGGTGGCCGCCTCCGGCGGGGTTTGCTACGTTCTGGCCCTCGCACCCCCCGGAGGAGGAATCGATGGAGAGGCTGTGGGTCAAGGACATCCAGGTCGGGCAGGCGGTCGCCGGGATCTTCCTCGTCGCGCGCAAGCAGCTCGCCGTGGGACGGACCGAAAAGCCGTTTCTGCGGCTGACGCTGCAAGACCGCACGGGGCAGGTCGACGCCCGCGTCTGGGAGAACGCCGAGGAGGCCGCGGCGCGTTTCGAGGAGGGCGACGCCATCCGGCTCCGCGGCCAGGTCGCCACCTTCCAGGGAAGGCCCCAGGTCACCATCGAGGAACTCGAGAAGGTCGAGGAGGAGATCGATTCCGCGGAGTTCGCCTACACCCCGCCCGCGGCCTCGACCGGCAAAGGTGGCGGTGAGGCGCTCGTCGCCCAGCTGCGCGAGGAGCTCTCGCGGGTGGAGGACCCCCACGTCCGCGCCCTCCTCCTCTCCTTCGTCGACGATCCGGAGATCGCCTCGCGGCTCGCCCGGGCGCCGGCCGCCAAGGAGATCCACCACGCCTACGCGGGCGGCCTCGTGGAGCACATCCTCTCCTGCGTCCGCCTGGCGCGACGGCTGGCGGACCACTACCCGATGGCCGACCGCGACCTCCTCGTGGCGGGCGCCTTCCTCCACGACATCGGGAAGATCCAGGAGCTGACCTGGGAGAACGGCACCATCGGCTACACCGACGAGGGGCGCCTGGTCGGCCATCTGGTGATCACCGCCCAGTGGATCGCCGAGCGGGCGCGGGTGATCACCGGCTTTCCCAAGGAGCTCGAGCTGCACCTGACGCACCTGGTCCTCGCCCACCACGGGCGGCTCGAATACGGCTCGCCGAAGGTGCCCCACACCATCGAGGCCTTCCTCGTCCACGCCCTCGACGAGATCGACAGCCGGATGAACCAGATGCTCGGCCAGATGTCCCGCGCGCCCGGTGAGAAGTGGGCCGAGCCGCAGAAGCACTGGGAGCGCCTGTTGTGGAAGGCGCCGGCCCCCACCGAGGGCGGCAAGGCGAAGGGCGCGCCGGCCAAGCCGCGCAAGAAGAAGAAAAAGCGCAAGGAGGGCACCGCCCCGGCGGCTCCCGCACCGGCGGCCGAGGCCAAGCCGAGCCCGGCCCGGCCCGCGCGCGCCGAGGCACCGAAGCGGCCGGCGCCCCCGCCGAAGAAGGAAGGCCCCACCCTCACCTTCAAGCCCTTCTCCGCCCTGACCGGCCAGGAGAGCGAGGCGGCCAAGGCCCCGGAGGCCGAGGCGCCGACGCCAAAGGCGCCCGAGGCCCCCACCCTCGTTCCCACGGCCGAGGTGGTGGCTGCGGAGCCCACACCCGAGCCGAGCCCGGCCGCCGAGGCCGAGGCGCGCCCGATGGCCGAAGAGGACGGGAGCGCGGCCGCCGAGGCACCGGCCGATGCCGCCGCCGCGCCGAGCGAGGGCGGCTCCGAGGCGGAGGAATCCGGCGCCTCGAGCTAGGCGCCGGTCGCAACCACCGGCCGACGCGGCGACGGCGCCCGTCGGGACGACGGGCTCCGCGGTCGTGCGCGACGTCGGCGCCCGTCGATGCGGCGGGCGCCTTTTCGTCGGATCAATCGATCCCGAAGAAGCTGCGCGCGTTGGCGGAGGTGATCCGCGCCACCTCCTCCACGGACACGCCCTTCAGCTCCGCGATGCGCTCGGCCACGTGCACCACGTAGGCCGGCTCGTTGCGCTGGCCCCGGTGGGGCACCGGCGCGAGGTAGGGGCAGTCCGTCTCGATGAGCAGGCGGTCGAGCGGGATCCACCGCACCGCCTCGCGCAGCTCGTCCGCCTTCGCGAAGGTGACCACGCCGGCGACCGAGACGAAGAGCCCCATCTCCACGTAGCGGCGCGCCTGCTCCAGCGAGGAGGTGAAGCAGTGGATCAGCGCCTTCTCGGGCCGCGCCTCGCGCAGGATGGCCAGGGTGTCCTCGTCCGCCTCGCGGGTGTGGATGACCACCGGCTTGCCGAGGCGGCGCGCCAGGTCGAGCTGGTGCGCGAACCAGCGGCGCTGCTCGTCCCGCGGGGAGTGGTCGTAGTGGTAGTCGAGCCCGGTCTCGCCCACCGCCCGCACCTCCGGGCGTGCGCAGAGCGCCTCCAGCTCCGCCCAGTCTTCCTCCGGCACGCGGGCGCAGTCGTGTGGATGCACGCCCATCGTCGCCACGACCCAATCCGGATGCGCGGCGGCGATGGCGAGCGCGCCGCCGAAATCCCCTGGAGCGCGCCACTGCCCGATGGCCACGAGCCTACGCACACCGGCTCGGCGCGCCCGCTCGAGCATCTCCTCGCGGTCGTTCGAGAAGGCCTTGGAATCGGGATGCGCGTGCGAGTCGACGAGCTCCAGGCCGTTCACGTCACCACCTCCTCCCCCGAGAGCGGCAGATAGAGCCGGATCTCCTCGCCCGGCTTGCCGAAGAGCGAGAGACAGACCTCCACCACGCGCCGCACCCGCTCCTCGCGCACGGTCTTCGCCGCGGATTCCAGCGCCTCGCGCGCGGCGTCGCCGCCGAGGAGGAGCAGGCCCTCCGCGGCGTCGCAGCGCACGTCGGCATCCTCGTTTTCGTCCTCGAGCGCGCCGCGGCAGGCCGCGAGCGCCGCCTCCGAGCCGTAGCTCCCCAGGCCGCGCAGGGCGGCGCCACGGAAGGGATCGCGGCGATCTTCGGCCACCGCGCGCAACAGGCCCTCGCCCTCGGGTACGCGCAGATCGCCGACCCACTCGATGGCGATCGGCCGGTCGAGCTTGCCCCGGCGCGCGCGTTCGAGCAGGTAGGCCTGCCCGCCCGCGTCGCCCAGCGAGGCGAGGAGCGCGGCGGCGGCGAGCCGGTCGAACCGGCCGGAAAAGACGCCGGAGAAGACGCGCTGGGCGACGGCGCGGATGGCGTCGGCGGTCTCGGGCGCCGCCTTCGCGATCCGCCGCAGCGCGACCAACGCATCGAAGCGCGTCTGGCGCGACGTCGTCCCTTCGAGGAGCGCCGGGATGCAGGCGGGATCGCCCATCACGGAGAGCGCCGAGGCCGCCGCCACGCGCACGAGGCGGTCGGGATCGTCCAGCCGTGCGCGAAAGGGCCCGCGCACCTCCTCGACGCCGAGGGGCGAGAGCGCGTGCACGGCCTGCAGGCGCACGCCGGGCGAGGGGTCGTCGAGCAGGCGGACGACGCGCGACAGGTGTTCGAGCTTTTCGTCGCAGAGCAGCACGCCCACGATCGCCCAGCCGCGCACGGAGGGTTGCGGGTCGGCGAGGAGCGTGATGAAGCGCATCAGGTAGCGCTCGCGCAGCGCCGGTTCGCGCCGGCACAGCTCCACGAGTTCCTGCGCCGCGCCCTCGCGCTCACGCGCCGGGCGCGCCTCGTCCTCGAGGATCTCCACCCACTCCTTGCCGGCCTGCACCGCTCAGCCCTCCCCGCGCGGGCGCGCGTCGGCGACCCCACGCTGCTCGTCGCGCTCGGCGGCGTGCGGTGCGGACGGCTCGGAGGGCCAGATGGCGTCGATCTGCTCGTCCTGCAGCGGCGCGGCGATGTGGGCGACGGGGCCGATCCGGGTGCCGGCCGCGAGCGGAAAGGGCTCGCCCGCGGCGATGCGCGCCGGATCGAAGCGGACGCCGCCGAGCATGGCCTCGAGCTTGGCGCCGGCGCGCGGCAGGATCGGCGACATCCAGGTACCGATCACCCAGGCGACGTTCGCGCAGAGCGAGAGATCTTGCAACGCGCCCTCGGCGTCGCCCTCCTTGCGGCGCTGCCAGGGCGCGCGCTCCTGGAGGAAGCGGTTGGCCTCGAAGCCCATCTGCACGAGCGCCTGGGTGGCGGCGCGGAAATCAATGGCCTCGTAGCCGTTGCGGATCTCGGAGGAAAGCTCGATCACCTTCGCCCAAAACTCGCGCGCGGCGGGATCGTCGGAGGGCGTGCCCAAGGTGCCGTCGAAGTCCTTCTCGATCGGGCGCAGGGCACGCGAGACGAAATTCCCCAGGGTCTTGACCAGCTCGGCGTTGACGCGGTTCTTGAGCTCCTCCTTGGTGAGCGGAAGGTCGTGGGGCTCGGGGCCGAGGTTCGCGGCGTAGTACCAGCGCAGGCTCTCCGGATCGATGCCCGCATCGAGGTACTCGCGCGCGGTCACCATCCGTCCGCGGCTCTTGGAGAACTTCTCGCCGCCGAGGGTGACCATGCCGTGGACCTGGATGCGGTCGGGCACGCGCAGCCCGCTGGCCTCGAGCATCGCGGGCCAAAAGAGGGCGTGGAAGTAGACGATGTCCTTGCCGATGAAGTGGACGATGCGGCTCGGCGCCTGGCGGTCCCAGTAGTCGGCCACCGCGCGCTCGGCGCCCAGGAGCGCCTCGGTGGAGGCGATGTAGCCGATGGGGGCGTCGAGCCAGACGTAGAAGTACTTGCCCGGATGGCCGGGGATCTCGAAGCCGAAGTAAGGACCGTCGCGCGAGATGCACCAATCGAGCAGCCCCGCGTCGAGCCACGCCTTCACCGAGTTGCGTACCGCGGGCGCGAGCCGTCCCTCCTTGTCCACGTACGCCGCGAGGAAGTCGCGAAAATCGCTGAGCTTGAAGAAGAGATGGTCCGAGGTCCTGCGGACCGGCGGGTTGCCACAGAGGGAGCAGTAGGGTTTCTCGAGGTCGGTGGAAGCGTAGGCCTTGTTGCATGCTTCGCAGACGTCGCCGTACTGGTCGCGCGCGCCGCAGTTGGGACAAATGCCCTTGACGAAGCGGTCCGGAAGGAAGCGGCCGTCCACCTCGCAGTACCACTGCTCCAGCGGCCGCGTCTCGATGTGACCGCCCTCCTGCAGGCGCCGGAAGATCTCCTCCGACCACTTGCGGTTCTCGGGCGAGTGCGTGGTGTGGAAGATGTCGAAGCCGATGAGGAAGTCTTCGAAATCTTGCTTCTGGCGTTCGCGCCAGTGCGCCACGAAGTCCTCGGGGGACATCCCCGCCTTGCGCGCGTTCACCTCGATGGGTGCGCCGTGGGTGTCGCTCGCCCAGACGTAGATCACGTCGCGGCCGGTGAGCTCGAGGTAGCGCACCCAGACGTCGGTCTGGATGCACTCGAGCAGGTGGCCCAGGTGGATGGGTCCGTTGGCGTAAGGAAGCGCGCTGGTGACGAGGATCTTTTCGGACACGGGAAAGCCCTCAGAAGCGGAGTACGGGGAGCGAGAGAACCATGCGGCCGGTGGGCCGCTCCTTGCGGCTGAACACCCCGGCCGGGGCGAAACCGGGAACGGCTCGATCGAGCGGCTCCTCGAGCAGACCGAGCTGGTGCTGCGCCTCCGACCAAAGGAGCAACACCTCCACCCGACCCACCGGGGTGTCGAGGCCGACCCGTTCACCGCGCGGCGACGGCGCGTTCTGCTCGAGGACGAGGCGTGCGTCCGACGGAGCGGCGCGGACCTCCTCCACCCGCGCGGACGCCTCCTCCGGCGCCTTCGCGGGGACGACATGCATCGTGGCCAATAGGGCCAGCAAGCCCAGGTTACCCAAGGGTCCTTCGTTGCCTCCGTCGTGGGAATCGAAGGGGATGCCGCGGGGCGCTGGCTCCTAGCACAGGAGGCGATCCGGCGACAAGCGCCCTTCCGTGTGTCAGTCCGAAGAGCAAATCTCCCAGAGAAGTCGTTCGACGTAAAGCCGCCCACCCCCGGTCTTCACCGCCACGTCCACCTCCGCGGTCCGCATCAGCAGGCGGGCGAGTGCAGAAGGGGAGAAGCGCGCGGCCGCCTGGGCGCGGAACTTCGCGGCGTTGGGATTGGCCATCTTCAGGCCCGCGGCCTCGTAGGCCTCGACCCATGGGCTGGCCTGGGCACCGAAGCCGGGCAGGCGCCCCCCGGTCGCGCGCGTCGCCTCGCGCGCGGCGAGGAGCTGTCGCAGGCAGGTGGCGATCGAGGCCACCGCCTGGGGAAGGCCGCCTCCGCCCGCCAGGAGCTCGTCGAGCCCCTGCATCGCGCCGGCGAAGTCCTTCCTCTCCAGCGAATTGGTGAGCAGAAACTCCACCGCCCGCGAGCGCTCGACGACCTGGTGGACGTCGTCCGGGAGGATCACCTCCCGCTCGCCCACGTAGAGCGCGAGCTTGTCGAGCTCTGCGTGGAGGCGGCGGAGCTGATCGTCGCCCAGAAGCTCCTCGAGGGCCGCCACCGCGCGCGGATCGATCCTCTTGCCCAAGGGCGTGAGGTGTTCCTGGGCGAGCGCGGCGAGGTCGCGCTTCTCCCCGCGGCCAGCCGCACGGAAGGAGATCTCCGCGCCCGCGTCGCGCAGCTTCTTGTACAGGCCGAGACGGGCGTCGACCGCGTGCGCCGAGACGACGAGGTGGATGCCGGGAGCGAACCCGCGCTCCAGCAATCGCTCCAGCGCGCCCTCGTCCCCGCCCTCCGCGGCGATCCCCTCCTCGCGCGCCCAGGCCGCCGCCTCCTGGCAGAAGCGGAGATCGTCCGGGCCCGCCTCGATGCCGGCCTCGGCGCTCCAGTCCTCGGCGGTGGCCGTCGCCGCGTCCACGCCGGCCTTCTGCGCCAGGGCGAGGAGCCGGCGCGCAGCTTCTCTCTTCTTGCCCTGGTCCCAGAGCTCGCGCAGTCGGGCGAGCGAATCCGCTTTGGCCGCGCGCTTCGGCGCGAGGAAGGCGGGATCCTGCACCCAGACGACCTTCGTCCCCGCGAACATCGGCACGGTCGCGAGATCGCGGACGAGTTCCGCCAGGGAGGCGCCGTCCGAAACGGAGAGGTTGAGATCGCGCTGCGCCGGATCGACGAGGGCGTCGACCACCTCCTCGGCCGCCTTGCGGGCGAGGAATTCCTCGCCGTGGAAGAGGTAGACGGAGCGGGCTTTGCCGCGCCGGATCTCCTCGACGAGCTCCCGGACGCTCATGCCGCCTCCTCGCCGAGCACGCAGCCGAGCAGAAAGCGCTCCACGGCGAGCCGCGGGACGGCGTGGCGTTCGAGGGCGCGGCGCGCGCCCTGGGCGCGCCGCAGGCGCCGCAACGCATCGGACGCACCGCGCTCCGCCGCCCGCCGCAGCAGGGGCAAGAGATCCTGGTTGGCCACGACCGACTCCGGCCCGCCCTCCGCCACGACGGCCGCATCGCGATAGAAGAGGACGATGGCGTCGAGGAGGAGCTCGGTCGCCTCCCGGCCGCCGGCGGCGACCCGCTCCGCCAGGGCGAGCACGGGGCGGAAGTCGCCGGGACCGAGCGCCTCCAACTCCTCCAGGATCCGCGCCCTCCCCTCCAGCGCCTCGGGGGTCATCGCCAGTGCGCGGCCGAGCGAGCCGTCCGCGATCGCCGCCAACAGGCGCGCCTCTTCGGGCCCCACGCCCCGCAGGGCCACCAGCCGCTCCGCCACGAAGTCGAGCGGCAGGGGCTGGAAGGGCACCCGCACGCAGCGGGAGCGGATGGTGGGAAGGAGGCGATCGCCGGCCTCGGCGACCAGGACGATGTGCGTCCCCTCGGGCGGCTCCTCCAGGGTCTTGAGGAAGGCGTTCTGGGCGGCGACGTTCATCGAATCGGCGGCCGCGATCACCACCACCCGCCGCGCGCCCTCGACCGGCGCCACGGCGAGCTGCGCCTCGAGCCGGCGGATCTGCTCGATCTTCAGCTCGCGCGACGGCGTCCGCGACAGCTCCTCGCGGGCGAGCAGGCCGCGCTCCACCGCGAGCGCCTCGGGCATGAGCCGGATCAGGTCGGGGTGGCTCCCCCGCTCCACCTTGCGGCAGGCCGCGCAAACCCCGCAGGCCTCACCCTCCGTCGCCCGCTCGCACAGAAGGACCTGGGCGAAGCCCAGGGCGGCGCTTTCCTTGCCGACGCCCTCGGGGCCGGCGAAGAGCCAGGCGTGGTGCACCCGTCCTCGGGCCAGGGCGGAACGAAGGAGGTCGATCGCTCGTTTCTGCCCTGCGATTTCCGATAGTCTCACGGTGCGCCACTCTACCACGGCGGCCCGGAGCCGCCGGTCGCGAGGAACGGGA
>Ga0079224_100001904_pt1 | contig 24703 bp, 24 predicted proteins | sample Stecom2015_FD_80414 | JGI IMG/M metagenome (GOLD analysis project Ga0079224, IMG submission 80414) | Agricultural soil microbial communities from Utah to study Nitrogen management - Steer compost 2015 | ecosystem: Environmental > Terrestrial > Soil > Agricultural land | place: USA: Utah... | reverse complement strand
TCCTTGCAATCCTTGCTGTCCATCCTTACCTACTACATGACCTGCATCTTGTGTGTTGCCGTCAGAATAGGTGATAATGAGATTGCCATTATTATTGATGTATGCAGTGTCAATACCTGTTCCCGAAGGGGGGTTGACAACGCCACCTCCTATACGTTTAATGGAGTACAATGGATTCCATACTCTCTTAACGCTGCTGATGGCATTACATTGGTATATGATGCTGTCATAGGTACACAGCAACAAATCCCCTGTGACGAACTTACTTGACCATGCAGGCTCTACCGACATAGGCTGGCTTTTTGTAAACATCCTGCCGTTGTACTGAACCATTTCCTGTGCGTAGGAGCAAAAAGATATTGCTGCCAAAAATAAAGTGATAAGTTTTTTCATTATTTTTTCGCGTTGTTCCAAAATACGTCAATTAATAAGTTTATTTTTTTTAATTTGAGTTCAAAGATAAATATTTTTTACACTGAAATTTTCCGTTCACCATCTTAAAGACAGGTCTTATTATCCACTTACAATCTTTCCGCTCTCTTAAATGCACAAGGCATGAATGCTTTTTTGGACAGCGCCATCCAATGCAATGTTCTTCAAACCTCTTAATCACCTTTATTACTTTTTTTTTTACGGAAAAACTTGCAGAATTTTAACACACCTTTATGTACTTTGTCAATGTGTATGAGGTATAATATTGCCGTTGATAGAATCGGCATTACATGTGCCAGATGTTCTAATGAGGATAAAAAGGAAGTGAATAAACCCATGAGATACAATACCAAGTCTATCACTATCCACACCCTGCTTTCATAATAATTCTGCATAACTGCTTTCATGTGATTTATTTAAAATACACAGTGTTACGGCACTGTGTATTCAATTAGACTGCAATAGCCATTACACAAGAGAATAACCCTGTAGGAATGGGATGAGGGATTGGATTATCCACCTGAGTGAACTCCACGTCAACCACGAACTCCACATTCTTAGTGTAATCATTCTCGTGAGGGTCTTTTGCAACGATAGTTGCAGCTTTGTCGGAGATATACATGTATTTCTCATTTCTCCAACAAAAACGCCATACAGTATTATTTCTGATGGCATTATAAGCAGTCATGTTGGCTGCATTATAATTGTCGTCATTGTACTGAGCTTTGAAGGTTGATGATACATACTTCTGCGCTACATCGCCTTTACCTGTTCCATAGTTTGGTGTACCACCGTCATAGTTGCCTGATGTCTTTGGAATCACTATCGCAAGACCATTCTCGATGGCGGTCTGCCATGTGGCAAGGTTGGATACGTCAACCATATTCACCGATTCGTGAAGGAGAATAACGCCACGAACAACGGCTAATGAAGGAGAAGGGCATCCGATACATTGATAGTCGGCAGTGGCTTCACTGCACCCTTGAAGATAATATAAACTCATTTTATTTTTATATTAGATGTTAACAACATAGTATTTCAACACATCCCCCTGAGAAGGCTATGCTGACAGAATACCTGATTGTGAATATTCTCAATTCAGGTTTAAAAATATTTTGTGCTTTGTAATCGGTATTTAATAATGCAAGGCTGTTGAAATCGGTTGAAGCACCTGTACCGATAGCACAACGATGTAGTTTGAGAGAATTTCCGTCTGTGTCCAATAATGTTATGTTGGATACTGTGATATTTTGCAGAGAGGTTATAATTGCCAGTTCAAGGGCTGTATAGTCAACCTTTGTGCAGTCGTTCACCGCCACAACCATTGCCATGTCATAATCCCGAGAAGTATATCTAATGTCGTAATTTAATGGATTTCGTGCCTGATAGATTTTGTGATATAATATTACAGGATATATGTCGTCAAGTCCGCAATAACTTAGCTCTCCAAGATTATATGCCGCAGGAATACATTTTCCGTCATCATATTGAACTATCTCGGCAAGACCATATACCTTGCTTCGGCTCAACAACTCCTTGTTGAACACCTCAGCATTGATGCTCTTGTTTATCTCTGCAATTATCTTATGTATCATTTCCTTATTTCGTTATTGATATGTTCATAAGCCAATCTTATAGCCTCAGACCTTTCGTCTTTTGTGAGCTTAAATATCTTCTTTTTATAAGTATCTTCTACATAGCCCACCTTCAAAGCATTATCTTCATTGGTATATCCTATTCCAAAGACTTCCTCAACAGGCAGTACCGACATATCACTTTCCATTTGCCGAGTTAAGGAGATTACAACTTTCGTGTCTGATGTCCTGTTGTAGTTAGGTCGTGGCTGCCCTTTGTTCTTGCCTTTGGTGAATACACCCCCATTCCTCACCTCTCCTTTGTTCTTGCCTTTGGTAACCTTTCCGTTGCTCTTAAATTTTCCTGTCCGCACAGCCATATAACCTTCGCTATATGTGCCTATCTGACCGCCTGATGAATCTATCCCCTGCACATGAATCCTTGAACGCATCTGTGGGAGAAGGTTCGTGGCAACATATCGAGATATGTTCTCTTTCGACAATGCCTTGTTGAGCCTTCTTTTAAGGTTTTCGGAAAAGGTAGGTATGTTTGTTGTGATTATCATGCCCTGAACTCCACCACCTGCATAGGTGCTTGACACTCGATGCAGCAATCCGACATATCTAAGGTGATGCCTCTTACAGCCATTTCTAATGCTTCTTCAAATCTTTGGTCATAATATTTTATCAAAGACTCTGTTTCTTCGGTGTTTATCTTCCAGAAGTTCAGGCGAGAGGAGAATTTCCGCTCTACCAATAATTCTGATGCAAGAAGATATGACCACACATCTGCGAAGTATTCTCTGTTATCGCATAACAACCTCTCGTATGTGCATTGCATGGAGAATACCCCTGTCAGCCCGAATGTGTTTTCGCCTTCAACAAAAAAATCATCATCATTATATGTTACCGCACTAACAGCTACATCATCGCATTCAGAGCAGCATTTCTTTATGCAGTCGCAAAAGTCCTGATTTGTTGCAGTAGGAACTTCCATAGACACAAGTTTTTGCGGGTCAGAATCTATTCCACACAAAACATAAATAGTATCTTGGCTGAACCGCTGCTCAATAATTATGGTATTCCACCAATCAACACCACCAGTGGTAACGCTTTTTTTATAAAGAAGATTTCCAAATTTATCAAGCACATATATAGTGAATTGCCCCGAACTTTCCGTAGAATAAAAGGACACCTGCTGAAGATATATCGAATAAAAAATACTTGCCCCGCCAGACTGAATTTTAAAACCGAAAAAATCACTTCCCGACAGCGTTGTTGTATCAACATCCACCACCCTTCCAAGATTTATCGAACCGCTCAAAGACTTCATCCTGTTAGGCATTGCCTGTTGCAGCTTCATCAGCATCCTGCTATATGTCCTGTCCTGAACGTCTGACCATACACCCGCAAAGTTGACCTTCTCCTGTGAAGCCATCTTGTCTATGCTCTCAAGAGGTAGCCCTGGAAGGAAGTTGATATACCTTCCACTAACAGGAGCATCCATTCCACACCCTGCAAGCCCTATGTAATCTTTAAGACAATTCATCTTTATGGGTATAAATTATTGTTGGCAAGTACGGGATTGAACCGTACACTCATGGGTAACCAAATACCCATGCGCACTGCCATTATGCAACTGCCAATTTAAGTCTGCACCCCTTAAAGAGCAGACTTTGGAAAATAAAAACAAAAGGTAAACACAATGTTAAGAGTTGGTAGCAGAATAACGGTGTGTTCCGTTAACCTGATACAAACGGTCTGTCGTCTGATAGGCATTGGAAGGAATATTCACCGATACAAAGCTGCTCATAATACTTACAGACATACCACGTCCATTGGTGACGTTGCCACCATATACAGTAGCATTCTCTCTGTCAACAGGACAATCTTCTTCTTTCACCTGTACATCAAAGATGTATTCAGAGAATGAATTTCCTGTCGTGTCTGCAACAGGCAATGTCAAGGTGAACAGATTGCTGCCTCCCCAACGTCCTGATGTTGCTCCCTGAAAACGTGCTATGTTCAGAAACTGAACCGCATCTTTCTCGAACAAACCAAACTGATTTGAACCCCATGTGGTCTGTGTCTTGGGGTCATAGTAGAACTTGGGCAGGTTGTATGCTCCGTTGTTGATGCCTGCATAGTTAGCGGACTTCACCATGTTCTGAATATAGAACTTGTTTATGTTTCCTGCTCCCACGATAGAAGCTGTTGAGATGTCCACCTCCATTGACATAGCATCGTCAATCAACTGGCTGATGCCATCATTCAGAGAACCTGAAATGGTGGCGGGGAAATTTACAGTACGTGCTGCGGCACTACCCCCTGCGTTGAACCCGAAATTAGCCGCTTGGTCTGTTATCAACATTCCGTTAATATCATCCAATAGTCCATTTGCTTGTAATAGGATTGAATCCCATACCTCCATCATTATGGTAGTGGCAGGTGTTCCTGTGGTGCGTGTTGCAAGAGCATCTTCGGTGAAGGCTTTGATAATGCTCCAATCAAAGAAGATTGTTCTGCGAAGGAAATGCGTAGAAGGTACTGTAACCTCGTAGAAGGGTTGTACATGCGTGATGTCGCAACCATCGTTAAGTACCGATTGACCGGGTACAGAACGTGTTCTTGCTCTTAGTTTGACATCTCTTAAATAACCTGTTCCGTTGTCATTAGCTTTGCTGATGACGTTAGGTTTGTTGTTTTGCAGCGTATATGCGAGCATACCTTTGGGGGTAATCTTTTGCTCTGCGGCTGCGGTCTTAAATGCCTCGCGTTGTGAAATTAATATCGCTTGGGCTGTGCCATTATTCATTGATTAATGTATAACGCACCCGAATATATTACTGGTCGAAAGAAGCTATCTGTGAATCTAAAGATTGCAAAAATGAAGAATCTTTCTTGCCGAATCCTTCCGGTGCTGGTGTAAACTTATTATTGTTACCCTCTTTAGAGTCAGTCTTTTTGAGTAGTGTCGCCACTGCTCCATCCATGTATTCTCTAATGTTGACAAGGTTGTTGTTCTTGTCAAGATATTTTGTTCCATCCTTTGTTGTCAGGTGAAGCACACCATTCTCTCTTTGTAGTTGCAGCCCATCTTCGGATAGCTTTTTATTAAATTTCATGTTCGCAATCTCAACAGCATCATTTCCTAATGTGTCAAGATAACGGTATTGAGATAACAGATTGTTTACGGAAAGGGAAACAAATTCTTTTTCCTTAGACTGAAGGATATTCTGTATTTCGTCCTGCGAAGATTTCTTCATCTCCGCAATAGTTGTTTTCAGGCTGTTTATCTCCTGCACATATTGATCGTTGTCCTTTGACTTGGAAGTTTCTTTTGATGACTTTATCCTTTCGATGATGTCGTGAAACCTGTCCTTAGTAGTTTTTTTCTCTGAAAACAACTCCCTTATATCTTCGTCAGCAACGCCTATCTCTTTGGCTTTGTCCTTCAAAAAGGAATCCATTCCATTATATACCTCTGCCTTAATCTTTGGCATTATCCGTTGCGTTGCCGCTTCTTCGTTATATAGTTTGGTGTTGATGCCTTCGAGTAAGTCGTCAGGAATTTCTACTGCCGATACATCTGTTAGCAACCCTGTGATGTGTTGTAATGATTTATCTCCTTCCTGTATTCCTGCTTTTTTTGCGATATTCTGAATGAACTGAATAATTGTTTCCGCCATGTTAATCTTGTTTTACTGTTTTCTTTTTCTCTCCCAAATCCACTTTTAACGTTTTCTTTTTCTCTTCCAACTCCGCTTTTAAGGCTTTTATCTCCTCATCCTTCTTCATCACAAGCTCTGCATTTTCAAGCATCCTCTCTTTTAAGGCTACCTCCGAAGGAACGTTGATTGTATTGATAACAGTGATGTTCTTGTATTCCACAGCAGCACCACTTGTGTCTTCAACCCCTTCAACGACTTCTATCTTCCATTTGTCGTTTGAGATGTTATTGCGGTAGATGTAATAATCGAGGGCTTCTGATGAATAGCGCACAAATACTGGCGACCCTTCCATTTTTGTTATCCTTATAAATTTTTGTTTCATAAAAAACCATGTTTTGTGCAAAATTACATAGATATATATATTGTTCTATCTTTGTAAAACAAAACTGTAACAGAATGGGCAAACGCAAATATTATAATGCAGGAATACGTATATCATGGGGCTACCTCCCCGAAGATATACAAGCAATCATAATCAGCGAACAAGAAAAGAAAAAGGAAGAGTGTAAGTGTTGCTACTCCAAAGAACAAACTATATATATGCTGCTAAGAAGGTTATATGCAGCAGAAAAGTGAATAATGATTTCTTTCACTGTTCTCATACCTGTATATAACACAAACCCCGCTCATCTTCTCGAATGTGTTTTTTCTGTTCATTGTAGTAATCAAACAATAAAAAAAGATTATAGAATTGTCATCATTGATGATGGCTCTGACAACGAAGGCACTTTAAATGCTTTAGAATTTTTAAAGTTAAACAGAGGTGTTTGGGTTTATAGGAAGGAAAAAAATGAAGGTACAAGTTCAGCACTTAATTTCGGACACGACATTATCCATACCAAATGGATAGCCTTGCAAGGGAGTTCAGATATTTCTTTGCCTAATAGGTTTGAATTGCAGGTTAACCACCTTTTAGAAAATCCTGATGTTGATGTTTTAGGAACAAATCTTTATAGCTTTAAAAACAGCGACCACTTGAGAACACCTATATTTACCTCTACGTTTAAATACCATACCACTTTAAAAGAGATGACAAACGGATGGCTTACAAATCATGGGACGGTGATGTATAAGAATCAGTCTGTGAAAGATGTTGGGGGGTATTTACTATCGGGCAGGAAGCAGGACGTGGAACTATGGAAGAGAATGGATAAGGCAGGTTATAAGATAAGAACACTAAATCCTGTTGCCTATGCGTGGCGCAAAGATGAGTTATGAAGTTAACTTCACCTTTGCCCTCACAGCAGGAGGTACTACCGAATCCGATACAGCATAAAGCGCATGTCCGCAATTCCACCCATTACATAACTGCTCATAATTTTCTGCTGTGGTGTTATCCTTGAATCCTAACGGCATTTTTGTTTTCTTGTCAATAGCCACCTTTCTTCCGTTGATATTTCCTTTAATAATATCCTTAAATTGTGATTCATGGAAGTATTTGTCCTCTACCATCACCTTACAGGCTTCTCTGCTTGTTTCTTTCAGCGACCCTGTGAAAATATACCACCTAAAACCAAAATCACTACTTATGGTTTGGTGCATGTAGCGGCTAAAGGTATTTAAAGAATCCGTTACGATAGTCCTTGCATGGGATTCCATTACCCCCCCTGTATCTTTCGTGCCTTCAAGATAATTTTTGAAATGGTCAACAAGGTCGAAATATTTCCCACCACTTCTTATCTGTGTCCTTAATAAATTCTCGATTCCTTCGGAAACCTTCTTCGATATTCCTGTTTCTGTTAACTGTTTTATCGTGCTGTCAATAGCATCTTTCTTGAATATCTTAAACACTTTAGGAAGGGTGAAGTCAGAGGCAATGATTGTGAAATACTGCTGTTGTAATAGCTGTATCTTGCTAAAGGTCTTTTTAAGGTCTTTTAGCTGCTCTGCATATTTTGGTGTTAATATAATCCGTTCTATCTTGGCATTAATCTGCGATAAAAGCTTCCAATTGTTGATGCTGTTGGTGATGTTACCCCTCTTTATGTCAAGTTCTTTGGAAAGTAATAATACCTCTTCAAGTATAGACTTTTGCACCGCAGGAATGTTTTTCATAAATTCCTCTATGCTTTTGTCTATCACCTCATGCAGATCTTTTATTATTTTTTCGCGTTGTTCCAAAATACGTCAATGAATAAGTTTATCTGTTCATCTTCTGTGAGAGGGCGTAGTTCATTCTTGTCGCGAACACTGTTCAATATGGGAACAATATCTTTGGTGAACTCCTCATAAGTGTCGCAAATACTCAGCCTAATATCACATATCACCTTGTCCATCATCAGGCTCATTTAGCTTTGTCGAAAATTTATTTAAATCGGTTATCTCCTGCGCATACGCCACTATTATTTCCCTCTGTCGTTGTTGAGGCATCTCTGCAAAGTCTTTGTTTTCTGCAATTGCCCTGTTGACGAAGTAAGATATGTTACAGCTTATTATGAAGTTCTCCTCAGTACATGCTTTGTTCTGAAATTTCATAATTTTATCTTCGAGGCTATCCGCAGGCATGGGGTCAAGGTTGTATGCTATCATAAGGCTATTAAGTACAGAGCTATCCGCGTTGAACTTCTTCTGCGCATATTCATATTCTAAGTTCTTGATGATAATACCACTCACCCCTGATTTCCTCGCTGCATCAATTTCTTCCATGTAATATTTGCTATTCGCCAAGTCAAACCTTTCAGGGATATTTATCTTCGGACATTGCATATCCACATCTTCCTCTCTTAGAATTAATCCATAGCGGTATTTAGATATTATCTTAAAAGAAGCGTCAAGAGTATATACGATGTCTTCACAGATAGCATTCATGAAAGCATTAGCCTCATCCCTATCCCATTCTTTTGCAATGCCTGACTGTGCAAGAGGTACTGCTGCAAGATGCTGAAAGTTGATTGAAGACAATGCCTTGTAAATATGCGCATCTATTCTCCTGTCTTGGATTTCGATAATCTCGGGTTGTATCGGAAAATAACCGCCAGGAGGTGTGGGTGCTTGTACCGTACTACCTGTCTGTGGCGGCTCTATCACCACTACGTCAGCAGGATTAATTGTCTTCCTTCCCGTACCACCGCAGGACATACACGTCTTAATCTTTGTAGTTCTCTTAGTGTCTATACCTGTTCCGTTGCAGTTGGTACAGTCCTTCATGTTGTATATCCACTCCTTTGAGTGCAGGTTCTTTACGACCCCTATCTGTAGGTCTGAATATTCCCTTATAGCCTCTTTCAGGAAAGGTACTATTGAAGATATTCTGCTCTCTTTTACCTGACGCCCTGAAACAATATCTTTATAAACACCCATCAGCTCCACCACAGGACACATAGACAGCTCATGCTCGTAGGTTAATGTTTCTACATAGCCTTTTTCAGACTGCTCAAACCTCTGTATCGTATCATCAGTTATACAGAGATAACTATTCCCTTCTGCTAACAATGCAGATTTGCGTTTTTCCTTTACGATATAATACTGCCCTGAAATATAATCTACAATGCTATTGCAGTTGAAGATAACAGGATAGGGCTTTATATATTCATCTTCCTGCACATTAACGTTATAAGGCAGCCATGCAATAATGCCGTTAGTGTCTATAAGCATTTGCATCAACGTGACGTTGAACATCCACATTTCTATGCTGCCATATAGGGGTAGGTATTTCATGCAATACTCCTCTAACGACTGCTTATCTTCTATTTTAGGACTTGGCGAAGGAAACCTTATCGCCCAATCCTGCGACTTCCGTATCTTCTGCAATGTGTTATATATCTGCGACACCACAGGCTTTGTTATCGCCACTTGTATCTTTTGGCGGTAGGCTTTGTTATAATCCGATTCTGTCGGTCTGCGCTCGGAGATAAGGCTGCCTGCATCTAATCCTTCTGCATGTATCCGAAGGTCGTCATACATCTTATTTACTTCTGTCTTATATGCGCTGCCGACAGAAGAGGTAAGGCGATTGGTGAATTCTGTTAATGAGAGAATCATAGTAATTTGCGGGATGAAATGTAATCTCTTTTATTTATTGCGATTTGATAGCCTGTAATATTATTTTTTTCATAGTGATACCTTATAAGGCTGTTGTATAATGTCTTTTGCTCCTCTGATATAACATTTCCCCCTATACTTATTCCATAGAAGTCCTTGAATATTTCAGACACATAGATATATTTCCTGCGGTGTATGTATTTCCAATACAGTGGTGTTTGCATTTCGGTTGGATTTATCGCTGATAAGGCTATGGCTATGTTAAAGGCATATTCATCTGCATAGCTACCCCCGAGTGTGGCAACTACTAATCGGGGGTTGTCATATACATCTTTTGCAATAGAAAACAGCTTTTCTATCTTCTTTGACTTTTTGAAATAGATAAATTCAGAACGTAGTTGATATAGTTTATCTGTTTTTTTGTCTAACGAAAATGCTTTCACCATATCTTCCATTGATGCCCACGAAGTATATTTGGGGTTAACGTGCTTACGTGGTTCTGCTGCTCCGATGTCATAATATCCCTCTGTGATTAGGTTTATCGAACAATCTTTATGGCGCAGGAATAGCTCATGCAAAGGCTTTTCATAGCCTAAAATGCTGTCCGCATCGAAGTATATCGTTTCTTTATAAGGTGAATAATCATAAAGAAATACCTTAGCTCTTAAATATTGCAACCCTTTAGCAGTATGGCATACGCTTTCGGGAAGATGGATTATATTATCGAAGATACCTTTCTCGGCTGCCGAGAGTGTACTTATTGCCTTTCCATCGGTGAGTAAAGTAGTGGGGTAGCCATGCGATAATGCGGAGGCGGCAAGACCTGTAGCCATCTTCCCATACATTGTATGTCCAAGTGCTATTGTTATTATTCCTTGTTTTGTCATTATAGAACTGTTATTGGTGCTCCGACAAATACACAACCATTTGAATCAGAAGCATAAGGCGTATATGTACCTGCTGCAAGACCTGTGAATATCCCTGTCTGATTGTAGTTTATCAGGTCTATTGTATAATCATAAGCAGGAGTTCCTCCCGATGCCTGTATATGTACCTCTCCATTATCAAGACCTCCCGAAGTATTTGTTATGCTGATAACTTCAAGCCATGTTATTTGTGGCACAACAGTAAACAAAGCAGAAGATATACTTGTACATCCATATTTATTCGTGAGAACACATACATATTCACCTTCATCATCCCTTGTAGGGCTTACTATGGAGAACAAAGCCGTAGAAGCCACCAGAACGCCATTGAAGAACCACTGATAGCTGTCAGAAGCATCTACATAGCCAAGATTTACGGCAGAGAGAGTTCCTGTTTCCCCTGCGCAGACAGTATATTCCGAAGCGATACAAAGGGGCTGATAGGTGTCGCATAGCCCTGCTATTATTCCTGAATCATCACATCCACCCCTTATACTTTGATTTTGGCGATATAGCAATATCTCCGCAACAGCCCAATTATAATTAGCATCAGCATCCCATTTAGGCTCTATGGACTTACCATCAAAATAGAATGCCTCTCCATCGATTTCAAAGGTGCTGCATAAACTCTGAACGCTAAGGCAGTCGAAGTTTTGCTCGAAGCCATATTCAAGTCGCATAATCCATTGTTTATCTACCTCCGCATATCCAATAGTTCTTTTTCCTGTGCTGTCAAGGCGTGTATTGTGTTTGTTAGGATATTGTGGGTTGAGCCTCTCGGCATAAACCCTTTGCTGCAATTCAAAGTCCATGTCGAAGTTAAACCCGAAAGACCTGTTGTTGTCAACGGCAGTGAGTAACCTCGTACATTTATGCGATAACCTATAATCTATCTGCGATGAATAATAATATTGGTTGCATATCTTCACCACAATCTGATAACAGCCTTCCTCAATACGTGAAACAGCGTTGGTGTCGTAGTTTATGTTCACATATTCCTGCGATATGGTTACAGCATCATTTATAGGATTCCATCCTGTTGATGAATCATCGTCTGCACTCCTTAGCCATACGAGTATGTCGTTGGTATATCCTAAATCGGCAACGGAATATAACTTTAACGTGGCTGTGTCGCCAACAATACCTGTCAATTCCACAACATCATTCAAGGCGGTGATGTTCTTTGTCACAGCACCTGTTGCTGCTGTTTCTGTATATCCATGCCCAAAGATATTGAGGTTAAGCCCCCCCGAAATGTCTGAAATCTTATATTGATATGAATAATCCTGCCCTGCAAATACATTTGGGTAGGTCATAGTACATAGCGTTCCATTTTCAAGTTTAAACAAAGCGCCATTAGCTACCATCCATGTTTCATAACCTTCGTTGCACCATACATTCTCGCATATCTCATGGATATATATGCGCGAAATTTTTAACGTCCCTGCCGCAGTTGCTGCCGTTATCGTTATGTCATCGGAAATAGGTGTTATGCAGAAACGCCTGTCTTCGGATGAAATTACTGTACCACTAATACCTGTGAAGTTCACACCGCCTATGTTAATGTCGAAGTCTAACCCCGAATCACCATATACCCATACGTTGATGCAATATTGTTTTGTCGTATCAAAGGTAAAGGGCAATGTCGTTGTCTGTGCGCTTGTCATCTGCAAGAGAAATCCCGAAGGTGTTACAGGCGACCATGTATTGCGGTTGTCAATCATCAACTCATCAAAAATACGCCATGCACAACAATCGCCTATTTGTATATTCGTTAATAAACAATCTGTGGTTACATAAGCCAATAGCCTTTGGTCATCTATCAGAGGGAAATAAAAGTCTATGTACCCTCTATTCGCCCCTGTCAATGTTCTGTTGGTAAATGCCACTGCAATACCTGCTGCTGCTGCTGCTGCTGTGGTTCGGTCAATGAAAATGTCTAATTCAGCATTTATACCATACATTGGTAAGACACCCCTTTCTACGTGTAGAACAAGGGTGTCATTAACATCATATACGTTATATGTCCATGTGTCGGGCATTGTAATTCCTGTACTTGGTGCTGTGTTCGACCAATCAACATCAAATTCTGCCCTGAAAACAGTTATATCTGAATTGCCACAAGGGTTTCTATATACATAGTTCGTGTCGCCATCGCAGTTGCCCCTCTTGAACTGTGCCATAATATGGTCGCCATGCTGAACAAGTACCTTATACCTGTCGTCATACTTACCTTTACACCCTCGCGGAGTTTCACTGAATTGTATCGCCTGATTTGGAATCTCTTTAAACATCGTATTGCGATCCTATAAGTGTTATGCTGCATTCATTGGTGTATCTGTTGTATGTTAACTCGTCCACCCATCCGAGATAACGACCGCAGTCATTTGTGATAACGACTTTCTTCCTGTAATTAGCTTCTAATTCCATATATTGCTGCCTTGTGATTATGTCCTTGAACTGATATTGTATCGCCTTGAACTGATTCAGGTCGTAACCATGTGCTATTCGATAGCCCGCCATGCCATCACAATAGAAATGAATCATCACTGCGAATACATATAGCCCTGTGATACCCGCAGATATTTTTTCACCTGCATCCAAAAGGATAGATGCTGTTACGCTAAATGTAAATAAAGGGTCAGTACCTGTATCAGGCACTGCCACAGAAACAACGCCTATCGGAGTGCCTCCTGATGTGTATTTATTCCAATTCGCAACGAAAGGATTTAAAGCACTTCCTGTGAGCCTGAACTGATAAATACCTGTCGCAGGGGCGGTGAAGAATGTGCCGTCAAAATATCCGCTTGGGTTGTAGATAATATTCGGGAATGGAATGTCCACAGTAGTATTTTCTATTGCTGTCGTTTGCGTTGCTTCTACTTCTACATCCGACACTACAGTCCATCGCTGTACTATGTCCTGCGGTACTCCCCCCGCGAAATAATTAGATACACTGTAATTCGACAACCGCAGATTAAAGAACCTATGCGCTGAACCATCAACATATATATCACCTGCATGTGCATTTATTATCGACGGCGCACCCGAATCAACGCCATCAACGAAAAATATCTCTTCGTCAAATCCATCATTGCCGTTGAATACAACGTCCTGTATTGTGTTCGTATCTACATTGTAAGACCCCTGAAGGTCTAATACTGAATCACCATTGCATTGGCCAAGAACGAAATACTCCTCCTCTTTGAATCCTATAAAGGCGAAATCTTCGTTGAATAGTAGCGACCCTACATCACAAGTGCCATCACCATCGGTGACAGAACCTCCAAATTTTACCCTCGCATATAACCTTTCTTTGTCAATAGTCCTTTTTATCTCCCTCACATTATCTATCGTTGCCCCATTGCTGTTCACGAAGATGTTCCTGTCATAGTCAACTACGAGTACAGGTTTCCCACTGTCTATTCTGATGTAGAATCCGAGATTGTGCTTCTTCTTCAGGTTAAGATATAGTTCTTTAAAGTTCAGCATAGGTGGCTTCTTTTCATCACCTAAAGAAAGGCGAAGATATTCTCCTGTAGTGATGGTTAGGTATTCAAACTCTCCACCCACACCATAGACGGGCGATTCAAAAGCTACTGTGTCATCAGTCATAAATTCGACAAAGAACTTCATAATGTCGAACACCTTAAATGCCTGTCTTTTGAATAATATCGCCACCGTTCCATCACATGGATTTATAGGACGTAATTCATATACAGGAGGTACATCTATATCAACAGCATTCTTGCTTTTCCCCGATAAAGGTGAGGTATTTATCTCTGCATTGTTTTTTATTCGGGCAAAGAAGCTGTCGTCAATAATTTTTATTTTAACGGTTTTTTCGCTAAGGTTAAACTCACAGTTTATTAATTTTATAAGCCCTTCGTTTATCAAATCGAAGTTCCCACTGCCTGAACAGTCCTCATACATCTTAAACACTATCTCCGTGCAAAAAGATTCAGAAAGGAAACGCGATTCAATATATTCATAAGCATCCTGTAACCCCTGCTCCGGCTCTCTCTTAGTAAAGGTCAACACACTGTCGTTGACAATAAAGATTGCATTATATTCCGCATCCTTTTTGATAGTAGAAATATATTGACTACCATCATCAGGTTCATTGACACTAACTCCATCGAATGTTATTTTAAATCGTTGGCTCATCTATATGCTTCAATAATGTCAGATTCCTGTGGTGCTGTTGTGAAGATTACTACACCCTCTTCTATCTTATAATCAATATTTTTGCTCTTCTTTAAGCCATTTGCAAAGATAAGCACCGGCATAATATCAAATATAAATTCTTTGTTTATTCCGTCAATAGCTCCTGTGGTAATCTTACATTCGTAAATATGTGCTTGGTCTGATGCCCACAGATTTAATGTCTGAACCAATTTATCTATGTTGATAGTGATAGGGGCGGTAACTTCTTTATATGCAACCTTGAATGCCCTGCTCCCTTTGTTATCCCATTTAAGGTAGATGTTATCATTATCCATCGTCAGGCTCATCGTTGCTTTGTCAATGAATAACCCTATATGGTCTTGCTCTATAAGGATATACTTGTCTGAATAATTACTTATCTCCATTTCCTTAGATTATTTATTAAAACACCTTCTTTTGCCTCTGTGTTTTCAGCAATCCTGTTCAGCACTGATGTCTGCTCTTTTGAAAGGAAGTAGCTGTCGTCATAATGCCTTTTCATCTTAGCGTGTAATGCCTCTCCTATCTGCTCATAGTCTATGTCAATATTTTGAGTAGTAATATAATGTTGAAAGACCTCCTGTTTGATGCTATATTGTGCAGGAAGAGTGTTGATGTATTCTTTGACAATATTTACTCTGTCGCCTCCGCGCTCAAGATGCGGTTGTAGGATATAGTTAGCATATTCAGGGCTTATGAGATTTCGCTGTATATAATTCAACGCATCATAATACATCATGTTTGTTTCTGTTGGAATAATCCTCTCCCCTTCATTCGCCATGATAGGAATTGTATCCTTACCCCTTTTGTTTTTACCGCGCTTCAGATATTCAGTACCTTCTGCATATTCGGGTAGTGGCTGCGAAGATATTACTGCCACCTGCGCTATTGCTGCTGCCGCTGCAAGTGCCGCTACTACGAAGGCAGCAGGATATTGCATCGTTGCAAGAGCCATCGTTACGGCAAGAGCACCATTGATGATTGCCTGAATAATAGCAGCCTCTTTATCTTTCTTTGCCTTCGCCCTTTTTAACTCTGCTTCTAACTTGTCATACTTATCCTGTATCTGCTTCTTTTTCCTTTCGGTGAGGTTCTTCGAGCTAAGCTCCTGCTCTCTTTGCTTTCCGAGCTTCGTCATTGCAGCCTCATAGTCGGCATTACGCTGATTCTCCTGAATCTGAAATGATGCGTCTGCGATATATTGAGCCACCTCAACGGCAGCAGATTTCAGCCTCTCTTGAATGGCTATCTTCTTTGCCGCAGCAGATTCTTCATTCTGAATATCCACATCTATTCCATCTTTCTTTATCTGCGTTAACTCCGCCTGATAATCCCTTTCAGAAATCAACCCTTTTGCGTGCATATCTTCAAGAGCGTTTCTCCTTACAACTAATTCTTTTTTTGTGAGGTCTGTTATCTGCCTTTCTATTTCTGTTCTTTGCGATGGGTCTTGGGTCTTTGTCTTCTGCAATTCAAGGAGCTTCTTCTGCAATTCTATCTCCGACAATTCTATTTTGAGGTTGTTCTCAATTTTATCCTTCAAAAAATCTTTCTCTAATTTCTTCTTCTCCTCATCTGTCTTTGTGTCTATCTCTTTTAACTTTAAAGCAAGTTCTTTGGCATTGGTTATCGTCTGCTCTGCCGCCCTTATCTCATCCGATGCCTTTAGCTGAATCATGTCCTGTTGTAACCGTAGCTCCTCTTCAGAGCCTTGTTGTACTATTGCAAGGCGTGTGGCATATTCGGACTTTAAGGTATTCGCCTCCGATTCCTGCGCCTTCATTGCATATTCAAGCCTTATCGCAGCAACCTCCTGCGCATATTTTATCTCTGCCGCTTTACGCTCATCGCCTATGAGTAGCTGCTTTTCTTTTGCTGCCGTCTGCTCAACTATCTTTATCCGCAAGTTCATCTCCTGCTCTGACCCTTTGCGAACATCGCCTAAATAGGCTTCGTTGAGTTTAATCTTTGCCGATAGCTCCCTCTGTGCGAACTCTATCTTTTTGTCCGAAACTTCCTTTGCAGCTTTTATCTCTATCAATTTTCTCTCTACATCAGAAAGGTCTTTGTCCTGTAACTGTATTTCCTTTTTCTTGTTGATAAGGTCTATTTCAGCCTTCAGCATTTCATTCGTTCCTGCTTTTGCCAATAGCACACGCGCCTCCACCTTCGCCTGCTCATCCTTCAAAGACTGCTCTGTCAACTCCTTTTTCTGCTTTGCCAATTCTATGTCCTGCGCCAGTGATGCAGCCCTGTAGTCCTGTTGATATTTTACGGCAACGTCAAGGGATGCTTTCAGATTATCCACAACGCCCTGCTGTGCATCTATACTCTTTTGCAAATCCTTGTCTTCGCCTTTCTTACGGCTCTGTATCTCCTGCAAGTCCTTTAGCTTATCCGATGCTGCGATATATGCTTCTTGTAATTTTCCTATATCCTTAATCTCGACTCCTGTTACCTGCGAACTTTCGACAGCTAACTGCATCTTCTGCGCGTTGAGCCTCATCCTTAATGCCGCTAAGTCTTTCTCCGATGCTCCAAGTGCCTCTCTCCTTGCAATTTCTTCTTCTAAGTTTTTTATGTCATTAGCTTTTGAACGCATACCCACTTCTGCAAGTATCTTCAAGTAGTCGAGGTTAGCCTTCTGCGACTTGTTAAGGCGTATCTGTGCATCTGCTGCTGTGTCTGTGTCGCGGGCTAAGAATTGATATGCTGCAAACAGCACTCCAATGGCAAGGGCTAATGCCCCTGCGGGAGATATTGCCTGAACAGCGTTGAGGGCTTTCTGCGCTGCTATGGCTGCATATTTTACTATGATGTTCCCACTTTCAGCGGCAGTGTTAAGGGATATAGATAATGTGGCTGCCTTGTTCTGCAATGCCAATATTCCCTGCATCGCTGCGGATTCTTTCTTCACCGTATTACTAACCTGTGCAAGACCATTGCTCACCGCAATAAGAGCGTTTAACTTCACAAGTGTTTCCTGTAGCTTATCATTCTCCACACCGAACAATGCCACCGCTCCCTGTGCTGCCGAAAAGCCTCCTACAAGTCCATTCACTGCGGAGGTGATGCTGTCAAAAGCGAAGGTGTCAGAAGCCATGTTCTTTATCGTCTCACCTGCATCGCCCATAGCCTTTTGAAGTACAGTAGCCCTTTTGGTTAGGGCGTCAAACTCCTCGCCTGTATCTTGCCCTGATAGCTTTAGCTGCGCAAGGGAAAGACGGATGTTCTTTAGCTCCTGCCGCATCGGTGTAGCTGTTTTGGTGAAGGTCTGCCCACCTTTTGATAATATGCTGAACAACTCCTCTGCCGACATCCCCGATTCCTGTAACTTCTTGCTAAAGTCTTCCATGCTAACACCTGCTTCGGACAATGCATCATTAATACCTAATACAATCTGATTTAGAACCTCATAAGTACCTGCATCTGCAAGTGTCTGCGGTATGTTCTTTAGCTGTGTTTCCATCTTCTTGATAGAACCTATCGCTGCGGTGGTTGCTTTCCCTGCCTGCGACTGCGACTGCGATACACTATCTATTGCCTTCGCCTGATTGACATATTGCTGATTGCTTTTCTTTATAATGTCAGCATGTTCTTTGTCAATCTTTCCAAGATATTGTAAGGTGTTTATCGTTTGCGTTAATGCGCTGTCATCAACATATATTTTGACGATTATATTATCTGCCTCTGCCATGTACTTGTTTATCTTTTTTCTTGTTGTATTCGTCCATCATCTTGGAGATATAGAAGAAGTACTCAAAAGTTGTTACAGAATCAATATTTTTTTGTGGCGGCAGCCACCTTTCAAGAGCTAACTCTTCGACTTTTCTGTCTTCGAGTCCTTGCTGTAGTTTTGCGAGCGCAGAATAGACCTCTGATATTTGTCCGCCTCGTCCATTATCTTTGAATAAGTGCTTGAATCTATGTCTGATGGCCGCGAAAAGCCTGTCAATTCCTTGAGCGGCTTCGACAAAAAAAAATCCAACACCTCTCTGTCTTTCTTCCATAGGTCTATCTTCTTCCTGTTGTATGCTAAGTCATAGATGTTGGGGTTCTCCTTCTTGGAGAAATATACCACCGCAGCGAGTTTTAAATACAGCTCATCAGTCTTTAGATATGTGAGCCTTTCATGGAGGAAATTATTTATCTTTTCACATTCTCTTACCTTGTCGAAGATTAAAGGCAGGTCAACAGGTGCGCCTTGTCGTACAGTCATAGCAGCGCGAATCTCTGCTATCAGCTCTTTAGTCTTGTCGTAGTGCATTTTAAGATATTCTGCATCTGCTCCCATGCTGAATTCTTTATATGCGTCAAGTGCTGTTAAGGCTCTCGAAGAAGGGATATTGAAGGTGTCCTGATATTTATAATACTCAACACCTTTATGGGTGAATGAATATTCCACAGGATATTTAGGGGCAACGGGGAAATCCGAATGCCTATGCCAGAATTTTTTTATTCGTTTCAAGAAGTGCATTGGATAGTTGTTGAAAGGTGTCTGCTAATTGCCCTGAATGCAGTAATACCCCTGCATGGCTTATTTTGAAGATATTCTTTGTTGGGAATATCACCAACTTATAACTGCTGAATCTTTGATTTTGAGGTTTGTATTTATGCTGCAACAGCCCCATGCAGGTGCATGTCGAATAATGCGCCCATCCATGTGATGATATTAGTTCACTATAATTCATGTTTATTTATGATTGTTAAGCATATAAGATATAGAACCCCTGAAATAGCGCAGATGTATGTGATATATTGACCTGCTATACCTCCGTAGTTGATAAGAAGATATAATGCCGTCCCCCATAATGATGCCATACATGGGATACACTCTGACACTGGCATTGCTATTTTTGCAGGGAGATATTTTTCCGAGAGTTGTCTTAATGGCGACAATATCCCTCCCACCTGCATGGCTGAATGAATACCTATTATTGCAAGGCTGATGATTATTATTGTGATCATGACTTCTTTATAACAAGCCCCCCTGTGCCTGCTCTTACGGTGAGGATGTTGGATGAATTGGAAGTGATAATGCGACCACTGACTGTTCCTGCTGTTGCTCCTGTCCTTATAAATCCTTCAAGGCGCACCCAATAATCACCGATGTTGGTGAATTGAGATGGGCCGAAAATGTAATCATTAGATACCATCACATCAGAGGTGTTAGATCCATACCATGATTTGACAATTTCCATAGTTGCTCCCGAAGGAGTCATAATGCCAATACGAAATCCATTACTTGCAGTAGTGGTTACCAATATCATCCATTGGATGTGGTAATAGCTGTTGGCATCGGCTGCGAAGTTCAGGTCAGTGATGTCTATGAATGAGCCTGTGTTGTTGATGCCTGTTTGGTTGGCAGTGGTAAGAACGCAGGATGCAGAACCACCACCAACGCCAAGAATGGTCTTTGCCTCTGCAAGGGTCTTTTTTATCCAAACATTGCCCGAAGCCTGCCCTACGAGGAAGTCGCTGTCGGCGGTGGGTTGAGGCACAAACTTTTTAGTGCTGCTCTCTGTGATGTCGGCAGCAGGGATGGAAGATACAGAGGTGATGTCTTTGTTGGAGTCTGTCTTTAGATATTCAGAGGCATTGGCGGAGGATAATCGTGGGGCAAGGGTGAATATCTGTTTTGCAGCCCATGTGATGGCAGCATTAGGTAAGTCATTTATCAGCCAGTGGGCAAGTTTCTGCGCCACACGAAGGGGTGTCATTATCTTGGTGTTGTCAACGCCTGCCTCCGCCTCCGCTTGCGAGGCTATATTCCACCCTATCCCTGATGTTGAGGATGCTATCCATTTACTTATCGTTACATCCCATGAGAGAACATATCCATCTAACTTACCTGTCGTATTTACATTACTCAAGTCCTCTAATGCTATCGAACCTGCTACTGGTGTAGGGGTGGGAATAATTGCATGGATGGTGTTGTCAAGGCTTGAATCACCATCAGGTAGGAAGGCCAGAGAAATACAGTTTACAGGATCGGAGGAATAGGTGGTTTCATCATAGAACTCTATCAGGTATATTCCGCCAAAGCTGTTGAAGTAATGAGAAGGGAGAATACTTTTTACATAAGCATCATTGATGTCGAGAATTAATGTTCCATCCGCTTCTGTTGTGATTAAAATTATATAAACCCTCCCATGTTTGTCGGTGATATGAACTGAATATTCTTTGTTAGGGTCAAGACCTACGTCAAAGATTAACGTCTTATGGCAGGTGTATGCTGTTGCAGGTGTACAGTCGTTGCAGAACATTCTTTATCAGTATAATCATGCAGTAATTTTTTTAAGCAAAAAGCTTCGTTGCAAATATAATTATTTACTTTGAATGGATTTCTTTTTATCTTTGCACCGTTTTGTATTAGTTTTTTTCACTTTTGCAATTAGGCGTATCCCCCAAACAGGTACGCCTTTTTTAGTCTTTGTCGAGTAATGCTTTGATTTTTGGGAAGAGAATATTGCAGAGGTATCTGAAATGGTCGAGGAAGTCGGCATTCTTTTTATCAGTTGACCTGTCTTTAATGAGTTTTTTGTTTTCATCCATTTCAACGTACATCATATCATAATGCAGCTCTTTACAGTTATCTTCATCAAAGAGGCAGTTGACTTTTTTAAGGACAGTATTACAGAGCAGGTGATTTTCGGATATAGGTGGGTTCACTGAAGGGAGTTTCACCCTTGACTGGAAGGATATGTTTAGTTTGTTACAGATTACGGTATAGTAGTTATAATTTTCATTAACGAGTGCAGACCTGTTCAGTCCTGTGGCATCACCTGTTACCATGTATAGGGCATCGGGATATGTTGCTAATATGCGGTCACAGAGTTCTGTGATATTGCTATTGGCGAGTTTAAAGCATTTAATTCCGAGCAGAAGGTTTTCTTCTTCATAATATTGGAATGCGGTGCAGCTAATCGGGTTTACGTTGAAGTCAAAAGATAGCCATAGGAAGCGTTCTTTGTCATATAGGTGGGTGCATTTCCCTGATTGGAGTTTAGGGTCATAAGCCCATGCGAATTTACGCTGCTTTTCGGTTATTCCCCATTCGCCTAATACGTTGACGTTATACCAATTGAAGTCCACCTCTTTCAATGATTCATATTCGTCTATCAGATTTTGATCTCTTGGTATGTCGCCACGACCTGTTATCCATGCGTTATCATGGTAGGTGGTTTTTATCAGTAGTATTTTGCCGTCATCAGATTGTTGTATCCTTGAATAGTCGCTTAGTTTGCTTTCTGGTTTCCCTTCAATCGTATTGGGGAGTGCTGTCCATTGATAGCGGTCAAGTTCTTTTTTTATCCATATATTTTCGTCAACAGGATTCCAAGTGGCGAAGAGTTTTTGGTTGGGCAGACCTCTTAGTGAGAGATTTGCCTGCACCCACTCTTCCTGCTCAAATTGGTCAATCTCATCAAATAGCAGGTATGTGAATCCTTCTATACCTTTTACTTTTCCTTCGGTGTCAAGACCTTTGAATATAATATTAGAACCCTTGTCATTAGATATCTTGAAATCCATGATACGAAATGCTTTTTGAAGAAACATTTTTTCGATAGCTTTGGAGAATGCAGGTTTCAGCGTTGTCTTTATTGTTGTTTGTTCTTTTCGGTAGCAGATAGAACTAAGTCCGTTGTTCTCACCAAGAATGCAAAATAGTTGCGATATGGAAAAAGTCTTGGCGGAGGATTTGCCGCCATAGACCATTATTTTACGTATATTAGGGTCTCTAACGTAGTGGCGAAGGTGGAAGTATAAGGGGTTGAACCATTGTTTTCGTAAGCGCATCATTCGTAAGATTCTTCTGCATCAATACCTATCTTTCGGATTCCTATATCTATGTCTTGGCGTTCTACATAACCACGACCTTTGCCTTGTGTTTTAAGGTAAAATATTATGGCTGTAATATCACCTTCATCAATTTTTTCGTGGAGTTTGGATTCAACGTGATCAATGTTGTATTCTTTTACATTTAATACGGCTTCTTTGAATTCGGCATCTTCTTTTATCCAGCGATAATAGTGTGTACGACCAATATCTGTGGCAGAACAGGCATAACTGATGTTACCCCTGTTCTCGTGAAGGGCTTTAAGGAACATTATCTTTTTTTTCTCTATCTTTTTGAGGAGCATAGATGTGTCTCGCTGTTTCATGGATGCAAAAATAACACTTGCTACTGAATTATAATGAGATATTTGCTTTTAAGAAATCCATTTTCTATTATTGCCGCGCATTAGGGGAAACCCTGTGTTTGAATTTCTACTATTGGAGACGATTAAGGGTTACAGGCGTTGTAACTCAGGCAGACCTTAAAGAAGTATCAGAGGCAGTTCCACGTGGTAACTGTCATTAGTAAAAATCACGTTAATACTGAGAGGTCTTTGGGGAAAAATGAATTCATGGGATGTGCATCATCACATCAAAATCCTGCTCTGTCCGTCCACACTGACAACAGGTAGCTGGGGAGTCAAGAAGATACAATAGACTTCAGGATGATGTGCAAGCGAAAAAGCCAAAGGGGTATCACAGTGGACTAATCCACAGACCTGAATAAATAAGAAATGGTACGGCTCGGAAGTGCCTGTGGGGCTGCGGAGAAGTTTGCCATCCGCTATGTTGTGTAGGATTGTTTGAAAAGGTGCAATTTTCAGATTGTGATTTACTTTAGATTTTGTACAAAAAATGAATTTTTCACCTTTTTTATCTCTACATAGACTATATTACTATTATTCTATTACAGTATAGGTATAGTATCTATCTACTATTATAATACTACTGTACTACTACTATCTAAGGAATAATAACAGTCTATGTAGCCCAAACCTCCTAACCAGCATTAAAGGGGATAGTGTACCCACACTGATAGGATAATGCTATAATACAGGAATTGAACGCAAACAAACTTTTTCTCACTGATTATCAACTAATTACAAAGAATATTATAAATATATTTGCATATTCTGAAAATCCGCCTTATCTTTGACCCATCAATTTAAAAATTAAAACAAAAATGAAACGAATATATGACGACACGAGGGTGGACACCGTTATCTACCTGTCCTCTGGCAAGAAAATAGAATATGAGGTGGATGTGGAGTATTACTACACACCTTATGACGAGGGTGACGGCTACTTCTTCCCACCAGAGGGCGGTGAAGTTAATGTCATTAAGGTAGAGTATAAGAGCAGAGATATTACACGTTGGATAAACATAGGGTGGCTCGAAGAAGATATTGCCCTTTTAATAGACGAGGATAAGTTATGAGTTTATATTACATCAGCAAGCATACCGATAAGGATATAAGCATCACAGGGCTATCCTGTTACCTCCACACTTCCAACGTGGATTACCACAACAGGACGGCAGAGGTTACATACGACCTTGACATTGAACACAGGGAATGGGGCATCAAGAGCATTACCCATGTGCCTGTCAGGTTCACCGCATCAATAGAATGGGTGGCATACATTGATGACTTGACTATATCTGAGGTTAACAACCTCTTGGCGTATGGACACGCTTCTTTTGATTCGGATGACATCAGAGGCACTATAACCATAGACACTGCGACAGACCCTTCTTGGGAGGTGATTATGGAGGTGGAATTTAGGGTTGATGGCAGTTTCATGATTAACGAAATCGAAATTGACTTTAAAAACAAAAAGATAATAATTGAGTGATGGTGAATATTAAGTGAACTAAATAAAATAAAACAAATGACAACAAAACAAAGTACATGGAGCGTCTTATCCAAGATTGACTGCTCACAAAAAATTGAGAAAAAAAACGGATTATCGTACCTCTCATGGGCTTGGGCTTGGGGAATAGTCAAACAACATT
>Ga0079224_100001903_pt1 | contig 24710 bp, 22 predicted proteins | sample Stecom2015_FD_80414 | JGI IMG/M metagenome (GOLD analysis project Ga0079224, IMG submission 80414) | Agricultural soil microbial communities from Utah to study Nitrogen management - Steer compost 2015 | ecosystem: Environmental > Terrestrial > Soil > Agricultural land | place: USA: Utah... | reverse complement strand
CCCGGCCATCCCCGACGCCCACCGGCCGGGGGTCACCCTCGACCCCCGCCTCCAGGAACTTTGCCTCGGCGACTGGGAGGGGGTGCGCTTCGGGGATATCGACACTACCCACGACCGGGAGGGGCGACTCTCCTCGGACCCGGACTTCACCCCCCCGGGCGGTGAATCCCAGCACCATGTCCGCAACCGGATGGTGGCAGCCATAGAGGACATCCTGGCCAGGCACCGGGACCAGAACGTGGTGCTGGTGTCCCACGGGGTGGCCCTGGGTATCGCCCTCTCCCACTACCTGCACCAGGACACCACCCGCTGGCTGGACTACTCCCACCGCAATACCGCGTATTCAGAGTTCTGCCCGCTGGAGAAGAAATTGCTGTCCTTCAACAGCACAGACCACTACCGCGAGGCGCATTGATAGCGATACATCTTGATGGCAACCACTGTCGGAACTGAGGGTCGGGCTGCCCTGGGCCAATCCTCCCCAGTGGCTATAGGTGTCGCCAGCAACGGGTCTCGACCCTGCGCCCTGTTCACCGGCGGCCGGCACCACAGTTGCCGGCCGCCCTCTTCCCCCACGATGGCAAGGAGTTCGTTATGGCAACCCTGATCATTCTCGCCCTGGTATTGCTGGCCCTGGCCTACCTGGGGGCAAACCTGCCCATTGCCGCCGGCGGACTTGTGGTCTACACCCTGCTCGCCCTGGCCAGCGGCGCCCCGGCCTGGGCGGTGGTGGTGAGCGCGCTCTTGGCCCTGGCATTTGTCCTTCTCTCCACACCCGCTGTGCGCATCCGCTGGGTCTCCAGCCCCATCTTCCGCTGGTTTCGCAAAGTGGCTCCCAAGCTGTCGGACACCGAGCGCGAGGCCCTGGAGGCGGGCACCCTGTGGTGGGATGCCGAACTGTTCTCCGGCCACCCGGACTGGAACAAGCTGCTCACCACCCCCAAACCCCGCTTGCGCGCCGATGAGCAGGCCTTCCTCGACGGCCCGGTGGAGGAGTTGTGCGCCATGCTCGACGACTGGGAGGTCCAGCGGCTCCGGGATCTGCCGGAGCCGGTGTGGCACTTTCTGCGCACCAAGGGCTTCTTCAGCCTGATTATCGCCAAGGAGTACGGCGGCCTGGGGTTTTCCCCCTATGGCAACTCAGCAGTGGTCACCAAGATCGCCAGCCGCAATCTCACCGCCGCCATCACCGTGATGGTTCCCAACTCCCTGGGACCGGGGGAGCTGCTGCGGGACTTCGGCACCACCGAGCAGCAGGATTACTACCTGCCCCGTCTCGCCAGTGGCGAGGATATCCCCTGCTTCGCCCTCACCGGCCCCACCGCCGGCTCCGACGCCGCCGCCATGCCGGATCAGGGCATTGTCTGCCGCGGCCAGTGGCAGGGGGAGGAGGTCCTCGGCCTGCGCCTCACCTGGGACAAGCGCTACATCACCCTGGCGCCGGTGGCCACGGTGCTGGGCCTGGCCTTTCGCACCTATGATCCGGACCACCTCCTGGGAGATGTGGAGGACCTGGGGATCAGCTGCGCCCTGATCCCCGTGGCCACCCCCGGGGTGTGGACCGGCAACCGCCACTTCCCCGTGGGCTCGGTCTTTATGAACGGGCCTACCAGGGGCAAGGACGTCTTTATTCCCCTCAGCTATGTGATCGGTGGCCGGGAGCGCCTGGGCCAGGGCTGGCGGATGCTGATGCACAGCCTGGCCGCCGGGCGGGCCATATCGCTGCCCGCCCTGGGCACCGCCGGGGTCAAGTTAAGCGCCCGCTACAGTGGGGAATACGCCCGCATCCGCCGTCAGTTTGGCCTGCCCATCGCCTACTTCGAGGGTATCGAGGAACCCCTGGCGCGGATGGCGGGAGAGGCCTACCGCCTGGATGCCGCACGGCTGCTCACCCTGAGCGCCCTGGACCTGGGGGAGAAGCCCGGGGTGTTGTCGGCGATCCTCAAGTACCATGCCACCGAGGCCAACCGCCGCTGCGTCAACGACGCCATGGATATCCACGGCGGCAAGGGCATCATCACCGGCCCCGGCAACTATCTGGCGGGCATGTACCAGGCCCTGCCCATCGCCATTACCGTGGAAGGCGCCAACATTCTCACCCGCAGCCTGATTATTTTTGGCCAGGGGGCGATCCGCAATCATCCCTATCTACAGGCGGAAATGGCCTTGGCCCAGGCCGAGGCAAATGCCGAGACAGAGGCCAAGTTCGATACCACCCTGTTCAGGCACATTGGCTTTGTGGTCAACAATATGGCCCGCAGCCTGGTGTTTGGCGTTACCGGCGCACGCCTGATCCGCGCCCCCGTGTCCGGCCGCACCGCCCATTACTACCGCCAGCTCACCCGCCTGAGCAGCGCCTTTGCCTTTGTCGCCGACGTGGTGCTGCTGACCCTGGGGGGCACCTTCAAGTTTCGCGAGAAGATCTCCGGGCGCATGGCGGACGTCCTCACCCACCTGTATTTGGCCTCGGCCGTGCTCAAGCAGTTCGAGGACGACGGCTGCCCCAAGGAGGACCACGCCCTGGTCCACTGGGCCGTAAGGGACAGCCTGTTCCAGATTCAGAACGCCCTGATCAACACCCTGCGCAACTTTCCCAACCCGGTTATCGGTGCGCTGGTGCGCTGGTGCGTGTTTCCCCTTGGCCGCCCCTACAAGGCGCCGTCGGACCGCCTGGGCAAATACGTTGCGCGTATTCTTTACACCCAGGGTGCGGCCCGCCAGCGCCTCTGCGCTGGCCTTTACCAACCCGCTGACGACTCGGTCACCGCAAAACTCAGCCGCGCCTTTGCCGGCATTATCGCAACCTCGGGCAACGAGAAGCTGCTGAAAAAGCGCCTGGCCATGGATGTGACAGTCGACAACATTGCCGCCGTGGTGGCGGAAGGGCGGGCTAAACAGCTGATTTCAGAGGAGGAAGGGGAGCGCCTGCTGGAAGTGTATGGGCTGGTGCGGGAGGTCATCGGGGTGGACGATTTTCCACCCGCCGAGGCCCCCTGATCAGAGGGGGGTGAAAATCATCTCCAGGCGACCATCACTGCGCAGTATGCTCTGCTTGATGGCGATGCCACTGATGGCATCCTTGATGGCGGACTGGCTGTGGCTAAAGGGCAGCCCCACCCTGGGTACCGGACTCACCGACAGCAGCTCGGAATTGATCACGCCGTAGCTCTGTTCGCAGAGGGGGGTGTTTTTGTTGAGCACGGCAAAGCCATAGGCCCTGGCCTTGGGGGCCAGGTGGGGCAGCAATAGCCGGGCGAACAGGGGCAGCACCCGCAGGTCCAGGTAATTGAACACATCCCAGAACAGGCACACATCGAAAGTGTCCCCTGCCTCGAGATTCAGCGCCCCCCGGAGATGCTCGAGAATCTCCTCGTCGCCGAGGTCTTCGTCCGCCGCCAGGCGCTGATTGAGCTTCTTCAGCTCGGCGACAATGTCCGCCACGTGGTAGCGGGAGTTGAACTGGCCGAGAAAGAGGATGGTCTCCCCCCGGGCCGGACCCAGGTCGATGACCCGCACCGACTCCCCCTCAGCCAGCCGTTTCAGGTCGAACACTTCCGGCAGCAACCTGGTGGTAAAGGCTGTGGGTTCAGGGGTTTTGGCGAATAGCATAGGGGGTGTGGCCACATCGGAACAGTCCCCGCCCCGGTGGGGCGGCGGCCGTCGGGTCGATCATTAAACTGACATCAGCTGTGCTCCGCACCTGGTTGCGCCAGGCGCCGGGGCAGGTCTGTCATGGCGGCAACAGCAGCCGTGCCGCCAGGCACAACAGCCAGCGCCGGAGTCCGTTGCGTCAGATGCGTTTGACAGCGGGCTGCAGGTCTGGGCGCTGTTGTTCCTGAGGGCCTCTGGTGGCCTTGGCCGCGGCGGCAAAATCCGACAAGGGCAGCTCGGAGGTACCGCCAACTGCGGGACCCATGTCGATGCTGCCCTTGAAGCGACCGCCGTCCTCCAGAATCACCCGGGGAGCCACCACATTGCCGCGAACATTGCCGGACTTGCTGATGACCACCTTCTCCTTGGCGACGATGTCGCCGTCAACCAGGCCATCGATCTTGATGATCTTGGCGTTGATATTGGCGTGGATGCGGCCGGAGGGACCCACGGTGAGCTCGTGGTCCTTGAGGGTGATGGTACCCTCGACTTCCCCTTCAATAACCAGGTTTTCGTCGCTGATAACTTCGCCGAGAATTTTGACAGTTGAACCGATCATAGCAGTAGTTCTCGAAATGGGTTGAGAGGGCTGGGGCGCCTGCCTGGCGGGCTCAGCGACAGGAGTTTTGACTGGGGGTTCGGGTGTCTTCTTGCCTTTTCTGTCAAACATGGAGTACCACCGCAGGTAGAAACAGTATCGGGAGCCCCCCGGCCAACCACATCAGCTGCCGGGAAAGCGGTCGCAAATAGTACTGCAATGGCCGGGCTACATCAATGGTGGTGATGGCCTCCGGCGCCGTGGGCGTGGCCGTGGGCAACCTCCTCCCCCGTGCCATCCCTCACCGCCACTACGGAAATCAGAAAATTCAGCACCTTGCCTGCCAGCGGGTGGTTGGTGTCGAGATCGACATTGAATTTGCCCACCTTGATCACGGTGGCATCCCGGGGGCCGTCCGCGGTGTTGACCTTGACCACCATCCCCGCTTGCAGCCGCTTTTTGCTCATCAGGTGCTTGATGGGCACCCGCTGGATGGCATTGGGTCGGCGCTCGCCGTAGCCCTCCCCGGGCTGCAGGGTCAGCGCCAATTCATCTCCGCCTTCACGCCCCAGCAGGGCGGCCTCGACGGCGGGGAGGATATTGTGGTGACCAATCAGGCAGGCTACCGGCTCGCCGTCACGGGAGGATTCCGAATAGTCGCTGCCCTCCGCACTCAATTCATAGTGAAACAGCACCACCTTGTCGGCTTCAATTTTCATCGTTTTCCTTGGGGTTTCAGGGTTCGTGACACAGCGACGCCGGGCCCTGCCCGGCGTCGCTGCATCGGCAGCTGTGTATATGGATTGGAGATTCCGCTGCAGCCGGGGCTTTGGCCTACAGGGAGCCCCTGGTGTACCTGTGATTGCGAGGAGCCCTTAGCTGCGAGCCTTTGGCTGCGAGCCTAGCGCGGCAGGTAGCGACCTCAGTCGCCAACCCCCAGGCGCCCCCCCTTGCCCAGGCCCCCTTCAACGGTTTGGGCGCGATAATTGCGCAGGGATCTGACCATTTGGTTGTAGGAGTCGACAAAGGCCGCGGTGATCACCTTGCCTTCCGGGGTGTTGGTAAAAGCTCCGACGGAACCGCCGCCACTGCCGCCAAACAGGGCAGCGCCAACATTGAAATCCATATTCTTGGCGCTGCCGGTTGACGCGGAGATCTGCACCGAGGAGCGGTTGTCGATCAACAGCAGGGTGGTGGCGGCTTCATTCTTTTTCAGGCCACCGGCGAGATTGCCGATCAGCCGGCCCTTGTCGCCAAACAGGCCACCAATGGCCCCACCCATGCCCCCGGTGCCCTTTTCGGCAAACTGAATGCTGGGACTCATGGTGTAGTCGGCGGAAACCATCAGGCCCTGACCAAAGTTGCTGCCCTCTCGCAGCTCACCGGAATCCTGCAGGGCGCGCTCCTGCATCAGGTTGCTCATGGCCTTGCCCCGCTCCACCACCACGAAGCAGTTGGATTGCTGCACCATCATCCGCAGCACCGGGATGGTGCTGCCCAGCTGGGGGTAGCGACTGTAGTACACCGACCACCAGTTGGTGTTCTGATCCTCCTCCACCGCCAGGGTGCCCAGGGTTTCGGGGCAGTACTCCAGATCCCCGGCCGCCCCCTGGGCGTTGGCGCCGCCAGCGGCGCCGGTAACACTCATGTCGCCGGCGCCGCCCTTTTCAATCTTGGTGGCCTGGGCGCTCCCGGCAGCCAGCAGCAGGGATACCAGGAAAACAAATCCAGTTTTTTTCATCTCAGCAATCTCCAGCAGGTTGTTTCGGTGTCAGTGGCCGGCGCAACTGCAATCAGCGGCCGCCGGTTAACCATAGCTCAAATATCGTCACAAACATGGCGGTTTTGGTTTTCCTCGGAGTCCGGGTCGGCGTAGGCGGCGTAGTCCGGCAGCGCAGGCATCATCTGCTGAGCCAGCTCGCCGCACTGCTGAAGCTTCTGGAACTCTTCGCTGGCAATAAACTTCATGCCGTAACCCATTGCCATTTCCTGGGCCTGATCCCGTTCACCAGCGGCACACAGCTGCTTGAGCTGGGCCTGCATGGCCTTGCCCTCCTCCCCCATGGCCCGGAGCTTGTCCTGGTCGAGATTTTGGAAGCAAGCGGCCATCTGGGCGGCACCCTGCATCATGCTCTCCATGGACCCCCGCTCTCCCGGGGCGGGAGTCTGCGCGCCAACAGACAGTGAAGCAGCCAAAAGAGTGGCGGGTAGAAACATAGAAAATTTAATCACTTGAAACTCCTTTTTGCGGAAATTTATAACATCAGCGAAGAGCCCGACATCCACGAGCCGGGGCGGGCAACCCCTGTCAAGACCGGGGTATTTCAGCACATCCACTGGCAACTGCCAATAGTGCGCCCAGCGGCCTCGGGTGGCGAATACTGGACAGCAAATTGCCCTGTGGTGTACTGTCCACCATCCAGCCATCAGCCACTCCAGCCCCATGGACAGCTCAGCAGGTGTCAACGCTTCCAAAATCAATCCCCAGCGGGTGAGAAGAAGCTCATCCTATCGGGCGGCCCTGGCCAGGGCCACCCGGGTGCTGAAAAAACCGGACCGCCTGGCGCAACTGATCAAGGATGCCAGCACCAAGGCGGACAAACTGGACAAGGGGCCCATCGCCGACGCCAAGGACAGCCTGTTGACCCTGTTCAGGCTGGTGAAGGCCTACGCCCGGGGGGACTACCGCAATATATCCTGGTCCAACCTGGTGTTGGTGGTGAGCGCCATCATCTACTTCGTCACCCCCATAGATCTGGTGCCGGATTTTATCCTCGCCCTCGGCTACCTGGACGACGCGGCCATCCTGGCCTGGACCATCAAGGCCCTCGGTGAAGAGGTGAGGGAGTTCAGCCGCTGGGAGGCCAACCACCCCGCCGTCACCCCGGAGGCGGTGGAGATGGCGGAGGACTGAGCAAGCCGGCGGGAAGCAAGGCGACGCCGGCAGCCACCCCAGGTGGCACATCACTCCAGGCGGGGTTTTTTCAGCGGGGCAAAGCCCTTGTCCTCAACCTGGACACCCGCCCCCCTGCCGCGGGGACCAGTTCTCCCGGCGGTCTTGCGCGGCCCCGTTCCAGCACCTTTTACCGCCCTCTTGCCGCCAGTGCCCGCTGCCGCGCCAGCGGTTTTGCCGCCCTTGCCACTTTTGCCGCCCTTGCCCCCTTTGTCTCCTGCGGCAGACTTCTTCTTTTTGGGCCCCGCGGCCTTGCCGGAGGCTTTGACTTTCTTGGGCCCCTTGTAGGTGCCCTCCAGCCCGGAAATCTTGCGCCGCTCAAAGGTCGCCCCCAGGTAGCGCTGGATGCCGGCACAGAGGTTCCATTCCGGCGAACTCACCAGGGAGATCAGCAGCCCCTCGTCACCGGCCCGCCCAGTGCGCCCGGCGCGGTGCACGAACTCCTCCCCGGACTGGGCCATGTCGTAATTGATCACCAGGTCGAGATCGCTCACATCCAGACCGCGGGCAGCCACGTCCGTGGCCACCATTACCTTGAAGCGGCCCTCGCGGAAACCCGCCATGATCTTGCGGCGCTCGTCCTGGGCAACCTCGCCGTGGAGAAAGCGCACGCGGTGGCTGTGGCCGGCCAAGGCGTTGGCCACCTGCTCGGCGGCCTCCCGGGTTTTCACGAAAACCAGCGCCTTGGTGTGTTTTTCGTTGGCCAGCAACCAGGTGAGCTGGCGGATCTTGTGCTCAGAATCGTCTGAAATAATCATCTGCAACTTTATGTTTTTATTTACTTCCCGCGCTGTGGAAAGCAGCACTTTTTCGGGGTCATGGAGGAGGTCTGCGGCCACCACGGCGATGCCCTTGTGCTTCAGGGTGGCAGACAGCATGACACTCTGGTGCTCACCCTGGATATGGGCGGCAATGGCCAGCACATCTTCGCGGAACCCCATATCCAGCATCCGGTCGGCTTCGTCCAGCACCAGGCATTTCACGCCCCCCAGGTCCAGGCTGTTGCGGGCCAGGTGCTCGGTGAGGCGCCCCGGCGTGGCGACGACAAATTCCGGATTGCGCCTCAGCAGAGAGGCCTGGTAACGAAATTCCTGACCGCCGGAAATCAGCACCGCCCGCACCCCGCTGGCCTCCGCCAGGGCCAACACCTGCTTGTAGACCTGGTCCGCCAGCTCCCTGGTGGGCAACAGGATCAGGCAGTGGGGGGACTCCCGGGCCAACAGCCGGGGGTTGCCGAGCAACTGGTGCATCACTGGCAACAGATAGGCCAGAGTCTTGCCGGTTCCGGTTTCGGCACAGACCAGGGCGTCCCTGCCCGCCAGCAACACCGGGATGGCGGTGTCCTGCACATCGGTGGGTGAGTTGATGTCCTGGGACTCCAGGTAGTCGATAAGGCGCCCATGGAGGGCCAATTCGCGAAAGCTGGTCAAGGTGTTCCCCCTGGGGATTGTAGCCGGCCATTATAACCAGCTCGGCTCTGATATGATTGCGCCACCGGCCCCAGAGACAATTTCACCGCCAAATGGACGATCTGCCCACCCGTATTCACCGCTATCTCGTCGCTGTTCTGCTGTTGGTTATGTGCATCGAACTGGTGGCCGTGCTCTACGAAGGCCTGTGGATGCACGCCTTCCTGATTCTCGGCATCATCGCCGTCAGCCTGGTGCCCCTTCTGTTGCGCCGCCAGTATCAAATATACATCCCCGCAGAATTTCAGATTCTGGCGGTCATCTTTGTTTTTGCCTCGCTGTTTCTCGGGGAGATTCACAGCTACTACGAGCGCATCTGGTGGTGGGATATGGCCCTCCATGCCAGCTCTGGGCTGTTGATGGGCATCTTCGGCTTTTTGCTGGTCTATCTGCTCAACAAGAATGAGCGGGCACCCATTGACATGACGCCGGGGTTTGTCGCCCTGTTTGCGTTTCTGTTCGCTCTCGCCGTGGGCACCCTGTGGGAGATTTTTGAATTCGCCATGGACAGCCTGTTCGGCCTCAACATGCAAAAGCCCATGCTCGGCGACCCCTCTGGCCTCACCGACACCATGTGGGATCTCATCCTGGACGCCATCGGCGCCCTGCTGATCAGTGTCCTGGGCTGGTGGTATATGGCCAAGCGCCAGCAGTCCTTTATCGACCTGTGGATTCGCAAGTTTATCGACCGCAACCCCAGGCTGTTCCAGCGCTACCAATAGCCGAAAACCCATTGCCAACAACAGCTTTGCCTCAGGCCAGGGCGTAGGTTCCGCTCAGTGCCGCGTGGTCGGACAGCTTGCGCCAGGGACCGCTGTCCAGGCAGGCGCAGGACAGGGGCCTCATCCCCCGGTAGTAGATCCGGTCCATGGCCAACAGGGGAAACCACACCGGAAAGGTGACGGCGTGGCGTCCGGTGAGCTCGGCAAAGAGCTCCTTCACATCCAGGTCCTCCTCGAAGTGGGCCTCGGCGCGCTTTTTCCAGTCGTTGAAATCCCCGGCGATCAACATGGGCTCGTCGTGGGGCACATGGCTTTCGATGCGCTGAATCAGGGTATCCAGCTGGCGCGCACGCTCCGCCTGGAACAACCCCATGTGTACGCACAGGGTGTGCAGCGGCGGCTTGCCCGGCAGCTCGATAACGCCGTGAAGAATGCTGCGGCTGGCCAGGCGATGGTTGGAGACATCGATATTCTCCCAGAAGCTGAAGGGGTACTTGCTGAGAATGGCGTTGCCGTGGTGGCCCTTCTTGTAGATGGCGTTCTTGCCGTAGGCGTAGTGGGGCCAGAGCTTGTCCGCCAGGTACTCGAAGTGGGGGATATCGGGGAATTCACCGAGCTTCTTGCGATAGCGCAGGGTGTGGCCGTGAACCTCCTGGAGAAACACGATATCGGCGTGTTCCTGCTCGAGGATATCCCTCATCTGGGAGAGCACAAAGCGCTGATTCCCCGAGGTGAAGCCCTTGTGGATATTGTATGTGAGTACCTTGAGTTCCATTGAATCACTACTGCTTGGCCCCGATCCGGGCGAGAATGCTAAGTCAGACGGCCACCCTACACCACCACCGCGGCAAATGCTGTGATCTTTGCGGGAATCCGGGGATATAATGCCAACGGCCTTAGGCCGCGACCGGGTCACCGCAGCGAAAGCCGACTCTGGTTTCATCATAGTTCTCATTTTCCAGGTTCCGCAATGCCCAATATCCGTGCTTTTGTCAGGCTTGTCCTCCTGCTGCTGGCCCTGCCCGCCGCCGGAGCACAACCGCCGTTTACCATGGACACTGTGCAGCAACGGCTGGCGGAGCTGGCGGCTGGGGAATTGCCTGAGGCGGAGCGGCTGCAGGCCAGCCAGCAGCTGGAGCGCACCCTGCAGCAGCTGCGCCTGGCGAAGGAGGTCGAGGTCAAACTGGCGGAGCTGCGGGAGCAGGTGGCCGGGGCTCCCAAGGCTTTGGCCGGGATCGAGGAGGAACTGCGCAGTTTCAATGCCAACGCCCCCGCGGACAGTGTCGCCCGCCACGGCGGACTGAGCCTTCAGCGCCTGGAAAGCCTGCTGGCTGACCGCTCCGCGCGCCTTGCCGAGCTGCAGCAAAGCCTTAATCTGGTCACCTCCCAGGTGATCTCCGCCCAGACCGCCCCGGAGCGGGTGCAGGGGGAAATTTCCGCCAACCAGGCCCGCTTGAAGACCCTGCGGGACACCCCCAGCGGTGCCGAACTTCCGGCCATGGCCAGAGAGGCGGAAATATACCGCCTCGAGACCGGCAACCAGTACCTGCTGGAATCCCTGTCCGCCAACAACAGCCTGCAGGAGCTGGGGCGCGCCAAACGCACCCTGTTGCTGGCGCAAATCAACCGTCTCACCGATGAAGTCCAGGTCCTCCAGGGGCTGATCAACGAGGGGCGGCGGATGGAGGCGGAGGAGCTGATTGCCCGCCTGGGGCCGGAGGCGGTGAGCCGGGACAGCTCCAACTCTGTGCTCGCCAGGGAAATGGCGGTCAACACCGGACTCTCCGAGACCCTGCTGAAAACCACCCACAGGCTCAACGCCATCACCCAGCAGAACCTGGAAGCCCGGCAGTTTCTCGACAACCTGAAGCGCTCCAACACCAGTCTCGATGAACTTATCGACTCCCTGGATGGCGGCCTGTTGCTGGCCAGGATTCTCCGCCAACAGCGGGACACCCTGCCAGCGGTGGATATCGACGACAACCTGAGCACGGAAATCGCCGAACTGCGGCTCTATGAATTCGAACTCAGCCAGCAGCTTGAACAGCTGGCCAACCCCGACGCCCACCTCGCCACCCTGATGGCGAAGCCCGCGGGCAAGGCCGCGGTCAACGGCCTGGAAGCGGCCCTGCGGGAAGTGCTCGCCAAGCGCCAGGAATTGCTCAACCGGGTTCAGAGCCAGCTCAACGCCCTCCTCAACGAAGCCATCAATCTGCAGCTCAACCAGCGGGCCATCACCGTCACCGCCAAGGATCTACAACTCAAGATCGAGCAGCAGCTGTTCTGGATTCCCAGCAACAGGCCCCTGGACCTGGACTGGCTGGCCGCCCTGCCCGCCCGGCTGACCACCCAGCTGTCCGCCCCAGCCTACGGGGAAGCCTTCGCCGACCTCGGCCAGGGCATTGTCGAGCGCCCCCTGCTGTTTGGCCTGTTGCTGGTGTTTGCCGCGGCGCTGGTGGCCAGCGGGGGCTGGCTGCGGCGACGCCTGAGCGCAATCAACCGCGACATCGGCTTTGTGGCCAGGGACTCCCAGCGCCACACCCCTGTGGCCCTGGCCATCAACCTGCTCTACGCCATACCCGGCGCCCTGCTGCTGGCGATGTTCGGCGAGGCATTGATCGCCAGCGGCAAGCCGGGGGTGCTCGGCCTGGCGGGGGCCTTTCGGGAAATGGGCCTGATCTGGCTGGTGTTCAATTTCTGCTATCTGTTGCTGACCCCGGGGGGTGTGGCCCGGGTCCACTTTCTCTGGCCCGAGGAGCGCTGCAGGTTTCTCCGCCGCCGGGTGCGAGATCTGGGGCTGCTGGTGCTGGTGCTGCGCCTGGTGTCCGCGCTGGTGGAATTTCATTCCGCCACCATCGGCGACGACGCCCTGGGGCTGGTGGTGGTCCTGGTTTGCTACGGCCTGCTGGCGGCCCTGTTGCCCGGGCTGGTGTGGAAGCGGGAGCGCCCCATCTCCGCCCTGCGCTTGATCAGCGCCGTTGTCGTCGCCGCCATCCCCCTGGCGCTGGCGGGGGCGGTGATGGCGGGCTACTACTACACCGCCCTCAAGCTCACCGCGCGACTGACGGATACCCTGTGCCTGCTGCTGCTGTGGCGGGTGGCCGAGGCCACCCTGGTGCGGGGTCTGTCCCTTGCCGCCCAGCGCCTGGAGTATGCCCGGGCAGTCAAAAAGCGCGACCAGGACAACCCGCTCAGAGACAGCAGCGAAAGCCAGGATGTGGTGGAGCAGCCGGTGCTCGATATCGACCAGGTCAATCAACAGTCTCTGCGCCTGATGCGGCTGGCCCTGCTGTCCCTGTTTGCCGTTCTGCTGTGGTGGCTGTGGGCGGACCTGATCACCCTCTTTTCCTACCTGGACACCGTGGTTCTCTACGAGTACAGCAGCGGCAGCGGCGATGCCCAGACCCTGCACCCCATCAGCCTCCAGGATGTGGCCGGCGCCCTGTTGATCGTGATTTTCGCCATTATCATGGCGCGCAACATTCCCGGCCTGCTGGAAGTGACGGTGCTGTCGCGGCTGAATCTCGCCCAGGGCGCCGCCTACGCCACCACCACCCTGCTCTCCTACATCATTTTCAGCATTGGCTTCGTCAGCACCCTGTCGGCCCTCGGCGTCAGCTGGGACAAGCTGCAGTGGCTGGTGGCCGCGCTGTCGGTGGGCCTGGGTTTTGGCCTGCAGGAGATTTTCGCCAACTTTGTCTCTGGCATCATCATCCTCTTCGAACGCCCGGTGCGCATCGGCGATGTGGTCACCGTGGGCAACCTGTCGGGAACCGTGAGCAGCATGCGTATCCGCGCCACCACCATCACCGACTTCGACCGCAAGGAAATCATCGTCCCCAACAAGGTGTTTGTCACCGAGCAGCTGATCAACTGGTCCCTCACCGACACCATCACCAGGGTCACCATCCGGGTTGGCGTGGCCTATGGCTCGGACCTGAACAAAACCCGGGAACTGCTGCTGCAGGCGGCGGCCGACAACCCCAGGGTCCTCAAGGAGCCGGCACCCATGGTGCTGTTCCTGGCCTTTGGCGCCAGCACCCTGGACCACGAACTGCGGGTCCATGTCCGCGAACTGATCGACCGCAATATGGCCATCGACGAGATCAACCGCACAATTGACCGGCTGTTCAAGGAGCACCAGATCTCCATTGCCTTCAACCAGCTCGACGTCCACTTCATCAGGGCGGGTCGGGAACAGCCCCGGGAGGAAAGCGGTGAAAACTAGGACAGCAGGCAAGGAGACCAGACCTCACGGGTTGAGCCGAAGCCATATTCTCTTTCCCCGGGATCCGGACGACCCCGGGGTTGTCGCCGAGATGACCAAGCTGGGATTCACGTTTTATCCGAGCCTGGGGGTTTGGGTGGCCCTGGATAAGGACGATAACCTCGAAGACTTGATCGACTATATCAACCAGGTGGGCTACCCGGCGCCAGCTCCAGAGTAAGTATGGCCCGGCCGGTGCACCGCTAAAACCCGAGCCAGCAGCGCTGGCTGACTCAGCCAAACCACGACGACCCAAGGAACCCCAACCGCCATGAAACCACTGCTATTCACCCTCGGCGCCCTGACCCTGTTGCTGATGACGCCCGTCGCCGCCCACGCCGATGGCGCCCGCCTGCTGGAGGAGTGCGGTGAATTGATGACCTTTGCCGAGACCGGAGTCCTGAAGGAAGAAAGTGCGGGCGCATCCTATTGCCTGGGCATGGTCAGCGGGATGATCGGCCTCAACGCCATCTACCAGGCGCGAAAGGATATCCCCGCCCCCCTGTTCTGTACGCCTCGGCAGCCGGTGACCAATGCCGAAGGCGCGCGTATCATTGTCCGCTACCTGGAGGCCCACCCGGAACAGCTGGCTCAGGATGACATCTCCCTGGCCTATTTCGCCTTCGCCGAGGCTTTCCCCTGCGGGGGGTAAGGGGATCTAAACCGAATGGCACTCTATTAAGGGCCTTGTGGGACTTCATAGCTCGGCCGCAGCTGAGCCAATTTCAGCGCCATCGGCTCTAAACCGGCGATGTGGCCGAGGAAAATATCCATTGCCGGCACAGAATTTTTCTCCAACCGGTTGGAGACAGTATACTTTGCCGCCAGTGTTACCGCGGCAACCCAGGATCCGCGGGCCAGAATAATCACCTCAACCAACAGGAGTATCCCATGAGCGACCAGATCCGCCGCACCGATGCCGACGGCATCATGACCCTCACCTTTACCCGCGACGCCAAGCTCAACGCCGTCAGCCCGGAAATGCTGGATGTGATGCGCGCCGCGGTCACCGACTTTGCCGAGCAGGACCAGCACCGGGTATTGGTCATCACTGCCGAGGGGCGCTTTTTCACCGCCGGCATCGACATCGGCCGCCTGGAGGGCGGCGACACCCACAACACCAATTCCGGCATCAACCTGCGCCGGGGCTACCGCCGCCTGCACCTGCTGTTCGACGAGCTGGAAGCCATCGAGAAACCGGTGATTCACGCCGCCCAGGGCCCCTGTTTCGGTGTCGGGGTGGAGCTCGCCGCCTCCTGTGACTTTCGCCTGGCGGCGGCCCGAGCCACCTACGCCCTGCCGGAAATCATCAACCTGGCGGTGATCGCCGGCTCCGGCGGCGTCAGCAGGGTCACCCGGCTGATCGGCCCCCACTGGGCGCGCTGGATCGCCATGGCCCCGGAAACCGTGGACGCCAACAAGGCCATGATCATGGGCCTGGTGCACGAGATCTACCCGGACGACACCTTTGCCGAGGACGTGCAGGCATTTGCCCGCAAACTGGCGTCACTGTCCGCGGAAGCCCTGGGCCTGGCCAAGCTGGCCATCGACGCCGCCGAGGCCGGGGATCGCATCAGTGCCCGCAATTTCGACCGGGTTGCCAACTCCCTGCTGATCAACTCCCAGGAGCACCACGACAAGATCGCGGCCTTTGTCAACAAGGGTAAATAGCCGTCAGCGCCGGGCCCCGGAGTGTGCGCTCCGGGACCCGGTCCACTGCATCCAGGGGGAAACACGATGAACAGGTATCTCCTTACACTCCTGGTGTCCAGCCTGCTCACCGGCTGCGCCGGCACCAATGGGATTTCCGTACACGGGGACAAGGGCGCCGTGGGGGGCAGCATATCCCGCTCGATCCCCTTTTAGAGGCCTGGGTACAGCCGACTCCGAACCCGGCGTGGATTACGACCGGCCAACCCGCGGCACAGGGCCCAGGGTGACCTGCAACCCGCGGCCGAAAATCAAACCCCCGCCAGCTGGGCCACTTCCAGGCCCGCCTGGCGGGCGGCCTTGAGCAGCGCGTTGGACACCGCCAGCTTGCCCTGGTGAAGGCGCAGCAGATTGCTCTCCAAGTGCTTCAGATTGTAGCCATAGTTGACCACCATCCCGGCGCCACTGGCGATGCCGTTGGCGGAGGTGTCCCCCATGAAGTTGATGCGCTGGATACAGGCGCCATTGCGCAGGTGGAAGCGGGTAACCGGGTTGATGGGGCGTCCCTTGTGGAGGGTGGTGAGATACTCCAGACACTTCCGCTGGAGCAGATTGGCAAACTCCCCGTGCCATTCCGGCCGTTCGCCCCGGGCGATACTGTCGAGCGCAGTGCCCAGGGAGGCCACGGCGAAGGGCAGCCGGGAAAAATCCTGCTCCTCCAGATGATTCTCCAGCCAGGCGCGAAAGCCCGGCACCGGCGACAGGGTGACAAAGGTGCTGAGATCCGGCAGCTCCGCCCGCAGCTCCTTCACCGCCTGCTTGATGATGAATTCGCCAAAACTGATACCCAGCAGCCCTTTTTGGGGACTGGTCACCGAGTAGAACACCGCGGTGTCCACCTGTTCCGGGTCGGCCATAGGGCTGGTCACATCCAGCAACTCCTGAACATTGGCGGCCATGCCCCGGCACAGCGCAACGTGGAGAATGGCCAGGGGCTCCTGGGGCATCCGTGGGTGGAACAGGGTGTAGCAGCGGCGGTCGCCGTCCAGGCGGTTTTTGAGATCCCGCCAGGAGATAATGGAGTGGTTGGCCTCGTAGTCCATCAGCTTTTCCAGCAGGCTGGCGGAGGAGTTCCAGGTAATCCGCTGGATATCGAGAAAGCCCGGGTCGAACCACAGCTGGAACAGCTCCTTCAGGTCGGCATCCAGGGTTTTCAGGGCAGGGTCATCGCTACCCAGCAGCTGGCTGCGCATATCCACCAGGAATTTGACCCCGTCCGAGAGGCTGGTGAAACGGGTCAGCAGCGCCATCCGCCTGGGCTTGACCGCTTCCCGCAGGGCTGCTGCAGCGCGGTCGCGAGTGCCCTCATCCGCCCCCTGGTAGGCTGTGATACAGGCATCCACCTCGGTGCCATCGATGCCGAACTCCGCCACCAGCAGGCGCAACACCTCGAGGCGCGCGGGCGGAGCCAGGGCGAGATAGGCGGCCCCGAGGCCGGCCACCCGGCTGCGGGCGTCCACTTCGCCGAAGGGCGCCTGGATACAGGTCTCGATTTCCCGGCGAAAATCGCCGATCCCCCAGGTCTTGCGGCTCTCCCGGTTGAACACAGGGGAAGCAAAGAGATAATTGCGAACGCTGTCGGTCCAGCGATTGAGTTTCTGGTTTACTGACACCATAGGGCTACCTCCCAACCTGACCACCTCGGCGGCTAAGGCCCCCGAGGTGGCAGTACATCAGTGAATTCGGAGCGGGATTGTCGCGTACTCGGGCCTCCTTGCCCCACTCTGGCGAGGGTTGGGTCACGCGGACTCTTCGAGGATACCCTCGGCGATCAGGGTTTCGACCCTGTCGTCGGCCAGGTCCAGCACCCGCTTGACCACCACCCGGGTGTGCTCTCCCTGCATGGGAGCGGGGCGGATATCGGGGTCGGGCATATTGTGGCACACCACCGGGCCATTTTCCGTAGGCCAGATTTCATCGTGACCGGTCTGGTGGATGGTGCGGAAGAAATTCCGCTGCCTCAGGTGCTGGTTGTCGTCGAACTCCGACAGGCGGAACATCTTGCCCGCCGGCACTCCCGCGGCCTGCAGGGTTTCCATCACCAGCTCTGGCGAGCGGGTGGAAGTCCAGGCCCCCAGGGCCTGCTCCAGTTCTCCCCGGCGAGCGAGCCGGCCGGCAGCGGACTGCAGGTCGGGGTCCGCCAGCAGGTCCTCCCGCCCGATGGTCTCGCACAGGGCCCGCCAATCCCGGTTGTCCCGCACCGATACCGCACACCAGTCGTCGTCGCCGGCACAGGGGAAGATACCGTCGGGAGCATCGTATTCGCCGTGGTTGCCCTTGGGTTTGAGGGACCCGGGAAACAGGGACTCCCTGAGCAGTTCTGTGGTGAGGGCGCCGAGGATGGTCTCCGCCTGGGACACATGGACGGTACCCCCCTTGCCCGTGGCCCGGCGGCGCACCAGCAGGGCGATAATGCCGATGGCGGAAACCCGCGCGGCAAAGTGGTCGGGAGCGATGGTGAGACCGTCGAAGAACTGGCCTTCCAGCTCCGGGTAACTCCACAGCCCGGTGAGGCCGGAAGAGGCCCGCACCAGGGGACCGTAGCCCATGGAGCGACTGAGGGGCCCGGTGTGGCCGAGAGCGCTGCTCTCCGCCATGATGATACCGGGATTGATCTTGCTGATCACATCGTAGCCCACCCCCAGGGACTCCATGGTGCCGGGCTTGAAGTTGGAGAGAATCAGGTCGGACTTGGCGGCCAGCTGCTTGAACAGCTCCACCCCTTGCGGCGAGCGCAGGTTGAGACCAAGGCCCTCCTTGCCCCGGTGCCCCTGGGCAAAGGAAAAGCTCACCCGGTGCTTCTCCCCGGACTGGCGACCGCCATCGGGGAAGGCCTTGTTTTCCACCTTGATCACTTCCGCTCCGGCGTCACAGAGGATGCGCCCCAGTTCGGCACCGGCGACGATCACCCCCAGATCGAGGACGCGGATGCCCTCCAGGGGGCGGCGCTTTGACCCAGTGGTGTAGGGTGTGGCGGACGTCTTGGCGGCGGGGCACTGGGCCAGGACTTCCGCGGTATGCTGGCCGATCGCCGGTGCCGGCCCCCGGATCCCCGCCCTTACCCCATCGATCTCAAGGAACCCGGCGGGCACCTTGCCGGTTTTGCCATCCACCGCCAGGGAGGTGAAAGCTCCGCGGGCGTTGAAGTGTTCGTCGGCGAGGACTTCCTGGGGGGTGGCAAGTCCGGCGATGGGAACGCCCCGGCGCTGGCCCTCGGTAACCAGCTCCACCTTGGTGTAGTTGGCACACAGATCGCCAATCAGCTTGATGATGTCGCCGATCACCTGGAAGCGCTTCACCAGGTTGCCGTAAGCGGGGTCGGTAAAGGGGTGATCCGGCCCCAGCCAGTCGCTCATACCCTGCCACTGGCGGGGGTTGAGGATACACATCCGCACAAAGCCATCCTTGCAGCGAAAGATGGGATACAACATGCCGGCATTGGGGCGGCCCCGCTCCTCCGCCATCTGCATGGCACTCTTGCCCCCTGCGGCGCTGCCGGTGACCCCGAGGATGGGGTCGAGAATCTGGGCGGTACCCTCGAAAACGGAAAAATCCAGGTGATCGCCAACACCAATATGCAGACTCTGCCAGTAGGACAACAGCAGCGCCCAGCTGGCCTGGATGGCACTGGTCTCATAGGCCAGCCGCCCCGGGGGCAGCAGCGGTGGCCGGGAGGTGCCGGGAAACCCGGAGCGGCACAGGGTGCCGGCCATGGCGTTGATCACCGCCTCGCTGGCGACAAAATCCCGGTAGGGTCCGCTCTGGCCGAAGTCGGTCATCGACAGCACCACCAGCCGGGGATTGCGCTGGTGAAGGCTGGACACCCCCAGTCCGAGCCGATCCAGGGTGCCGGGCCTGAAGGTTTCAACCAGGATGTCGGCGCCGTCCACCAACTTGAGAAAATTGTCCTTGCCCTCCGCGGTATTGAGATCCAGGGCCACGCTGCGCTTGTTGGCGGCATGGCTGGCGAAATGCAGGCTGATGCCATCCACCAGGGGCTGCTGGGTGCGGGCTGCCATCCCTTGCGGCGGTTCAATCATGATGACGTCCGCACCCAGATCCGCCAGCAGACGGCCACACAATTCACCCTTGCCGTCGGCCAGATCAAGGACCCTCACCCCTTTGAGGGGAAAGGCAAAGTCAGAGGTTTCCACAGGGGAAGACAGGTCGCTCATCGGATACTCCATTCAGTTATATGACAAATTACAGCTGGCGGTATCTTACCCCGAGAACGGCCAAAGCGTTAGACATGAGGGGACAATCCAAATCACCACAAAGTCGCTGCAACGGGCTCTTCAGGCCGTCGCGAGGACCCTTTTGCCGCCACCTGGGCCGTGTCGCCGTCACCAGCTGGGGGGAGCCAGCACGGCAATCACCCGGGCCTGGGCACAGAGCGTATCGCCGGACCAGAGGTCGCACTCCACCACCATTTTTTTGGCGTGGGTCTCCACCACCCTGGCCACCAGCAGCACCTCGGCGGCCATGGGCACGGGCGCCCGGTAGCTCACCTCCAGGTTGCCGGTGACGTACAGCAGGGGCTCCCCCTGACCGATGGCTCGCCCCGCCAGGCGATAGGCCATGGCGGTGGCGGTGCACACACTGTGGCAGTCGATCAGGGTGGCGGTGATGCCCCCGTTGAGGTAGCGCTCGGGGCCGGAACACAGATGGGGTTGGGGCAGAAAGCGGCACTCCGCGCTAACGTCGTCCCGCCAATGGCTCTTGATGCGCAATCCGGCCTGGTTGTGGGGCCCACAGCCAAAGCAGTGGTTGTCGGGAATCTGATCCTGAAATGCCGTTAAGCTACTCATGGGCGCCGCGTTCAATGGATTGCTGGGGCTGAAAAACTACCAGACTTCGCCCTCGGTTTCACGCTTTTACTGGCTGCAAGTTGGCGGAGGGACCGCCAGACAGGAGGTTTATCGGGCTGTTGCGGGGATGTCCGCTACTAGCTGTTCCCGGCCAATGCGGACGTTTCAGCTCGCGGCCCCGCCCCGTGCCCCGGCCATTGTCGGCGGCAACGGCCATGAGCGGAAATCTCCCTGTATACTTTCGCCCTCGTTGTCGACCCGGCTGGAGCCCATGTCCCTGACCCTGATCATTATCGCCGTTACCGTTGTCGTTTCCCTGGCGGCCTGGAAGCAACCACAATTGCTCTACAGACTGATCTACCACGGCCCCTCGGTGCACAAGGGCGAGTGGTGGCGGCTGGTAAGCCACGGCTTTATCCACGCCGATGGCAATCACCTGCTGTTCAATATGTTCACCCTGTACTTTTTTGGCCGCTTTATGGAGCAGCTGCTGGTGCCCGGTATCGGCGCCCTGGGTTTTATCCTGTTTTACCTTGTTGGCATCGTGGTGGCCATCCTGCCCAGCCACTTCCGCCACGGCCGCAATCCGGGCTACCGCAGCCTGGGGGCATCCGGGGCGGTGTCGGCGGTGCTGTTCGGCTTTATCCTGGTAAAGCCCTGGTCCATGCTGTTTGTCATGTTTGTGCCGGTGCCGGCCATTGTTTTCGCTGTGCTCTACGTGGCCTACTCCCTGTGGGCGGACCGCCGGGGCAAGGACAACGTCAACCACAGCGCGCACCTGGTGGGCGGCCTGTGGGGGGTGGTCTTTTTGCTGATTCTGGAACCCCGGCTGCTGCCCCGGTTTATGGAACAAGTGGTGCGGATACCCTGGTAGCCACAGCAATGGGTGATGCTATGCTTTGCCCCTCGGCACCGTCCATTGGAGGATTACCATGACCGCCCACCGCCATATCCGCCCCGCCGCTCAGCTGGTGGATATCTGCAAACGCCTCCACCAGCAGGGCTTTTTGGCCGCCGCCGACGGCAATCTCAGCTACCGGGAAAACGGGCGCATAGTCATCACCCCCTCGGGAGTGGCCAAGGCCGACCTGCACATCGACGACCTGGCAGAAACCGACCTTAAAGGTGAACCTGTAAGAGGCAACCCCAGCAGTGAAAAACTGATGCACCTGGCGATCTACCAGCAGTGCCCTCAGGCGGTAGCTGTGGTTCACGCCCACCCGCCCCACGCCATCGCCTGGAGCATCGCCCGCCCCGACCTCCACTGGCTGCCGGAAGGCGCCATGTCGGAGTTGATTCTGGCGGTGGGAGCGGTGCCCGTGGTGCCCTACGCCCGCCCGGGCACTGCGGAGCTGAGCAGTAACCTGACCCCCTACCTGCCCGGCCACCGGGCGCTGATCCTCAGCCGCCACGGGGTGATCTGCTGGGGCGAGAGCCTGGCGGAGGCCTACCACGGTGTGGAGCGCATCGAGCACGCCGCCAAGGTGCTGTGCCTGGCCCACCAGCTGGGGGGCATCACCGAGCTGCCTGCGGAAGAAGTCGCGGCACTGCGAGAACTGCGCAATGCCCTGGGGGATAGGATACTATGACCGGCACCCGGCCCCCTGCGACCACTGGCAAGGCAACCCGGGCGATGGGCAATCTCGAGTCCCTGGCATTGACCTATCGTGACGGCCAGCTGCTGGTCCTCGACCAGCGCCTGCTTCCCCAGCGCCAGTCCTGGGTCCGCTGCGAGTCCCCGGAGGCGATGTGCCAAATCATCGGCACCCTCCAGGTGCGGGGAGCGCCCCTGATCGGCATCGCCGCGGCCCTGGCCCTGGCGGACTACGCCGGGGGCGGTGCCGCGCCCGCCGACATCGTGGCGGCGGCCACCCGGCTGGCGGCCTCCCGGCCCACCGCGGTCAATCTGCAGCTGGCCATGGACAGAATGGTGTTCAAGGCAGCCGACCTCGGTGCCGCAGCCCTGGCCGCCAAGGCGGAAGCGCTGTTTGACGAGGACCGGGAGCTGTGCCGGCGAATGGGGGAGCTGGGGGCATCCCTGATCGCCGACGGCGACCACCTGCTCACCCATTGCAACACCGGCAGCCTGGTGACCACCGGCATCGGCACCGCCCTCGGGGCCATCAAAACCGCGTGGCGCCAGGGCAAGAAAATTCATGTCTATGTGGACGAGACCCGCCCCCTGTTGCAGGGGGCCCGGCTCACCGCCTGGGAACTGGCGCAGAGCGGCATTCCCCACACCCTGATTTGCGACGCCATGGCCGCCAGCCTGATGGCCCAGGGCAAGGTGGACAAAGTGTTGCTGGGGGCGGACCGGATCGCAGTCAACGGCGATGTGGCCAACAAGATCGGCACCTACAGCCTGGCGGTGTTGGCCAACCATCATCGCCTGCCCTTCTATGTGGTGGCCCCCTACACCACCGTGGATTTTGGCTGTCGCGACGGTGCCGATATCCCCATCGAAGAACGCAGTGCCGACGAAGTCAGGGGCTTTGCCAGCGTCAACGACGGCAGCGACCCCAGCTGCTGGGCACCCCCTGACACGCCGGCGTGGAACCCGGCCTTTGATGTCACCCCGGCGCAGCTGGTGACCGCCCTGGTGTTGGACCAGGGGATTTTCCCCCGGGACGTGCTGCAGGCCGGTGGGCTGAAAAAACTGGCTGCTGGCCTTAGCTATTACACATAAGGAGCCTCTGATTACTTGTCATTGCGAGAAGTGCAACGACGAAGCAATCTCGTAACTCGTTGAATTTTAAATGGCTCCGAGATTGCTTCGCTACGCTCGCAATGACAAGACACGGATTAATCAGAGGTTCCACAAGTCAGATTCAAAGGCGACACGGCGGTGGTGGCCGAGGGCAGAGGTTTCCAGCACCGGCACCAGTACATCCCTGTAGCCTGCGTCGGCGACGTCCTGTCGCCGACGCTGCTGGAAACCTCTGCCCTCGATCCCAAAATGTCGCGTCAATTTCCGACCTGTGCGTAACCCGACGACAATTCATAGCGGGCCAATAGCCTCAAGCCAGCGTCTGTCGGGTGCCGGATTTCGCCGCGGTCAGGATGGCATCCAACAAGCGGTGAATTTTCACCCCGTGGTCGAAATCCCCCAGGCTGGACTCCTCGCCCCGCAGGGCCCTGGCCGCCTGCTGGTAGGCGTGGGCCATGGTGAAGGCGGGGCTCTCCGGGTCGATGCCGAAATAAGCCTCAGCGCCCGCGGCAATGGCGATTGGTTGGAGCTCCTCGCCCTTGCCCTGGGCTCCGGACACCCGCAGCAGGCTGCTGCCGGGAAGGCCGTTGCCGACAATATTCAGCACTCCCTCGGTACCGGTGATGCGCAGCTCGAAACAGGGCCTGGCGGGGTAGGCACCGAGAAAGGACGCGGATACCAGGGCACCGGATTTCAGCCGCCCGCTGACGGCGATATGGTCAGGGGAGTTTTTGCGCAGCGTCTTGCCGGTATCCAGCGCATTGCCCTCGGGAATCAGGGTGGCCACTTCGGCGGACACGGAAGCGAAATCCCCCAGGATATGGGTCAGGGCATCCAGGCAGTGGCCGCCGGGAATGGTCAACAGGTTGGCGCCGTTGCGGAGATCCGCGGCATAGGTGGAAAAAATCACCTTGCCCCAAAAAGGGGCAACATTGTACAGGGAGGCCGACAGCACCTGGCCGACATAGCCGTGGTCCACCATTTTCCGCAGCTGGCGGATGGTGGGCGAGGCCCGCCCCTGGAGGCCGGTGAAGCCGCGGACCCCCTGCTCCCTGGCCAGCTCCGCCAGACGCTGGATTTCCTGGCTGCAGGTACCCACCGGCCACTCGCAATACACCGGCTTGCCCGCCAGCAGGGCGGCCTGCACGGCGGGAAAGTGTGCCGGAGCCTTCACCGACACCACCACCAGGTCCACGTCGGCACAAGCCGCCAAGGGGGCCGCACCGACAAAGGCGTGGTCCGCACCCACGGCCTCCGCCGCCCGGCGGGCGCTCTCCTCCCCGGTGGTGGCCACCGCCACCAGCTTGAAATCCCCCAGGGCCGCCAGGGCCGGCAGATGGGCGGTGCAGCTCCAGCCGCGCTCGGCATTGACGCCAACCAGGCCAATTTTCAGGGGTGTCTTGTGCTCGCTCATCGGGTAGGTTCTCGCTGCGCTGGGGTTCGACGTCGCCACCATGGCTGTTGCCTGGTGTGATATCAGGGCCGCCACAGCATAGACTCCGGGGGAGGGCTTGGCAAAAGCAGTGACCTGGGGCTCGCAGGGTCACAGGGCAACGTGCTGAGGGCAATCTGCAACCCCCTGCCGCCAATGCAATCAGCGGAAACCACCGGAATACCGAACAGCGGCATACTTCAAAGCACTCCAGCCCCGCAGCCATCCCCCGCAAGCGAGACTGAACCAGTATAATCCAGCGATACCCAGTAGCTTGCGAAGCATCGCCATGCTGAAATCCAAATGAATGACACTGAATTACACATAAGGCAGATTCAAGGGCTACACGGCGGTGGCGGCCGAGGGCAGAGGTTTCCAGCACCGGCACCAGTACATCCCTGTAGCCTGCGTCGGCGACGTCCTGTCGCCGACGCTGCTGGAAACCTCTGCCCT